>ENA-OQIW01000221-OQIW01000221.1-human-gut-metagenome-genome-assembly--contig:-NODE-221-length-11406-cov-1.543045_pt1 | contig 11406 bp, 13 predicted proteins | sample MGYA00242586_ERZ504751 | MGnify/ENA primary metagenome ERZ504751 (study PRJEB26092, sample SAMD00036349) | human gut metagenome | host: Homo sapiens | study: EMG produced TPA metagenomics assembly of...
CTGGCCGCCTTCGAACACACCGACGAGCAGCTGAGCCGTGTCGAGCACCTGCGCGAAACCCGCGAGGCCACCGCCGCATGGCTCAAGGAACAGACCTACAAGGACCAGCCGCTTGAAGTGGCCGAATCCGGCTCGAACTTCCTGCTGTTCGGCGGGCACTTCGACAAGCGTGAAGCCATCTTCGACGAGCTCCTGAAGCGCGGCGTACTCATCCGTGTGGTCGGACCGGACGGTTGGCTGCGCGTGTGCATGGGCACCGACGAGGAGATGGAAACCTTCCGTAACGCCCTTGTTGAAGTGCTTCGTATAGTGGAAGCAGCATAAGGGACGTTTCTTTCCGATTGCGCGAGACCCGAAGCGATTCGAGTCCCGCCGCAATCCAATATGACGAATCACACAGGAGACATGATGGCAAGAACCGCGCACATCGTCCGCGAAACCAGCGAATCACACATCGACCTCGAACTGAACCTCGACGGCACCGGCAAAACCGATATCGATACATCCGTGCCGTTCTACAACCATATGATGACCGCGCTCGGCAAGCATTCGCTGATCGACCTGACCATCCACGCCCACGGTGACACCGACATCGACGTGCACCACACTGTGGAAGATACGGCCATCGTGTTCGGCGAAGCTCTGAAGCAGGCTCTCGGCGACAAGAAAGGCATCCGCCGCTTCGCCGACGCCACCGTGCCGCTCGACGAGGCGCTGGCCAAGGCCGTGGTCGACATTTCCGGCCGCCCGTACTGCGTGTGCAGCGGCGAGCCCGAAGCTACGAATTCTGCATGATCGGCGGCCATTTCACGGCTCCGCTGGTCCGCACGCCATGGAATCCATCGCCTTCCACGCCGGCATCTGCTGCACATGCAGGTGCTCGCCGGCCGCGACCCGCACCACATCGCTGAAGCCGAATTCAAGGCGCTGGCCCGTGCGCTGCGCTTCGCCGTGGAAATCGACCGCGTGTAGACGGCGTGCCCAGCACCAAGGGAGCCCTGTGATGACCGACGACAAGTTCGATCCGGACGAATCGCACTTCTCCGACGAGGAGCTTGAGGCTGCGCTCGCCGGATTCGAGAAAGAATTCGCGGACGATTCGGTATCCGGCGATGCCAGTGATACCAGTGATGCCGATAAAACAGCGGACGCTGCTTCAGCGAAGTCCGATTCCGACGCGAATGATGATACGGCTGATAAGGCTTCCGCTGATTCCGGCCAGCCTATGACCGACGACGTCACCGGGTCCGTTGCGGATGCGGTGAACGAGGCCATGGCCGACGTGGTCGACCCCTCGCTCGGCTTCGACAACGAACTCGCTGGACTGTTGGGTAACAAGGCGAAGGTGGCGCTGATCGTTACCCGTCTTGCCTCCGCCGAACTGTTGGCCGCGTTCTGCCAGCTGTCGGACATCTCCGCCGCATGCATCGGTGCCAATCAGGGGCCGTCGCGGTGCTGAAGAATCTGAACGGCGACGGCCCGGAAGCCGCAGCCAAGGACCTGACCACCGTGGTATCCGGCATGGCCGTGATTCTTGCAGTCAACCGTGCCGACAAGCTTGAAGTGGCCATGTACGTGCAGGGAGAGGCCGGCCAGAGTTTCGCGCCGCCCGTGCTGTTCACTTCCACGCCGCGCTTCGTCGAGGACCTGATGCTCGGCATCGTAACCCTGAATCAACTCAAGACCCAAGGGTTCGAAGTGGTGGATTCCGCTGGACTCGACCATGATCAGGCGATGCAGATTCTCGCCAACCACACTAGCGCGGACGTGGCGGGCGCGGCCTCCCGCATCGAATAGACGCCAACCAAACCAGTAGGGGATAGGAGAGCAGATGACCACAGCGGTTGTTTTCGATTACGGTTTCGGCAATGTACGTTCCATGGTGCGTGCGCTCGCCAATCTTGGCGTCGACACCACCCTCACCTCCGACTACCGGCAGTCGTTGGAGGCCGACGGCCTAGTCGTGCCGGGCGTGGGTGCGTTCGCCGCATGTATGGAAGGACTGAAGAAGGTCGACGGCGACCGTGTGATCTATGATCGCATCCGCGCTGGCCGCCCGGTGCTCGGCGTGTGCGTGGGCGAGCAGATCATGTTCGAACACGGTCTGGAGCACGGTGCCCATGCCGCAGGCATCGGACTGATCGGCGGTTCGGTGAACCTGCTGGACGCCGACGTGGTGCCTCACATGGGATGGGACACGATCGAGGCCGCCCCCGATTCGGTGCTGCTCAACGGCGTGGAGAACGAACGGTTCTACTTCGTGCACTCCTACGCCGCGATGGAAGTGAAGCCGGCGGATACGTCCCGCTTCGACATCGATCTGAGCGATTCGCCCGAACGCGTGAGCTGGTGCTCGTACGGCCGATCGCGCTTTGTGGCCGCCTACGAACACGGCCCGCTGTCCGTCACGCAATTCCACCCGGAAAAGTCCGGGGACGCTGCTCCCAGCTCCTCAAGAACTGGATCGCCACGCTGTAAAAAAGCATGAAGCTCCCTCTGACGAGGGAGCTCAAATTGTGTATAAGTAACTGAAGAAAGGCTCTTCTTATGTCGTTGACTCTGATGCCCGCCGTCGATGTACGCGATGGCAAGGCCGTGCGCCTGCGCCAAGGCGAATCCGGTTCCGAAACCGATTACGGTTCGCCGTTCGAGGCCGCCCGTACTTGGGTTGAGGCCGGTGCCGAATGGATTCACCTGGTCGACCTTGATGCCGCTTTCGGTACGGGCAACAATCGCGATCAGCTGCGAGAAATCGTTCATGAGCTCGGCGACCGCGTGAACATCGAACTGTCCGGCGGCGTGCGCGATGACGCTTCGTTGGACGCGGCCCTTGAGGCCGGTGCCGCCCGAGTGAACATCGGCACCGCCGCTTTGGAGAATCCGGATTGGACCGCCTCGGTCATCAAGAAGTACGGCGACCGCGTGGCTGTTGGTCTGGATGTGCGCGGTCACACACTGGCGGCGCGCGGCTGGACGCGCGAAGGCGGCGACCTGTTTGAGACCATGAAGTTCCTTGACTCCGTGGGCTGCTCGCGTTACGTGGTAACCGACGTGGCTAAGGACGGCATGATGTCCGGCCCGAACATTCAATTGCTGAGTGAAGTCGCTGAACGCACCGACGCCAAGGTCACGGCTTCCGGTGGTATCTCCAAGCTGGACGATTTGCGCGCCATCAAGGAACTGGCTGAAATTGGTGTTGATTCTGCCATCCTCGGCAAGTCCCTCTATGCACGTGCGTTCACGCTCCAGGAAGCGCTTGAAGTAGCGAAGTAGGCAAAGGACTCGCCTTAGCGAGACTGTTAATCTACCTTCGCTCAGCTATCGCTTCACTCAGACCCCTCCTACGGACAGCCCAATGGGCTGTCCGCTTAACGGCTCAGCAAGGGAGGTCGCCGGATTTGAGGAGCTTTTTGAAGACGGCGTAGTCTTCATCATTCTGTTCGGCGTAGCTGACGGCGAATGAGGCGATGGCCTGATCGAATTCGTCGGTGCCACCCATGTAATTGGCGATCGCAATCGAATCGCCGGTGCGGGCGTGGGCGTGCGCCAACGACCATGCGCACATGCGTGACAGATCGCTCAATCCCGAAGCGTTGAGATTGTCGATATCAATCGACCCCTTGCCATTCCACAACTGGCGCACGTAATAGTCGCGCGGTCGGCCATCCTCGGCCATAAAGCTCGACCAACCCAACAGCACATCGGCCGTATTCTGAATCAGCTTCTGCCCCTGAACCACGCGCTCACCGTGCGTGGCGTACGGCGACGCGCCGCAGTAATGCTCGAGCACGGAATACGTGGCCTCCTTCATCTGAATCATCATCGGATCGTCGATATCACGCGCGATCCACCACCGACCGTCCACGCGCGCTGGCCCACCGAGCCCACGCCCACCACCTTGCGGGCCGCATCCTGATAGCGCAAATGATCGAACACCCAACGGCGATCGTCGTACAGGGAATGCCGGTAGCTCTCGAACAGCGTGTCTATACGTGCCTGCAACGCATCCAAGTCGGCGTAATCATCCAGCTGATTGATCGGCACCAGCTCGGGCGGATTGGATTTGAACCTGAGCTTGCCGCTCTCATAACGGCACAGTTTGGCCGCCGCCGCGTCGTTATCCTTCAGCAGCGCCTTCATGGCCGCCTCACGCAGCACACGGCTGCGTTTGGAACCGGTGGTCTCGAAGCGGTCGAGCGTCTCCTCCACGTCCAGGTGCTCATACCACGCGTCAAGGTAATCCATTTCGGAGAACCACTTCATGCGTGTGCGGTACGTGTGTACGCACTGGACCACGGCGGCGCGACGGTCCTTCTCCTTGATTTTGTTGGCGCGTCCGCAGATCTCCACCGAGGCGGCGAGACGTTTCAGATCCCATTCCCACGGGCCGATAGCGGTTTCGTCGAAATCATTGATATCGAACACCAGACGGGCGGAAGGGGAGCGGAAAATGCCGAAATTGCCGATATGCGCGTCGCCCACGCACTGCACCGGAATGCCAGTGACTGGCGTGGAAGCCAGGTCATTGGTCATGATGAGCACGGTGCCCCGGTAGAAGGTGAAGGGCTGGCGCTCATACGCTTGTAACGCAGCGGAATCAGATCCGGTACGCGAATCGCGGACTGCTCCTCCAAAGGCTGATCGCCTCACGCCGGCCCTCCTTGACCTTCCAGATGGCATGTGCGTCCAGCGGCGCTTGGTACGAGTGGCGATGCCGGCGCGCGAACGGTCGCGCGGGTCGGTGGCCTGCGTCCAGCTGGTCACGTCGACGGGCGGATTGGCGGATGGGGTGAGATGATCTTCGCTCATAGTCACTACCATAGTGCCGTGCCGGCATGGGCCTGAACCATGCCTGACATGCGGACCGGGGCATGTTGATGAAATCTCGCGACTCGCAGGTGACGAACAGTGAGATGTTAACGCCCTTCGTAACACGGTTATGGAACGATAGGCGACTATGGATAAACAGCAGGAGTTTGCGCTGCGCACGGTCGAAGAACGCGACGTGCGCTTTATTCGTCTGTGGTTCACGGACGTGTTGGGAACACTGAAGTCCGTGGCGATTGCTCCGGCCGAACTGGAAGCCGCGTTTGAGGAGGGTCTCGGCTTCGACGGTTCCGCCATCGAGGGTCATGACCCGCGTGTCCGAAGACGATATGATCGTTCAACCCGATCCCTCGACGTTCCAGATCCTGCCGTGGCGCGGTGGCCCGCAAGGTACCGCCCGCATGTTCTGCGACATTCTGACCCCGGACGGCGAGCCTTCGCTCGGCGATCCACGTCACGTGTTGAAGCGCACGCTCGCCAAAGCCAAGGACAAGGGCTTCACGTTCTACGTGCATCCGGAAATCGAGTTCTACCTGTTCGAAAGCCAGGACGACTGGTCCAAGGCCCCGACCCCGATCGACGAGGGCGGCTACTTCGACCACGTGCCGCGCAGCCCAGGCATGGACTTCCGCCGTGCCACCGTGAACATGCTCGAGCAAATGGGCATCTCGGTGGAATACTCGCACCATGAGGCGGGGCCAGGCCAGAACGAGATCGATCTGCGATACGCGGACGCGCTCACCATGGCCGACAACATCATGACATTCCGTACGGTGGTCAAGGAGATTTCCTTGGAGCGTGGCATTCACGCCAGCTTCATGCCCAAGCCCCTGGCCGACGCGCCCGGTTCCGGCATGCACACGCACCTGAGCCTGTTCGAAGGCGATTCCAACGCCTTCTACGAGGCCGGTCAGGAGTTCAACATGTCCCTGACCGCCCGCCAGTTCGCCGCCGGCATCCTGTACCATGCGGCCGAAATCTGCGCGGTCACCGACCAGTACGTCAACTCGTACAAGCGCCTGTGGGGCGGTAACGAGGCACCAAGCTACATCTGCTGGGGCCACAACAACCGTTCCGCGCTGCTGCGTATCCCGCAGTACAAGCCGGGCAAGGGCAACTCCGCGCGCATGGAGTTCCGTGCGCTCGACCCGGTGGCCAACCCATACCTTGCCTACTCGGTGCTGCTGGCCGCCGGTCTCGACGGTATCGATAAGCAGATGCAGTTGGGCGAGCCTACCAGTGATGACGTGTGGGAGCTCACCGACGGCGAACGTCAGGCTATGGGCATTCAGCCGCTGCCGCGCTCGCTGGACGAGGCGCTGAAGATCATGGAGAAATCCGACTTCGTGGCCGACGTGCTCGGCGAACACGCCTTCGGCTACTTCCTGGACAACAAGCACCAGGAATGGGAGGAGTACAACCAGCAGGTCACGCCTTACGAGCTGAAGAAGTATCTGCCGAAGCTGTAATCGCAAGCGTTGCACATGTGCCAAACCCCGTCGATGATTGGTCATCGGCGGGGTTTTCTATGGCGTGTCGTGGTGGTGGGTAGTGGGCAGAGGTGGGAATAACGTTGTCGCTGAGTTGATACGAAAAAACGATTGACATAACCGACGAATCAGCTTGTAGTACGAGCGAGAGCACTCAAGAGAGCACCCATGACGAACGCACCTGCGAACACCGCGCGTACCGGCCGGCACTTGGGTGGCCGATACCTTTGGTTGGCGTGTCACCTTTGCCTTGGTCTCGGTGCTCACCGCCGTGCTGATGGCATCGATGGCAGTGTCTCTGCCACGCAACTCGCATCCGGCGAAGATCGGTTTCCTGAGGCAATTCCGCCTGTTCTTCGACCGCCGCATCCAGCTCGGCGTGGCGGATGTGGTCTTCGGCGCAGCCGCCTCCTATGTCTTCTACACGTATCTTTCGCCGATCATGCGCGACGAAATCGGCGTGCCCGAACGCTATATCAGCATCGGCTTGGTGATTTACGGCTGCGCCTGCCTGTGGAGCAACCTGTACGGCGGCAAGCTGGCCGACAAAGGTCATGGCGTGGAACCATTGACCCACATTCGACCGATCTACTGCGTGCAGGCCGTCTGCCTGTGTCTGCTGGCTTTCGCCTCGCTGCTGGCGGTTGGCGCCACGACCCTGCTGCGTCCATACGTCGAACGCTGACAGTGTTGGCCGAGTCCAATCGGACAAGACCGGTCAGCTGCCGTTATCAGCTTCGCGGCGAACCGAACCAGCTGGTGTAGATAAGCGCGAAGTTGCGGTTGCCATAACTGGAGCAGGAATCGCCGGTACCGTTGCCAGCGGCCAGTGCGGCGATGTTCGGCTGGTAGGGCGTATAGATGTAGAGCAGGGCGGTCGCCTTGTTCTCGATATACACTTGTGCGCCGCCGCATGCCGCGTTCGGATGATATTGGATGTAGTTGAGATTGTGCGCCGTATACCCGTACTGTTCCTCGTGCTCGAGATAGTAACGGTACCGCTTGGCCGCGCCATACACCTGCCGAAAGAATCCGGCATAGGCGGGATCGCAGTCGGCGGTATCCGGACAGTTCAACCCCATCGCCGCCATAAGCTGATAGTCGCTGGGATCGACGGCAGTGACCAGATGCTGCTCCTTCTGCATCACGGTGAGCAGCACTTTCTGGCTCACCTTGCAGGCGCGGGCCGACTGGTCGATGATTGCCGCCGCCGACTCGCCTTTGGTGCCTGTATAGTCCGTGCACAGGCCTTCGCCTGACTCGTTCGATGTGTCGAAGGTCATCGCGGCCAGCGAGCCACCTTGTGTGTCCAAAAACGATTGGACTTCGGCCTGACTCATCGCCGAACCGTTGAAGAACTGACCATCCGAAATAATATTGCCCGGATTGAAATCGTATGTTCGCGTCAGTTCCAGCTGTGCCGCCTCGGCTGCGCGAACCTGTGCCCGCCAGTTTGTGAAACGAACCAGCCCGGCCACCAGCGCTACGACAACGACCACCGCCACCGTGGGAATCAGCACCATCTTGATACGGGTCGGCCAGTTCGCCTTACGCCAGGAACGCTTCAGAGCATTGATCGGACCGTGCCTACGATTGCGTTTCCTGTTCCGATTGCCGAGGCGTCCGCGCACTTGCCCACGCTGTGATGACGGCTTGCGCGTGCGCTGGCGCGTGGCCTGGCGACTTGTTTGCCGTCCGGTCACGCCAGCGCTTTCTTGATACGGTTGAGCGAAGCCGGCCCCTTGGTGCCAAGCTCCTGCGCCCATAGGGACACGTAGAACTCTTCAAGCATCCAACGGGCCTGTTCGGCCTGCTTCATCAATGCCTCATGCTTCGGGCCGGCCGGCTCCGCCTTGGCACGGGCCAACGCCTTATCAACCACCTGACGGGCCTCGTCGGCCTGCCAAGCCCACTTGACATCACGGTTCTTATCGGTTTTCGCCTTATTGAGTCGGCTCAGATCGGCTCTCAAATATCGGCTCAACGACTTCAGCGCATCCGGGGGAGTGCGCCCGATGAATCCGGAGTAGACGAGCGTGGCGATATGGTCGCGAATCGACTGCAACACCGAAAGCATCGGCAGATCAGCCTTGCCGCCAGTGGCCTTGTCGACCTCGGCATAAGCCTTGAGCACGGCGATCACGTCATGCGCCACCTGATAGACGGTGTCCTCGTACACTTCGCGCACATCGAGCACCGCATTGGCTAACGCCTCATCGTCCGAGAGCCTGTCGACATTCGGCATCAGCCGTTTGACCGTGGCCAGCTGCAGGTCTTCGACCAGATCCTTGGTGGACTTGTACGGAGCAGAAGCCAGCATCAACGCCTCGGTACCCAGCCAGCGCGACGAAATGCGTTCGGCCGGCAATCGCAACGCATCCAATGCGCCACGCCAGAGCATCGTGGCCCGGGACTCGGTGGTGGCACCCGCCTTATGCAACAGGTTCGCCTGACTGACCAGCTTGCCCTGTTCTCCAGCCTGATCGGCCTGCTTCTTGACCATTTGACGGGCCGACGCCTCCGCCTGCGCGGCGAACTTGCGTTGCAGCGCCTTCAGATCCTTGGACACACCCAGCACCTTGATGGGGCCGCGCGCATGCCGGCGTCCACGAGGGTGCTTGCCGGCCGGCAGTTGCTGCTCCACCGAGAACGTGACTCTGAGATACGGGGAAAGACGCTCGACCAGTTCCGGCCCCAACACTTCGGGATGAATCTGCGCACCTTGGTGGCGATGGCCGCCTTGGTGAACACATGTGCCAGATCGGGCCAGCCAACGGTCGTGCCATCCTCATCCACCGGCGGCAGATTCGGCTTCTGCTGCGAGCCCGAGCCCGGCAGATCCGGGTAATGCTCGTCGATCCAGTCACGAATCGCACGCGCGGCATCCGGGGCCGGCACGAACTGGACGCGCAGCTGCTTGGGCAGCGCCTTGATCATCGACAGGATCAGCTCATCCAACAGACCCGGCACATTCCATGTGAACTGGTCGGGCGTGATACGCGAGAGCGCCTTCAACGGCACATGCACGGTGACGCCGTCGGCCGGGTCGGCCGGATCGTACACGTAGCTCAGACGCAGGTCGATGGGTTGGCCGTCCGATCCGGTCGTATGCCAATGGTCGGGGTAATCGTCCAGACTCACCGAATCGCTGGATGCCAGACGCTCCACCTTGGCCGGGTCGAAATCAAGCAGATTCGGCTGACGGTCATGCTCGGACTTCCACCATTTCGCCAGATCGGCCACGCTGGTCACATCGTTGGGAATGACCGCGTTGTAGAAGTCGAACAGATCCTCGTCGGACACGGTATCCGCCAGCTGGCGGGTGCGGCTCGCATCATCGGCGGCATCCTCGAGAATGTCGCGGTTTTTGCCCACGAAGTCGTCGTAACTGAAACGCTGCTGAATATCGCCCTCGACCAGACCCTGGCGAATCAGGAAGTCGCGCGCCTCAAGTGGATTGATGCGTCCCCACTGCACGGCACGGTCCTGTACGATCGGCAGACCATACAGCAGCACGCGCGCGGTGGCCACAGCCGAGCCACGCGAACCCGACCAGTGCGGCTCCGCATACGTGGTGCGGGTCAATTGGCCGGCCAACGGTTCGGCCCACGCGGGGTCGATGGCCGCCGAATAGCGGGCCCACAGGCGAGAGGTTTCCACCAGTTCGGTGCTCATCACCCATGACGGGGTCTTCTTGGCCACGGCGGAAGCGGGGAACAGGGCGAAACGGGTGCGCGTGCGCCCTGATAATCGTTCTTCGACTGCTTCTGGGCGCGTTTCATCGCACGGGCGCGCGCCGAACCGGTCAGCCCCGCGAAATCGGAGGCCTTGGGCTCGCGCACCACCTGCATGCCCATCATCGACAGCAATCCGGCGAGCATCGACTTGTGGATGCCGTCCGCATCCCACGCGCAGCACAGCGAATGCGCGGCCTGCTGATTCAACGGCAGCTGGCGGATCTCCAAGCCTGGGCGGGAGGCGGGCAGCGGGTCGCCGACCTTGAACTTCAGCTCCTTGCACATCTGGCGTAGCTGGGAGACGAGATCTTTCCACTGGCGCATCCTCAGCCAGCTGAAATACTCGGTTTTGCAGATACGGCGCAGCGCGTTGTTGCTCGGGTCGCCGTCTGCTTGGAACACGCGTCCCAGATATTCAGGGCCGTCAGGAAGTCGGAGGTCTCATCCGCATACCGGTTGTGGATGCGGTCGGCATCCTCACGCTTGTCGTCCGGGCGTTCACGTGGGTCCTGCAAGCTCAGGAACGCCACGACCACGAGCACCTGGGCCAGAAGATTCGGCGAACCGGTTTTCGCGGCTCGATAACCATACGTCCCAGACGCACGTCGATGGGGATGCGCGCCAGCTGACGACCGGTATGGGTGAGCGTCACCTCGCCGCGCTTGCGGCCGATGGCCTTGAGCTCGGTGAGCTCATTGAAACCGTCCGACACGGCCTTCATATCCGGCGGATCGATGAACCCGAAGTTCGTGACGTCCTCGGCCGTGCGGGCCACGCCCACCGACAGCATGTGGATACCCACGGCACCCAGCGAGGTACGCAGGATTTCCGGCTCGGTGAAGCGCGGACGGGTCTCGTAATCCTCACGCGAATACAGGCGGATCGCGATGCCGTCGGCCACACGGCCGCATCGGCCGGACCTCTGGTCGGCACTGGCCTGGCTGATCGGCTCGATCGGCAGACGCTGAACCTTTGCGGTCTTCGAATACCGGGAGATACGGGCGGAACCGGGGTCCACCACATACCGGATACCGGGCACGGTCAGCGAGGTCTCAGCCACATTGGTGGCAATGACGATGCGCTGGTGAAGGTGCGATTCAAACACCTTATGCTGGTCGGCGGCGGACAGTCGCGCGAACAGCGGCATGATCTCGATGGCATCCGGCCGGCGCATGTCGTCGGCGCGCGGGCCGTAATGATGCCGCAGTGCGGCCTCGAACTCGTGGATGTCGCGCTCGCCGGAGGCGAAGACAGAATATCGCGGGGACCGCGCTCGTGGGAGGAGTGAATCACCAGCTCGGCGCAGGCTCGAGCCACGGCGTAGGCATATCGGTGATGCCGTCATCGGCATG
>ENA-OQIW01000222-OQIW01000222.1-human-gut-metagenome-genome-assembly--contig:-NODE-222-length-11375-cov-1.519826_pt1 | contig 11375 bp, 15 predicted proteins | sample MGYA00242586_ERZ504751 | MGnify/ENA primary metagenome ERZ504751 (study PRJEB26092, sample SAMD00036349) | human gut metagenome | host: Homo sapiens | study: EMG produced TPA metagenomics assembly of...
TTTAGATGGTACCGTCCGGATTTTCAGTTTGTAGGTCGTTCCGTCGGTAACTACCGCCTTTGACGGTAATGGTCTTACCGAGGTCCTTGGTTTAACCGCTTGTGCCGCTTTCATCGGCAAGACCGAAGCCGCCGGTTGCGTTTTCACTGGTACCGTCAGCAAGAGCATCGCTTACGGTCTTCAGCTGATCTTCCGTAGCTGCACGGCCACTTACGATGTCAGGATTGGAGACATTCCATGTCGTGTTATCCAGACCAGTTACATAGCTGCCCGTTTGAGCAACACCACCTGCTGTCGTTGTCGATTGATTACCTAATGTAGCATCGCCGGCCGTTACAGTGTTCAAACCGGTAATATCTTTCGCCAGGCGAACGGTCAGTTTGCCATTGTCGCCGTCTTGTTCGGCAACGATGCCAATATTGTTGTCCGTAGATAACTTCGAAGAATCGGTTTCACCGCCGACAATATTGACAGTCTTATTCAATTTAACGGCGGCCGTACCGGTATCACCGGTGTATACCATGCCGTCATCAAGGGTTGCGACTGTCGCGCCGCCTACGGTGACACGATTAATAGAATTACCGTTGACGTCGTCAGCAGCCGTACCGGCTTTAATCGTAACCGGCGAACCGTCAGCCGTGTTCAGGGCGATGGAGCCGTCAGCACCGTTAATAGCTACTGCCGAACCATCAGCACCATTTACGGTAATGGAGCTGTCCGTACCGGTTGTACCGGCTTCAGTATCAGCTGCGCTGCCTAAGGTAATGTTATCGGCCAGTTTCACATCATAAGTCGTAGCACCGGTCGTTTCTGTTTTTTCAGTAAGCTGCAAGTTGCTGCCTGTGTAATTACCGCCTGTACCGGCCGCAGTGCCTCCTTCGACAGTAAGGTTCGTTTTGCTGCCTTCACCGGAGCTTACCCCCTGAATAGCCTTTGTCAACTGACCCACGTTAACAGCATCCGTATCGGCTGTACCGGCAGCAACGTTGATAATCTTTTGATTGCCATTGTCGAGACCGGAACTGGTCAAGGATACAGGATCACCGGTGGTCGGTGTAATCTTAATACCATCGTTATTAACAACCGTGTTACCTGTGGTTAAGGAACCGGTCGAACCTAAGTCGATGTCTTTATTCAATTTAACAGTCAAAAGACCATTATCGCCATCCTGATTGGATACGACACCGATATTGCCCGTCGTAAGGTTCGCTTCTGTCGTCGCTTCCCCTTTTACGTTAACCTGATTATTCAATTTAACGTTAGAAACGGTACCGAAGTCGCCGCCGTATTTCATGCCATCATCCATAGTGGCAACAGTCGCGCCGCCTACGGTAATGCGATCAATAGGAGTGCCGGCTAAGTTATTAACTTGAGTGCCCGCTGCGATAGTTACGGGTGAGCCGTCAGCTTTATTCAAAGCGATAGTACCGTCAGCACCATTAATGGCAACGGAAGAACCATCGGTACCGTTAACGGTAACCGTACCGTTGACACCGTCTGTACCTGTCGTACCGACGGAAACAGTATTGCTCAAGCCTACGGTAATCTTGCCATTGGTAGCATCTGACGTAGTCGTGATGTTGCCGTCACCGGCAATATTTAAGGTTTCTCCTAAGTTACGGTGTACAGCATCACCGCTGTCGGCCGTGAAATTCAGGCCATCATTGGTTAATTCGGTCTTAGCTGCATCAGTAATATTTTTAATGTCACCGATATTAGCACCATTGGTAAGCGTATTATACGTCGGGTTATTGTCAGCATCTGTACCATCGGAACCGCTGGCTACATTGGTAATCTGTTTGCTGCCAGCATCGATGCCCGTCGTCGTTACGGACGGACCATTGGTGATGGTTAAGCCTCCTGTAGCGAGAGCTGTATCACCGACTTTTACGCCGTCGTTATTGACAACGGTGTTGCCTGTGGTGACAGAGCCAGTATCTCCTAAGTTGATATCTTTATTGAGTTTAACCGTCAACAGGCCATTGTCGCCGTCCTGGCTGGATACGACGCCGATGTTGCCCGTCGTAAGGTCAGCTTCAGAGGTAGCTTCGCCCTTGACGTTAACCTGGTTGTTCAGTTTTACAGACGAAGTCGTGCCGAAGTCACCGCCGTATTTCATGCCGTCATCAAGAGTTGCGACGGTCGCACCACCTGCGGTAATGCGGTTAATGCTCGTACCGGCTAAGTTAGGCGCACTGGTTCCGGCTGCAATAGTCGCCGTCGAACCGTCATTACCGGTCAGAGTGACAGAGCCGGTAGATCCATCAACGGCTACGGAAGATCCGTCCTTGCCGTTAACAGTCACAGAACCATCGACACCGTCTGTACCTGTGCTGCCTAAGGTAATGTTATCAGCCAGTTTCATGTCATAGGTTTCGAGCCATCGGTAGCTGTAGTAGATGTTACTTGTAAATTACTACCTGCATACGTGCCACCTGTGCCGGCTGCCGTGCCGCCTTCAACGGTAATCGATGTTGTCGTACCGGAACCACCGGAAATATTTTGAAGTTCTTTCCACAACTGACTGCCGTTAATAGCATCGGTAGAAGTTTCACTAATTTCACCAGGCGCAACGTTAATAATCTTATTATTACCGTTGTCGAGACCGGAACTTGTTAAGGATACAGGGTCACCGGTAGCCGGGGTAATGGTAATGCCACTATTATTAACAACGGTATTCCCCATCGTTAAGGAACCTGTGGAGCCTAAGTTAAGGTCTTTATTGAGTTTAACCGTTAACAGAGCGTTATTGCCATCCTGGTGGATACGACGCCGATGTTGCCCGTCGTAAGATTAGCTTCCGTCGTTGCTTCGCCCTTGACGTTAACTTGATTGTTCAATTTTACAGACGCAACACTGCCAAAGTCACCATAGTACTTCATGCCGTCATCAAGAGTTGCGACGGTCGCACCACCGACAGTAATACGGTTAATAGAAGTACCGGCTAAATTGGGCGCACTGGTGCCTGCTGCAATAGTCGCCGTCGATCCGTCCGTACCGGCCAAAGCGACAGAGCCTGTGGCACCATCAACAGCTACGGAAGAACCGGCAGCCCCGTTAACCGTAAGGGAGCCGCTTTCACTGCCTGATTCCCCAAGAGCCACGGTATTTTTCAAACCTACGGTAATCTTTTTACCATCCGCATCAGCGGTAGTCGTGATGTTACCGTCACCGGCAATCTGGATTGTCTTGCCCAGGTCTTGTTTAACTGCTGTATTATTGTCATCCGTCAAGCCGAAGCCGCCAGTTGCGTTTTCACTGGTGCCGTCGATAATAGCATCGCTTACGGTTTTCAGCTGATCTTCCGTAGCTGCACGGCCGCTTACGATATCCGGATTGGCTACATTCCACGTCGTGTTATCCAAACCGGTTACATAGCTGCCTTCTTGAGATGTACCACCAGCTGTAGTAGCGGTTTGATTACCTAAGATAGCATCGCCGGCCGTTACGGTATTCAAACCTGTAATATCTTTCGCCAAGCGAACGGTTAATTTACCATTATCACCGTCTTGAGCGGCTACGATGCCAATGTTATTGTCGGTCGATAATTTGGTAGAATCAGTTTCACCGCCAACAATATTGACGGTTTTATTCAATTTTACAGCGGCCGTTCCGGTGTCGCCGGTGTAGACCATGCCGTCATCAAGGGTTGCTACAGTCGCACCGCCTGCGGTAATACGGTTAATAGAAGTACCGTTGACGTCGCTAGTCGCCGTACCGGCTGCGATGGTAGCCGTAGAACCGTCGGTACCGGTTAAAGCCACAGAACCGGTTGCCCCATCAACGGCTACGGAAGAACCACCGGTACCGTTAACAGTAAGGGAGCCGTCCGTGCCAGTCGTGCCGGTGCTGCCTAAGGTAACCTTATCAGCTAATTTAAGGTCATAAGCGATAGAATTGGTGCCTGTCGTCGACGTAATTTGTAAGTTGTTGCCTGTATACGTACTGTCGGTACCGGCTGCCGTGCCGCCTTCAACGGTTACCGTAGTCGTTGAACCGGAGCCACCGCTAACACCGGCGATAGCCTGATTCAATTGACTTACGTTAACACCATCGGTGCCAGCTGTACCGGCAGCAACGTTGGTAATCTTGTTCCCTCCATTATTGAGGCCCGTACCGGTCAGAGATACAGCGGTGCCACCACTGGGTCTGATAGTAATGCCGTTACCGCTAAGGGTTGTGGCATTGCCGGTGGTCGGATTGGTCAAATAGATTGTTTCCAAGCCACGGAGAGTTTTATTTAAGAGAAGGGTAACCTTGTTGTCACTGATTACGCTACCGATATTCGGGCTAGTGGAAAAATCAGACTGATAGTACAGTGTATTGTCTACGCCACCGGTAATCTTCAAGGATTCATTCAAAAGTTTAGTCGCTGTACGCGGTGTGTTGTCCGAGCCATATTGTGTGGATCCACTGGCTTGGAAATCACCGGTAGTAGCCAGCATGGTATTGGTCCACTGCTTCATGTTCACGGCATCCGTATCATACTGACCGGCTGCTAAACCGGTGAGTTTACGGGTCACGGAATTTCCGGCAAAGCATCTGTACCAATGGAAACGACACCAGCACTGCTGTTCCATACGCCACCGCTGGTAGTACCGGCATTGCCTTTGGTAGAAAGCCAGCTGCTCCATGTACTGTCCTGAACATTCCAGCCCTGGCTGGTAGTATCTGTTGATCGCTCTGTAGTGGATCCAGAACCAATGGCCACACTAGTTGCAATCTTGGCCGTAGCAGCACTGCCTAATGCAATAGCACTAGCCGCCGAAGAATCTATAGCAGCCGTTTTACCAATAGCAATAGAATTCCCAGCCGGAGCGACGGTCTGATAACCGATAGCAATGGCGTCCGGATCCGTTGAAGCTGTACCAGCAGAGGCTTCTCGACCAATAGAGATACTTCGCGTACCTAACGATTTTGCCAAATAGCCAAAAGATATAGCACTACCGGCACTGGCGACCGTATCATAACCAATAGACATAGAATAAGAACCACTTGCATTTGCATTAGTCCCTTGGGCCATAGCACCGCCACCGCTGGCTACTGCATTATAACCGAAAGCACTGGCTCGGACGCCGGCGGTAGTAGCATTACGGCCTACAGCATAGCATTTTCACCACTAGCATTTGCAGATGCACCGACGGCAATGTTTCCTTGATTTGTAGCTTGCGCACCCGACCCCGTAGCTACTGCATAAATCGCGCTCGCATTAGAGTTTTTACCAATGGCAACGGCTTCAATCGCGGTAGCCGAACTCGCACCACCAATTGCTACCGTAAAGCCCGAAGTCGATTGAGATGCAGCACCGATGGCAACCGCAGAGTCTCCATTTGCATCATATGAGGTCCTAGAAGTATCCGTATTACCGGCAATAGCATTATTACCAATAGCGATAGTATTCGTAGAATACGAGCGAGTATTTGTACCAAAGCCCATAGCATTTTCATAGGCTAGTGTGCCGCCGTCAGGTTGACCGACGACAACATTTTGACCGATAGCAATACCATGAACCGCATTTGATCGGTTGTTAGAACCTAAAATAACCGAGTTACCGGCACGACCGTAGGCAATATTGTCGTGACCGATTAGGACCCGGCCGCCGAAAGCCGAACTCGTGTTAGACCCATTAGGCGTATCTTCTGACGGCCCATAGTTCGCCGTTATGGCAGTCTGATTTGCGCCGATTACAACGTCATTAAGACTATAAGCTATGGCATTATAGCCGATAGCAACGGCTTTATTATTAGTGGCTCCTGCCGTACCGGCAATACTGCCTAGACCAAAAGCAAGGAATAATCATTGGCAGCCGTACCACCGGCTATAGCTGCCGCATTGGTGCCGCTCGCCGTCGAACCGTTACCGACAGCTACAGAGTTAGTACCGCTTGCATTGGATCCGCCGCCTGCAGCCACGTTTGTGGTCCCACTAATAGTCCCCCAGCATTGGTTGCAAATGCCGGAAACGTTAGGGTTGAAGCAATCCCCAAGGACAGACTGGTCACGACGGCCAGCCGCAGCAGGCTATGGGGTACGCGCGACGTGTGCTGCGATTTTGTTTTACTATTTCTCTTAGCAAGTTCTGAAACGACTATGTAGGCATTTCTCACCTTACTCCAAACGACCTTGTAGATCTTATTCATAAAAAAACCTTCCTCCTTTTAAATCCCAATAACAACTCGTAAAAAACGGATGTACTCGGAATCTATCCTGACAGTAGGCAAATCTAGGACCTGTCAGGATCTGTCAATGACTTGTGATGTATGGTTACAACAAAAAAAATACCGTCTCGGTAAATCGTTCCCCCGTTGAAACGATCAATCACAGGTCATGCTGTCAACACCCCTTCCTGCTGTGATTGTTTTTCAATGAAACGTATACACTCTAACGATAAGTTACACTTCAAAAAATAAAATTGGGACCACATAAAAACTTATTTATAAATATCATTTCTCTTTTAATATTTGACAATACTCATCCACAAAGTTTTATTTATTTTGTTTTATTATTGAAGTTGTAAGCTAAATCATGTACTATAAATACGCTAGTTATCCCAATTTATCTTTATATTATAATGTGGATTGTTTTAATCTTTGATATAGTATATCATTCTGTCAAATAACTTGTAAAGCTTATCTATAAGAAATTTTGTGTCTTTACATAAATATTAACACCATAAAAAATATAAATTTTCTCTAACAAAGTATATCATGTGTCAATATATTACAATTTTAACTATAAGAAAGGGCCCCTATTCCCTTTTATAGAAAGGCGAAAACAAAAAGGACAACATAATTTCTATATAAAAAAACAGCCGAATTGGGATATATCGGCTGTTTCTGGAATACATCTATTGTTTAGCATATCTTGTCCCAAATAAGCGTATAGATCACTAATCAGACATAATTTGTCTATAATACACCTATTATTCGCAAAAGTTTTGAATAATTTTTCTGATTCAAAAGGGCAAAAAGAAAAAGCCCGGTTGTATCATTACTCAAAGAATAATGGATACAACCGGGCTCATGTATGGTGGGCGGTAATGGATTCGAACCATCGACCCCCTCGATGTCAACGAGATACTCTAACCAACTGAGCTAACCGCCCATACAGCGCAAGTTTCATGCGACTTGTATAGTATACCGTGTTTTCGTCTTCTTGGCAAGTCTTTTTTATTATTTTATCTTTTCCAATTCTACCTCCATTTGGCGCTCGGTCAGGACGCCGCGATAAGGAAAGCTCATCTGGCCGCCCCGGGCGATGAAGATGACCTGCGGCACGTCGCGATGCCGTAGTCACGAAAAAGTTGGCCGTCACCGCCATAGACGGGGATCCCGTAGCCTTTCTTGCGGCAGTAGGCTGCCCCCTTGTCAGCATCGGGACCGGTAGGCACGGCGACAAAGGTAACGTCCGCTCCATACTTCTGATACATCTCTTCCAGAAGGGCTAAGTTCTTCAGGCTGTCGTCGCTCCAGACGGCCCAGAAAAAGAGACAGACCGGTTTTTGATTATATAAGTCCTGCAGGCGCACGTCACCATCTTCACCGTAGAGCCGTTCATCAGGGCCAGCATTTCCGTTTCGGCCCGGCTCACTTCTTCGGCCGCTTCTATTGTCGCCGAGCTGTAGGCATCGGGTTCTTTTTCGGGCCAAAAAAAGAGGCTGAGCACGACGCAGACGGCGGCTAAGCATACCAGTACTTTCGTTTTTGTCCTCATGATTTCTCCTTTCGTCTATTATACCCGACTGACGAATAAACTTCAAACGACCGCAAGGCCCAAAAAAGGGACCGTGCTGAAGGTAAGGCACAGTCCCTGAATCCGGGGAAAATGAAATATATGAGACGCCTCAGGCGTGAATATAGATACGGACGGCACGATTGATGAGGTTGATTTTCCGTCCATAGAAGAGATAATACAAGACGAAGCAGGCAGCGGCGATGACACCGGCTACAATGTAGAGCTGCGGGAAGGTCAAGAGGCCCTGGAGCTGCCGAGAACGTAAGGACCGACGCCGATGCCGAGGTCAAGGGCGACGAAGTACGTCGACAAGGCAACGCTGATACGGTAGGGCGGCGTCAATTTGATGCAGACGGCCTGACCGTTCGACATGAAGGTCCCATAGCCGAGGCCGACGAAGACGCCGGACAAGAGGAGCTGCCACGAAGTCCCTGTAATGCTGAGCAGGAAGAGCCGATGGCAAGACAGATGTAGCAAGGATAGAGGACGTAGTTTTCGCCTTTGCGGTCGAAGATGATGCCCGTCAGCGGACGAGTCAAGGTAATGACGACGGCGTAGACGACGAAGAAGAAGGTCCCGGCTTCGACTAAGTTGATTTCCCGGGCATAAGCGGCCAGGAAGGTCAGGACGCTGGAATAGGCAAAGCCCATGAAGAAACCGATGATGGAGATGACCATGACGCGGTATTCGACGTAGTTGTCGAGGGTCATGGCTTTCATCTTGGCGATCTGTTCGGACGTCAGTTCAATTTCATTGATATGAAGGATGATGCAGCCGATCATGCACAGGCCGACCAAGACGGCGCAGAGGGTAATGATGAAGGTGAAGTTGGTAATGACGATGAGGAGCATGCCCAAGAAAGGACCGACAGCAGCGGCCAGGCTGGTGCTGAGGCCGTAATAGTTGATGCCCTGGCCTCTCTTTTCAGGCGGAATACAGGAGGCAACGATGGTGTTGGTCGCCGTCGATACGATGCCGTAAGCCATGCCGTTGAGGAAGCGGATTACGTAGAGAATAGCTAGATTCGGGATATAGAAATACAATAAGGTCGTTACGAAGTAAAAGATGATGCCGCCATAAAGAGACATGCGGCGGCCGTAGAGTTCAATGGCCTTGCCGAACTGAAGGCGTGCCAAGAGGGTGCCGACGATGAAGATGCCCGATGCCAGTCCCGCTTCCCCTAAAGAGGCGTGGAGTTGGTCTTTAGCGACGACGGCGATGATGACCATTAACAGATAATAGATGAGGTAGACGACGAAGTTGATTCCCGTATCAAGCAGGAAATCCTTGTTCCAAAGTGATTGATTTGACATACAGCATTCACTGCTCCTTTCGTATTTGCAAGCTAGATTCTACACCTTCCGCCGCCCCTTGTATAACAGAAAAAAAAGATATTTGTCATCGTTTTTTTTGATGACAAATATCTTTCATGGACTAGGTTTCAATGTGGTAGACGCGGCGGATATACTCGACAAATACTTGGATGGCAGCGTACTTAGGATTCTTTTTTTGTAGACCAAATTAGCATGGGCAATGGATAGCGGATCGAGCTGAGCGTAGTTTTCGACGACGCCATAGCCCGTAAAAATCGTTCGGGCAGCAAGGCCCCGATCTGGTTCTGCTGACAGTAATTGAGCATGGCATAGGGCGTAGAGAACCAGGCTTTCGTCTTCTGGGGCTGACAGTCCTGGGCTTCAAAATAACGGCCGATATAGGCGTTCATCTCATACTGCGGCGAATATTGCGCCAAGGGCTCTGCTGCTACGTCTTTCGCGGGAATGGAAGTACCGCTGACGTCGAGACCCGGCTTATAGTAGACGATGTTGTCGGTCCCAAAGAAAACCTTTTCGTAGTCGTCGAGGTTAAGGCTCGGCAAGTAAAACAGGGATACGATATCGAGACGGTCATCCTTCAGCCATTGGAGCATTTCCCGCACTTCGAGGTTATAGACCCGAAAGGACGCGCCGCTGTGATGATCCTGAAAGTAAGCCAGATGGCGGTTCATGTGGACGTCACCTAAGGACAGCATGATACCCACGGCCAGAGGTTGGGCCGTCGCCGCCCTTCCGGGAAGCTCACTGACGACGGCTTCGAGTTCACCGAGGATATGGCTTATCTTGGTATAAAAGTCCTTCCCTTCCGGCGTCAGGTGGCTGCCGCGGTTGGAGCGCTCGATGAGGTGGACGCTAGGAGTTCTTCCAGCTTCTTCATTTGAGCGCTGAAGGCCGACTGAGTGATGTTAGCCGCCTTAGCAGCGGCTGTAAAGTTACCGTATTTACTGTAAATGACAAAATTCCGCAATTGCTGTATCGATGGCAATTCCATGTTACTCCCCCACTTGAAAAGGGACTTCGCATCCGGGCATCTTGCCGGGGCGCGAGTCCCTGTGTCATCCTTACTGCAATACAAAACGAGGAAACTGTCCCAAGCTTTATGCCGGGACAGTACCTACTGAATCGTTAATTCCGAAAAAAGTTCATCAAAAGCGGCATTAGCTGCGTCGAATTCTTCATCCGTCGGCGCAACATAGACTTCTTCGCCGTCTTCCACATCGACGCGGGCTACGATAGCATCGCCGTCGTCGTCGGCATCGTCGTCTTCACTGTCAGGAACTTCGACGAGAAGGGCGAATACTTTGCCGTCAATGTCGATGCGCTGTACTTCCTGATAATTTACTTCATTGCCGTCGTCATCCGTTGCGGTAACGATGATAACTTCTTCCAATTCGTTGTTCATTTCTTCCGACATGATAGTCCTCCTTAGTGAGCATGAGCGTCTAAATAATTTTGTAAAATAAGGATTGCCGCCATTTTATCGACAAATTGCTTGCGCTTTTCGCGCCGCACATTTCCTTCTTTTAATACATTCTGGGCCATGATGGTCGTCAGGCGTTCATCCCAATAGACAATGTCTACGTTCGGGACGGTTTTCTGGAATCGTTGAACGAATTCTTCGATGTGTTTCATGTTATCACTGTAATCACCATTCATATGGCGTGGTTTGCCTACGACGATGCAGTGTACTTCTTTTTCTTTGATTCAGTTCGTGCAGGCGGGCAAAGTCTGCTTCATCCGACTTGCGGCGAATCGTTTCTACGCCTTGGGCCGTAATCAGCAGGGCGTCGCTGCAGGCAACGCCTATCGTCTTGGAACCGACGTCGAGTCCTAAAATTCGCATATGCCTCCTATAAGTTCCGCTGTTTGACGTAGGAACGGACTAATTCTTCGATCAGTTCGTCCCGTTCAATGCGGCGGATATTGCTGCGAGCATTGTTGTGGCTCGTAATATACGTCGGATCACCGGACAGTAAGTAGCCGACGATCTGATTGATCGGTTGTACCCTTTTTCTTCCAATGCGTGATAGACATCTTCGAGAATCATGGACGCAACGGTCTGTTCTTCGCTGCGGTTTTGCATAATCATCGTTTCGTCATTGACTGCCATATTGACTCACATCCTTTTTATTCAATTGGCATGACTGCCAAAAATTTATCCTAACAAATCACGGACGGCATCGGCGCCAGCTTTTAAGGCATCGGCCAATTTTTCCGGTTCTTTGCCGCCGGCCTGGGCCATATCGGGACGACCGCCGCCGTTCCCACCGGCTGCCTGAGCGGCTGCCTTGATGATCTTGCCGGCGTG
>ENA-OQIW01000223-OQIW01000223.1-human-gut-metagenome-genome-assembly--contig:-NODE-223-length-11350-cov-1.758264_pt1 | contig 11350 bp, 17 predicted proteins | sample MGYA00242586_ERZ504751 | MGnify/ENA primary metagenome ERZ504751 (study PRJEB26092, sample SAMD00036349) | human gut metagenome | host: Homo sapiens | study: EMG produced TPA metagenomics assembly of...
GCGAAGTGGCCGGTAAAGAACGAGAAATGGAATACTGGAAACTGTTCATAGATATGTTTGACTTAGAAAAGGAGCGAAAATCCTTATGAGAAATATAATTCGTATAGGTACGCGCAGCAGTGCTTTGGCTTTATGGCAGGCTGAATTTGTCGGCTCTGAGCTACAACGACTGTTCCCCGGTTGTGAAGTTGAACTTGTTCACCACAGCACCAAGGGTGACCGTATTTTAGAAAAGCCCTTAGCCGCCATCGGTGGTAAAGGACTTTTCACGGAAGAATTGGAAGCATCCATGCGCGAAGGCTCCATTGATATTGCTGTTCACAGCTTAAAAGATATGCCTACGGATTTGCCGGAAGGGTTGACCTTGGGGGCCATTACAAAACGTGAAACTCCTTGCGATGCTTTGGTTTCGCCAAAATATAAGACCCTCGACCAATTGCCGCAGGGCGCTAAAGTGGGAACCAGCAGCTTGCGTCGTCAGGCACAACTCTTACATCATCGTCCGGATTTACAGATTAATGTATTGCGCGGTAATGTACAGACCAGACTTCGTAAACTGGAAGAAGAAAACTTTGATGCCATCGTGTTGGCTCAGGCCGGTCTTAAACGTTTGGGCCTCGCCGATCAAATCACTCAAGTTTTTACAGCCGATGAATTGATTCCAGCTGTAGGGCAAGGTGCCCTTGCTATCGAATGTCGCAGTGATGACACGGAAATGCTCGACATGCTGGCTAAACTTAATGACGAAGATACCATGTGGTGTACTCGCGGTGAACGTAGCTTCTTGCGTCAATTGCAAGGGGGCTGCCAAGTTCCGATGGGCGTCCACGGTACAATCCATAAAGGCCAGTTAACTTTGAAGGCTATCATTTCATCCCTTGACGGTAAAAACTGTTATGAAGGGGAGTTAACGGGTCCTAAGAAAACGGCTGACATTATCGGCCGCAACTTAGCCAAAGCTTATATGAAGAAGGCGGCAAACATATCATCGAAGAGTTGATTCAGGAGGGTGTAATTCAATGACGGGTATGGTGTATTTAATTGGGGCAGGTCCCGGGGATTATAAATTAATCACAGTTAAAGGTCGTGAATGTATAGAGAAAGCAGATGTCATCGTCTATGATTATTTGGCGGATGAACATTTATTGCGTTGGGCTCGTCCCGATGTAGAGCTTATTTATGCAGGTAAACAGTGCAAGCATCATACCTTGCATCAATACGAAATCAATGAATTACTTGTTAAATACGGTAAAGAAGGCAAGATTGTAGCTCGTCTAAAGGGCGGCGATCCGCTCATTTTCGGTCGCGGCGGTGAAGAAGCGTTGGAACTTGCCAAAGCGGGCGTTCCCTTTGAATTTGTACCGGGCGTGACCTCCGGTATTTCGGCGCCGGCCTATGCGGGCATTCCTGTGACTCAGCGCGCCATGCGACGTCTTTTGCCATTGTAACGGGTCATGAAGATCCGACTAAAAACGAATCCGGCATCAACTGGGAAGCTTAGCTACCGCCGTTGATACCATCAGCTTCGTTATGGGTGTCGGTAATTTGCCGATGATTTCACAAAAACTCATGCAATACGGTCGCCCTAAAGATACACCGGTTGCCGTTATTCGTTGGGGTACCAAACCTATTCAGCAGACTTTGATTTCCACCTTGGAACATGTGGCTGAAGATGTGAAAAAAGCCGGTATTAAGCCGCCGTCCATTATTACGGTAGGCAATGTAGTAAGCCTGCGCGATTCACTCCGTTGGTTCGATAATAAACCGCTTTTTGGCAAAAACGTACTCGTAACCCGGGCTCGTTCGAAAGCCAGTGTTTTGAGTGAAAAACTGGAAGAACTGGGCGCTAATGTCATTGAAGCAGCGGCTATTAAGACGCAAGCTTTACCGGTTGGCGCAGCGGAAAAAGAAGCCATTCTTAATGCCGGTACTTATAAAACGGTTGTGTTTACCTCTGCCGAAGGGGTTCGTTATTTCTTCAAAGCCTTGGAAACTTTGGGCAAAGACAGTCGTGTACTGGGCACTGCTCAAATTTGTGCCATCGGCAGTGCCACAGCTAAAGCTTTGCATGACAAAGGCCTCTTAGCCGATATTATTCCTAGCGACTACAAAGGCGAATCCGTTGTGAAAGCATTGGCACCAATCCTTGAAAAAGGCGACAAAGCGTTATTAATTCAACCGAAAGTAGCGCGTAAAGTAATTCCGGAAGGCCTTAAAGCGGCCGGCGCCGACGTAACCGTAGCGCGTTTATACGAAACCGTGTTGGACGACTCGCAGGCCGATGCTTTGCGTGAAACCTTAGCTAACGGTGAAGCCGATTATATTACTTTCACCAGCTCGTCAACGGTAACCAATACGTTAACCATGCTTGGTAAAGACGGCGCCGAATTGATTAAAAAAGCCCGTGTTGCCTGCATCGGACCTATTACGGCCGCTACTTGCGTGGAACATGGCATTCAACCGGATTTAATCGGTGAAACCTTTACCATTCCGGCCATGGTCGATATGATTAAAGCAGACGTGGCGAAAAACGCTTCAGCAGAATAAATCTGTATTGACACAAGGCAAATTTGAAATAAAAGCAGTACCTTAAAGTAGCCCTTAGTAGAATACACTGGCTAGTTTTAAAAAATCGTACTACAATAAAAAGGTAGTACTCATATAAATAAAGGAGACGATGAATAATGTTAGACTTAACCTATCGTCCGCGCCGTTTGCGGACAACACCGGCCATGCGAGCTCTGGTTCGTGAAACAACGCTCAATGTAGAAGATTTGATTTACCCGTTGTTTATTGTACCGGGCACCGGCGTTAAGGAAGAAATTACATCGTTACCGGGACAATATCACTTATCCGTTGACGAAGCGGTAAAAGTGGCTAAAGAAGCACATGCCCTTGGTATTTTGGGTGTAGAAATTTTCGGCTTGCCAACGTATAAAGATGAACAAGGTTCGTCCGCTTGGGATATGGAACAACCGGTCCAACAAGCTATCAAAGCGATTCGCAAAGAAGTACCGGAACTCATCGTGGTATCTGACGTATGCTTATGTCAGTACACCAGCACCGGTCATTGCGGCTGTGTTGAAAACCATGAAGTATTAAATGACGAAACATTACCGTTGCTCGCCAAAGTAGCCGTAAGCCATGCGGAAGCAGGCGCTCATATGGTGGCTCCGTCGGATATGATGGACGGCCGTGTAGCCGTAATTCGTGAAGCTCTCGATGACGCCGGTTTTACCAATGTATCCATCATGAGCTATGCCGCTAAATACGCCAGCGCTTATTATGGTCCGTTCCGTGATGCGGTTCATTCTACACCGGAATTCGGTGACCGTAAAGGTTATCAGATGGACGAAGCTAACCGCCTCGAAGCCATGCGTGAAATCGAGCTCGACATTCGTGAAGGCGCCGATATTATCATGATTAAACCGGCTCTTTCGTACCTCGATATCGTACGCGAAGCGCGAGATAACTTTGACTATCCGCTGGCCGTTTATAATGTAAGCGGTGAATATGCGATGGTTAAAGCCGCTGCGCAGCAGGGCTTGGTTGATGAAAAACGCATCGTTTTGGAAACGTTGTTATCCATGAAACGGGCGGGCGCTAAAATTATCATCACCTACCATGCACTCGACGTAGCTCGCTGGTTGCGCAAATAATTGTTAGTACCGTTTTGGTTGCGCAAATAATTGTCAGCACAGTTTTGGTTGCGCAAATAATTGTCAGCATCGTTTTAATTGCGGACGAGGCACAATGTGTGCCAAATACATCATTTGAGCACAAGACTTTTAATACCCATTGTCGTTAGTATCATAAGGAGAAGATTATGTTTACATTAGATAAATCTAAGCAAGCTTTTAACGAAGCTAAAGCATATATGCCGGGCGGCGTAAACAGTCCGGTTCGCTCGTATCGCAGTGTGGGTTCCGAACCGCCGTTCATCAGCTCTGCTTCCGGCGACCGCATCTATGATATTGACGGCAATGAATACATTGACTATGTATTATCCTGGGGGCCTATGATTCTTGGCCATGCCAAATCGGAAATCGTAGCGGCATTGCAAGAAGCCGTTTTACGCGGCACCAGCTATGGTGCGCCAACTTTGCTCGAAACGGAATTGGCTAAAAAAATCCAGGCTTTCATGCCGAATATGGAAATGCTCCGCATGGTTAACTCCGGTACGGAATCGACTATGAGTGCCCTCCGTGTAGCTCGTGGTTATACGGGCCGCGATAAAATCGTTAAATTCATCGGTTGCTATCACGGCCACAGTGACGGCTTGCTCGTAAAAGCCGGCTCCGGCCTTGCCACTTTCGGTGTGCCGATAGTCCGGGGGTACCGGCCGGTGTGGCTGCTGATACGTTGACCGTACCATATAATGATATTGATGCAATCAAAGCTTTATTTGAAAAAGAAGGCCATGCTATTGCCGCAGTTATTGTAGAACCGGTAGCCGGTAATATGGGGTGTGTACCACCTGTTCCGGGCTTCTTGGAAACACTTCGTGAATTGACCAAGGCTCACGGCGCATTGCTTATTTTTGATGAAGTTATGTGCGGCTTCCGTGCCAGCTCCGGCGGTGCGCAGAAGAAATACAATATTAAACCGGATTTGACTTGCCTCGGTAAAATCGTTGGCGGCGGCTTACCAATGGCCGTGTTTGGCGGCTCCCGTGAAATCATGAGCCAAGTAGCTCCGGCCGGTCTATTTATCAGGCCGGTACACTGAGCGGTAATCCGATTGCCGTAACGGCGGGGTTAGCAACGCTCAGTATTTTGCAACAAGATCCGACTGTGTTTAAACGGATTAATCAATCCACCGAAACACTTTGCCAAGGCCTTAAAGAATTGGCGGCTAAACATAATGTACCGGTACAAGTACAATATGTAGGCTCCATGTTTACCTTGTTCTTCAGTGACAAACCGGTACTTAATTTTGATGATGCATCCGCTTGTGATATGGAAGCGTTCAAGAAATTCTTCCATTACAACTTGAGTCACGGCATTTATTATGCACCAAGTCAGTATGAAAGCAACTTCATGTCGGCACAACATTCTGCTAAGGATATTGAACATACCTTGGCCGTAGCTGACGAAGCCTTTGCAACTTTATAAAAAGTGGCGAAGTAGCTAGAGCGATGTTATAATAAAAATTAGATAATCAAATGTTAGACCCCTGCCATTTGGAAGGGGTCTTGTGCTAATACGGAGGAGATAGAATTATGCAAACGTTGACTCCCGAAATGGTGGCGGCTGCTCGCAAGAGTTTACAAGAATGTTTGGCCAAAAGTGTAATTCCCAAAGAATATTGGGATGAAATTACCCACTGGTTGGAAGCCACCCACATGGAAAATATTTATTTAGAAGGTCGTGAGGCGATCGGTGCTTGGTGGGCGTCCAAAGAAGTTCGCAAAATGGGCTATGCCATCAATTTTGCCAAGGGCGGCTGTATGCCGAGCAATTGGTTCCCGGAAGGGGAGAACTGGGATATGGCACAAGCACAGGCTAAATACCGATTGGTTGCCGATTGGCAATGTTTGATCGAACACGACGCATTAATCAAAATATAACGAGGTTCGTGTATGAGAAGTGTCAAAAAAAGTGCCAGCCTATCCGTTGTCACTTTAAGCTGGCCTATATTTATCGAGATATTCTTGCAAATGCTTATTGGGAATATTGACCAGTTTATGATGAGTCACTATTCCAAGAAGCGGTAGCCGCTGTAGCCAATGCGAATCAGATTATGAATATTTTCATCTTCCTGATTACCGTTATGAGTACGGCTACAACGATTTTGATTGCTCAATATTTGGGGGCCAAAAATCCGACTAAGATCAACGAAGTAACAACCGTAAGTATTGCCTTTAACTTCGTATTCAGTTCCATTGCGGCGCTGTTTATTTTGGTAGCCTATCGCATGCTCTTTGAGTGGCTCGGCGTACCGGAAGAAATCATCGATGATACGAGTCTTTATATGACGATTGTAGCCGCGAGTATTCCGATTACGGGGATTTATACGGCTTTTGTGGCTACCTTCCGCGGTTTTTCCTTGCCGGTTATTACCATGTGCGTGGCCTTCGTTATGAACGTAGTACACATTTTCAGTAACTTGGTATTAATCTACGGTTGGGGTCCTATTCCGTCTATGGGCGTGTTGGGCGTATCCATATCCACAGCTTGAGCAAAGGCTTAGGTCTGCTCTTGGTATTTTATTTATTCAAAACCCAGCTCAATGTTAAGTTGTCCTGGTCTTATTTAAAACCGTTCCCTAAAGAAACGTTAAAACGGTTGCTGCACATCGGCGTGCCATCCGGCGGCGAAACGCTGTCTTATCAGTTATCGCAGACCACGATTATGAAAATGGTCAACATTTTTGGTATCATGGTTATTAATACGAAGGTATATGCCTACATTATTTCCATGTTCTGTTACATGTACACCATTGCCCTCGCCAATGCGGCGCAGATTATCGTAGGCTTTTTGGTTGGTGCCGACAGGGAAGACGAGATTTCCGGGCGTGTGTGGCATACCATGTGGCTAGGCATGGCAATCAGCCTGACCTTGTCCGTATCGTTCTATCTGTTGAGTGATTATATATTTGCCTTTTTCACGGACGAACAGGAGATTATTACGCTCGGCAAGACGATTATGTTGATTGAAATATTCCTGGAAATCGGACGAACGGTTAATATTATTATGGTTCAGTGTTTACAGGCGGCCGGTGATATCAGGACGCCGATGATTGTAGGTATCTTTGGCATGTGGCTGTGTGCCGTTAACTTGTCCTTTATTTTGGGCGTTTGGCTCGGTTGGGGGCTCGTAGGCATTTGGATTGCTATGGCCCATCGATGAAGGTGTGCGGGCCATCATATTTGTATGGCGTTGGCACAGCGGTAAATGGAAGAACAAGAAGCTGATTGAAGAAACGGTGTGAGGTCTGTTTGCTTTTTTGAAAAAGTATTAAATTCAATCCGCTTGAATCTTCAATGGAAGTGAAGATTCGTGTAGTATAGTAGATTTTAGTAAAAAAGAGAGTCAGAGGAAGAAGAATGAAGCGTAAGGTAGGTATTATTGGTTTAGGTTTACTCGGCGGGTCTTTGGCAAAAGGGTTGGCGAAATATACAGATTATGAAGTGATTGGTTATGCACGGCGCCCGGAGATTTGTGAAGCGGCTTTGGTCGATAAGGTTGTGGCTCGTGCGTATACCGATCCCAAACAAGTGGTAGCGGAGGCGGATATTTTGGTATTCGCCTTGCCGCCTGACACGAATGCGAGGCTGTTTGAGGAGCTGGCACCGCTCATCCGGCCTCGCACTCTTATAACTGATGTGTCCAGTACGAAGACGAATTTTGCCGGTACGGTGAAACAACATTTGCCCGAAGGGGCTAAATTTGTATCGATTCATCCATGGCCGGGTCTGAAAAAGGCGGCTATGACATGGCCAAGGCGGATTTGTTTAAGAATTGCACATGGATTGTCTTGGAAGATGACGTTAAAGACGGTTGGGATGCGGAGGCTGCGGCTGAATTGGCTCAAATGGGCAAACTGTTGGGCAGCCGCGTAGAGTGTATTCCCATGAGTGTTCATGACGGGTTTATGGCCACCATAAGTCATATGCCTCATACCGTGGCCTCCATGATCGCCACCATTGCCGGGGGCGATGAATACGGCGATTTACGCCTTCGCTTGGCAGCGGGCGGTTTTCGCGATGTTACTCGTGTAGCGGGCGGTAATCCCCATATGTGGCGCGAAATCATAACGGGCAACCGTGATGAAGTGGTGCGAGCGTTATCAGATTTAGAGAAGCAAATATCAATTATTAAAAATTTACTTTTAACTGCGGATGATGATACACTTGAATTATATTTGAGTAATGCGAAGCAGATTCGTGATAAATTTTCCCTTTTATAGGAGGATATGATGGGCTTATTTGAAGAAACTTGTAAAAAGATTACCCCAAAAGATGCCGCCATCGGTGAGAAAATTCAAGCCGTTTGGGACAAGGCTACGCCGTACGGCAGTTTTGGCAAATTGGTAGACATGGTTAAGCAATATGCTATGGATACGCGCCAAGAATCACCGACTATTCCGAAACGCTGTATGATTATTGCGGCCGCCGACCATGGTGTAGCGGAAATGGGGGTTAGTGCCTATCCTATCGATGTAACCGTCGGTATGACGCAGAACTATTTGATTCCAAAAGGAGCCGGTGCCAATGCGCTGGGCAATTATTGCGGTACCGACATGGAAGTAGTCGACGTGGGTATCAAAGCGGACATGAACTGGGTGCCAGGCTTACGCCACAATAAAATCCGCATGGGAACACGCAACTTTTTAAAAGAGCCGGCCATGACCAAGGAAGAAGCCATCAAGGCTATGGAAGTGGGCATTGCTCTCGTTAATGAAAAAGTCGCTGAAGGATATAATGTATTTCTCGTAGGTGAAATGGGGATTGCCAATACCACTGCCAGTGCTGTTATGACGCAAAATTCGCCGGTATTACGGCAGAACAGGCCACCGGTCGGGGCACCAATATCTCCGACGAACGCCTTAAAGTAAAACAAAAAGTGGTTCACGATGCGTTGGAAAAATACGCCCATATAGATAAAAACGACGGCCTCGGCATTTTGCATTCCGTAGGTGGTTTGGAATTTGCCTGCATTACGGGGATTATTCTCGGTGCGGCGGCTGCTCATACGATGGTCATCATCGATGGTTTTAACACCACCGCTTGTGCGTTGGTAGCGCATTCCCTGGTGCCTGAAAGCATGGATTATGTAATGGCCTCCCATTTATCCGCCGAAAAAGCGCATAATCGCGCTTTAAATACCTTGGGCCTTGAGGCGTATGTTAACCTCGGTCTCTGCTCGGTGAAGCATCGGGCGGCTCCATTCAAATGGGCATGCTCGATTTAGCGGTGCGCATGTATCAGGAATTAGAAGGAGGACAGCAGGCATGAGAGAGTTTACGATAAAACCATTAAATGAGGCATGCATGGATGCTTGCCAACTTCGCGTAGATAATTTGACTAAGCCGATTTACAGTTTGGCGCAATTGGAAAAAATCGCTGTTCGCTTAGCCGGTATTTACAATGTGGAACAGCCAAACCATATTAAAAACGGCGTTCTTATTTTTGCCGGTGATACGGCCGTTGACGGTATACAAAACCACACGAAAGGGAAGGAAAGCTTAGCCGCTGTTACGCGCCTTGGCAGTGGTCACAGTGCAACCGGTGCGGCGGCTAAGAAACTGGAAGCTGACGTAATTGTTGTTGACGTAGGTCTGGAACAAGATACGGCCAACGTAAAAGGCATTGTAAATAAAAAAGTAGCCAACGGCGCTCGTTTCTTCGGAAAAGGTCCGGCTATGACGGCGGAAGAAATGGAAGCGGCTTTGGAAGTTGGTTTTCAGATGGCCGATGAATTGGCCGGCAAAGGCGTGCAAGCGTGGCCATCGGCAATGTAGGGGAACGCACCTTGTTAAGCGGTTTGGCCGTAACAGCAGCCATTACCGGTTATCCGATGGCTGAATTGTTGACTGATAACGAATGCACCTTGTCCATTCAGGAAAAAGCAGATCGTTTGAGTGCCACTTTACAGCACTATGGCTTAAGTGCGTCCGAACCTTTGAAAGTATTGCAAACGGTAGGATCCTTAGATATTGCCGCTATGGTCGGTTTTTACCTCGGTGCCGCCCATAACCGTATGGCCGTAGTCTTTGACAATGCCGTGACCGGCGCTGCGTTATTGGTAGCACGTGCCATTAATCCGGCCGTGATGGACTTCGTATTCCAATCGGCGGCATACAAAGAACCGGTACACAAAGCGCAGATGAAATTCTTGGGTATCAGCTCGTTCTTGTATTATGATTTGGAAATGGATGAAGCGTTGGGATCCGTTATGGGCTTGTCCGTGGTGGATGCGTCGCTTCACATGTTAAACGATATGAAAACATTTGGCGAAGCCACGGTGACCGTAGCCGAAGACGGCCCCGGCAACAAGCGCCAGGATGGACGGTAATTATGAGTAAGTATTTACACGGTTTATGTGCGTCTGGTATCAGCGGTAATATGATGATCGGCGCCTTGCTTAACTACGGGGTACCGTTTGATTACTTTAAAAAGTCATTGGCACCGCTTAATTTGAGCGGCTTTTCGCTCATTCATGAACAACGTGAAAAACTGGGCGTCGCAGGTACTTATTTTGACGTGAAATTGAAGGGTAAAGGCCGCACTCATACGCACAGTCATGATGGTGTTCATTTTCATACCCACACTCATGGGCACACGCATGATGGCATTCACTCTCATACCCATGCTCATGGGGAACGGCGCAATTATCCGGATATTAAAGCTCATTGAAGAGGCTCCTTTATCCGATTGGGTAAAAGAAAAAGCTTTGGCTGCGTTTTTAAATTTAGGCATGGCAGAAGCAAAGGTGCATAATACAACCTTGGAGGAAGTGCATTTCCACGAAGTGGGCGCCATTGATTGCATCATCGATATTGTAGGCACTATGATTTGCTTGGAATATCTCGGCGTGACCGGCATTATCTTTTCGCCGCTCCATTTGGGTCAGGGGAAGGTGAAATGCGAGCACGGCCTCATGGATATTCCTACGCCCGCTACGGCGAACCTTTTGGAAGGTGTTCCCACTTATGTGACGCCTGTGCAAGGGGAATTGGTAACACCCACAGGGCGACTTTGGTGAAAACATTGAATGCCATCGGTTTCCAACCGGGGGCAGCGGCGCCATCTAAAGAAGAAATACAAATGGCATTGCTTTCCATGATGGATAAAGCTGAAAAAGCTCTAAAAAGGGTGTTGGTCTCGGTTCCATGGATTTGCCTATCCCTAATGTGTTTACCCTCTTTGAGGCGTAAATACAGCCTTTAAATGAAGTGTTTAACACAAGGTAACAGTGACGGCTCACCTTCAATTGGTGGGCCGTTATGCTTTTGTAAAATATTTGTACAAATATTTTTACAAAAGTGTTGACATGGGCCTTAGTTCTTTGATATTATAATTAAGCAGTCAGGGACAAGACACTTTGAATGCAGTCAAGTTAAAAAAGTGCTTGACAAAATACAGTTAACGGTGTAGAATAGTTTCTGTTGTGAAATGCGGAAATAGCTCAGTGGTAGAGCACCGCCTTGCCAAGGCGGGGGTCGCGAGTTCGAATCTCGTTTTCCGCTCCACTTTCATTCCTCGATAGCTCAGTCGGTAGAGCAATCGGCTGTTAACCGATCGGTCGTAGGTTCGAGTCCGTACTTCGGGGATGCCATTTTTATTACTCAGGTTTATACCTTTGTATATATAGGGTATCGCCAAGCGGTAAGGCAACGGACTCTG
>ENA-OQIW01000224-OQIW01000224.1-human-gut-metagenome-genome-assembly--contig:-NODE-224-length-11291-cov-1.587693_pt1 | contig 11291 bp, 14 predicted proteins | sample MGYA00242586_ERZ504751 | MGnify/ENA primary metagenome ERZ504751 (study PRJEB26092, sample SAMD00036349) | human gut metagenome | host: Homo sapiens | study: EMG produced TPA metagenomics assembly of...
TTTCCGGGACAAGAGCACCGCCTTCGACGAGCGCCAGCCCCTGACCCAGTATTACGAGCAGATGAAGCACTCCCTGCTGGAAAACGACAACTATGTGGAGGCCCTCATCGACGCAAACGACGCCCTGTTCACTGTGGACCTGACCCACGGCCAGCTCGAGCAGATCTTCTACCGGACTACCGCGCTGCGGCAGTTCGATCTGCAGATGACGCTGCCCTGCTCCTACGACGACTACTGCGCCCAGCGCCGTCACTTCGTCACTCCTGAGACGCTGGAAAACTACCGCATCGTGGACACGGCGTCAAAACTGCTGGAGCGCTTCCACTCGGGCTTCAAGTACGTGACGGTGGAGTACCGGGAGCAGACCTCCTGCGGCGAGCCGATCTGGCTCCAGAAGACCGTCCTCATGGCGCAGGATACCGTCTTTGATGCGGCCTCCGGGCGGGAGATGCCGGTCATCCACGGTATCATCCTCTTCCGGGACACCTCCATCTTCCATGCACAGGAGCAGGCCGAGAATCAGCGCCTGCAGGAAGCTTTTGAAGAAGCCGACTCGGCCAGCAGGGCCAAGACCGCCTTCATGAACCGGATGAGCCACGACATCCGCACCCCCATCAACGGCATTCTCGGTATGCTGGACATCCTCCGCTCCAACCGGGACGATTCCCGGAAGGTGGACAGCTGCCTTGATAAAATAGACCTCTCCGCCCACCATCTTCTGGCACTGGTCAACGACGTGCTGGACATGAGCAAACTGGAGGCCGGGCAGATGGTGATGGAGCAAGAGCCTTTGACATCGAGGTGCTGATGCACGGCGTCTCGTCGCTGGTGGAGGCACAGATAGAAAAGGACGGCCTGACCCACCGCCGCCACCGGGAAAATATCCAGCACACCGCCCTCGTGGGCAGCTCCCTCAAGCTGCGGCAGATCATGGTGAACCTGTTCAGCAACGCCATCAAGTACAATAAGCCCGGCGGGTCCATCGACACCTATGCCAGGGAGCTATCCTGCGACGGCACCACCGTGTGGTACGAGTTCCGCATCACGGACACCGGCATCGGCATGAGCCGGGATTTCGTGGAGAACCAGCTGTTCAAGCCCTTTACCCAGGAGTCCGCCGACGCCCGCACCCAGTACAGGGGTACCGGCCTCGGGATGTCCATCGTCAAGGAGCTGGTCAGCCAGATGGGCGGCAGCATCTCTGCCGAGAGCCAGCCGGGGGAGGGGACTGCCTTCACCTTCCGGCTGCCCTTCCTGCTGGACAAGAACGCCACCGCAAAGCCCCAGCCCAAGCCCACCGACAACGGGCGGCTGGACGGGATGCGCATCCTGCTGGTGGAGGACAACGACATCAACATGGAGGTAGCCGAGTTCCAGCTCACCAGTCAGGGCGCAGCGGTGGACAAGGCATGGAACGGCAGGGAAGCCGTGGAGCGCTTTGCCGCCAGTGCGCCGGGCGGGTATCAGGCCATCCTCATGGATGTGATGATGCCGGTGATGGACGGCTTCGAGGCGTCCCGGGCCATCCGCGCCCTCGACCGGCCCGACGCCGCCACCGTTCCCATCCTCGCCATGACGGCACAGGCCTCCGACGAGTGCGCCCAGTCCTGCCATCGGGTCGGCATGAATGGCCGTCTCGTCAAGCCTCTGGACGCCAAAAAGCTGGCAAAGAGCATCCGGGAGCTGTACAAAACAAGCAGTAAAGGAGACGTTCTCATTAACGACAAACAATGCCCACCCACTGTGGTTTTTCCACAGATGGGTGGGCATTCTGCATTTTCAGACCGACTGGGACCCTTTTTTCGATGATCTCGCTGGGGTGTGAGCACGGCAGGCTGTTCAGCAGCCCACCATGATATCAATGATCTCGTTGTTGGTCTCCTTCATGCCCTGCCTGCCAAGACGGCCCACATTCTTGAGGGAGTTTTCTACGCCCTTGGCCACAATGCCGTCACCGGCGCGGAACTGATTGCCGCGGATGTACTATTGTAGCCCAGCAGACCGGCCTCCACCGCAGTTGCGATCTTTGCCGCGCAGGAGGCCTTGGCGCCATCGCAGATGGACGCCGGAAACCACTGCCGTGCGTTGACGACCGTATGGATGACGGCATCATAGTCACCGCCGCAGAGATAGGCGATACCGGCACCGCACCAGCGCCCGCGTGATAGCGCCGCAGTAGCAGACAGGCGGCCAATGGGGGTCTTTCGTGGATGGTGGTCAGGTTGGAGAGGGTCAGCGCCCGCAGGAGCTTTTCGTCGCTCACGCCCAGCTCCTGTGCATAGACAATGACCGGTACAGAGGTGGTAATGCCCTGATTGCCGCTGCCGGAGTTGATGACCACCGGCTGCTCACAGCCGTTCATGCGGGCATCGGAACCGGCTGCGGCGTATGCCTTGGCACGGACTCTTACATCATTGCCCTCCATATCCAGCAGCACACTGCCGATGTTGGCACCGTAGCTGCCCCGCAGACCCTCCTCGCAATGGCCATGTTGCACCGGATCTGCGGTTCCAGAATGGAACGGACATCCTCCACGTCCACCGTGTTGGCAAAGTCCCAGATATTCTCCATATCCAGCAGGCTGCGGTCGGTCAGGGTCTCCTCGCTATCTCCGTGTACCGGAATGTCCACCAATACCTCGCCGTCCTTTTCCACATGGACGATATTGGTGTGGAACACCGCAATGCGCACCTGTGCGGAATGCTCCCCCTTCCAGACTGTGAGGATGATATCAAAGGTGACGCCGTTCTCAACGTGCCGCACCTTGATATCCGTCTGGTCAAGGTACGCGCGGATGGCTTTGGTCTGCTCCGGGGTCACATCGGCAATGACCTCCAGCTTCTTTTCCTGCTTGCCGGCTACGATGCCCGCAGCAGCGGCGGCTTCCAGACCCTTCATGTTATCCGTGTTGGGCACGATGACCGACTTGTAAATTGTGAGTAGTCCCAATTTATTCGTTGAAAATTCTCTGTTCTGCCAAAAGCAGTCCTTTTTTTGTAAAAACAGGACGGATCTGCCACGCAGCTCCGTCCCAAAGCGTATAGAACCATCTCCACGCAAAAAAGGCTGCCGCACAGCGCACTATGCAGCAGCCTCCGGGTACTTATTTTGTTTTTTCGGAGAGAAAACGCTCAGAATTCCAGCGTGATGAAGGGACGGTTCTCCTTGGGCATGGAGACCGTGGTGGTGACCGCCAGCACCTGATTCCCGTGATATAAGAAGGTATCCCAGCTGAACAGCTTCTCCGGCGGCGCGTTCAGCAGAGAAAGCTCCATATCCGAGGTAAGGGGCGTGTCCACAAAAATGCGGATGTGGGTCGGCTTTTCATTGAAATAGCGGCAGATATAATCGTGCAGGAAAAAGGTCTTCAGCGCCTCGCAGTCAAATGTGTGATCCTTGCACACCGACAGCGGGACATAGCTGTAATCCACCTCATCCACCTCGCTGCTCACATCCACACAGCGAACGATCTTATAGACATAGGGGTTTTCTGCCGTCAGGCCCAGCTTCTGGCACAAGGCGGCATCCGCCTTGATGACCCCATGCTCCAGCAGGCGGTGCGGCTTGTTGTTGGAGTGTTCAAAGGGTGCGATCTTGATGCCGCCGGAAAACGCCATGGGGCTGGAAAAGGACTGGCCCGGGACAAACCGGACAAAGGTACCCTTACCCTGTACCCGCTCCACAATGCCGCTGTTGGCCAGCTCCTTGACGGCAGTATTCACCGTCAGGCGGCTGACATCAAACTGTCTGGCAAGCTCGGTCTCTGAAGGGATCTTGTCCCCGGCCGCATACTCTCCGGACTCGATCTTTTGCAGGATATAGTTCTGGATCTGAACGTATTTGGGCGCATAGGAGTAGTTCTCGTCCGCCATAATCTTTCCTCTCTTCCCATCTCCTGTCCGCTCTTTCACAGCTTGCAGACAGACAAAGCTCTCTATTCATGCAATCGGTCAGCATACAGACAGGAGGAAGTGAAAAAAGAAGATCAATCGTTGGAATGTGCGGCCTCGATAAAGGCGCGCAGCTCCTCATCATAGGTATTGGTGGCCAGCGAGCAGTCCGGTGCCAGCACAAAGGGGATGTCCTTCATCCGCTTCAGGGTATTGCGGGTCAGCGCAGCGATCTCCTCGGCCTTGTGCTGACCGAACAGCCGCTCGTCACAGCCGCCCATCGGAGTGATGGACTTGTCCAGCCACTGGGGTGCGGTGTCCAGCTTGGGGTTGCCGGCAGCGCTCTCGGGCCAGTGCAGGATGTCGATGGGGTAGTGCGCAAAATACTCCGGGTTCACCTCAAGGCCGCAGGCATGGACCATGATCTTGCAGGGCTTCAGCGCTCCATCATCTGCAGATCATAGGGTTTGACAAACTCTTCCCACTCCTCCTTGGTCAGGTAGGTGGAACGGGACAGGCCGGTGGCACCGTAGAACACACCGTACAGACTGCATCCTCGATGAGGTGCTTAGAATAATCGGCCATCGTATCGGTGATGTTCTGCAGGGTCTTGTGGATCCGCTCCGGCTGCTCGTGCATCAGGGTCATCATCAGGTCGTCACGGCTTGCGGCGCGGTAACGGCCAATGGGGTTGACGGCGCACAGCTTCTGCAGGACGCTGGTGGGGCACATCATGGTCTGGAACATGGGGATGTCCTCGTTCAGACCAGCCTTCATCTTCTGAATGACCTCGATCTGCTCTGCAAACACACCCTGATCGCCCGGCAGCACCGTGATCTTTTCCAGATCCGCCACACCGCCAATGGGGTCCTTTACCACCTTGGGCAAAACGCCCTCGTAATCGTTGTAGTCGAACTGGCCGCCCCATGCCTCCTCATAGTAGGAAGCACGCGGCTGCAGCTTGACATAGTCCCAGTCGTAGGTGTTCTGCCATTTCAGCATCGTTTCTACAAAGAGGTCCGCGCCGCTGTGCTCCTTCTCGGTGAAATGACGCCATGCCGATACCGGCGGACGGTCTGCCAACTCATGGTTCAGAACTGCTTCAAATCTTTCTTTTTTCGTCCACATAGTAAAACTCTCCGTTCGTTTTTTGGTTTCTCAGGTTGATAAGTTGCCAAACAACGAGAAAGAGTTCTGTATGCTATTCATTTGTATCATAGCATACTTTTGCTTTGGGGGCAATGATTATTTCGTAGTTTCGTCACCTGCCTTCTTATTGCTGCGGTTATTATAAACATAGACCATAACAGAAGCGGCTGCCACCAGTGCGCCGCCGATCACAGAGGTAAATTTTACCGGCTCGCCCAAAATAAAGAAGCCCAGGATCATGCTGAAGATGATGCCGGAGTAGTTGTAGATGCTGATCTCCGAGGCCGGAGCAAAGCGATAGGCATAGGTGATAAAGGCCTGTCCCAAGGAGCCGAACACGCCGATGAGCAGCAGCAGCACCGCCTGCTTGAAGCTGGGCACCACAAAATCCTTCAGCATGAAGGGGATAGAAGCAATGGCGCTGAAGGTGGAAAAGTGCATCATGACCGTCAGCCGTCCACCTTGCCCTTAAAGAAGGAGAGAAAGGTGTAGGCGACACCGGAGGTCACGGCCGACAAAAATGCCACCACCAGCGGGAAGGGGTTGGACTCAAAGCTGGGGCGGAACACGATAAAGGCACCCGCCATGGAAAGTGCCAGCGCCGGGATCTGGATCTTGGGCAGCTTTTCTTTCATAAAGATGACGGCCAGAATGGTGACCCAGATAGGGGAAGTTTTGTTCAGGATCGTCACATCGCCCTGCGCCGCATGGCTGGAGGCATAAAACAGGGTGATCAGGCCCAGAAAGCCAAAGAACGACCGCCCGAACAGATAGGCTGATACCTGGCCGGGCCGAACAGCGAGCCCTTTTTGCGCAGAATGATGATCGCCGAAACGATCAGCACGAACGAATTCCGCATGAAGATCTGCTCCATCGTGGGGATCTCGCGGCTCAGCCGCACCACCACCTGCATGGATGCAAAGCACAATGCAGACAAGATCATATAAAGAGCACCTTTTTGTCTCTGAGTCATTGAATATCTCCTTAACCTGTTTCTATCCAAAGCGGCATTCGAACGCTTTTCGCCGTGATGCCTTGTTGTTTCTGTGTTCGATTATATACTTGTCTTGATGTCTTGTCAATATGAAATTCCATCTTTTCCGTCTTGAATCTTCTGGAGATAAGTCTCACTCTTTCCGTAGCCGTGTACTCATGGCTCACAAAACAGAAAAGCCATGAAATCTTTCGATTTCACGGCATTTTCTGGCGCAGTAAAGCAATCCAAATCCGAGCCATTTCCCTCGGATGCAACTTCCGTCGCTTCTCCACCGGATAAACTCTTCCGTGACCTTGGGCTTTGCCAGCTTTTCTTCCGCAATGCGGGCTTGCAGTTCCATGACTTTGGCGATGATGGACTCCATAGCGGCATCGTCCTTGACAAGCCGCATGGTCTCGCTGACCACCAGAGCTTCCAGCCATTGTTTCCGCACGGACTTTTTATCGCAGGTCTTTTTCTGCTTGGCGGCGGCACACTTATAAAAAGCCGCCTCATTCTCAGATCGTCCAGTTCTGGCTTGCCGACTGCAGATCCACCATGTGGGCATACAGTCCCTTCCGGGCGTACAGCTCTGCCGGGCTGCCCTGCTCGGCCACGATGCCGCCCGACAGCACCACCACCTGATCCGCACCGGCTACGGTGCGCATCCGGTGGGCGATGATGAGGACGGTTTTGTGTTTTATGAGCCGGGACAGAGCCCCTGAATGGCAGTTTCGTTTTCCACATCCAAGCTGGCGGTGGCCTCGTCCAGCAGGATGATGGGCGCATCCTTCAGGAAGGCGCGGGCGATGGAAATGCGCTGACGCTCACCGCCGGAAAGAGCGCAGCCGTTCTCGCCGATGTTGGTGTTCCACTTGTCCGGCAGCTTTTCGGCAAATTCGTCGCAGTTTGCCAGCTTTGCCGCCGCAAGGACCTCCTCGTCGGTGGCACCCTTGCGCCCCAGACGGATGTTTTCGAGGATCGTGTTGTCAAACAGGGTCACATCCTGAAAGACGATGGAATACAGGCTCATGAGCTTTTCCGGGTCAATTCGGGAGACATCCATGCCGCCCACGGTGATGCGGCCCTTCTGGTAGTCCCAGAACCGTGCCGCCAGCCGGGAAACGGTAGTTTTTCCGCCGCCGGAGGGGCCTACCAGCGCCGTGACCTCCCCCTGCTTTGCGGTAAAGGAAACGTCCCGCAGCACCGTCTCGCCGGAGTTATAGGCAAAGCCCACATGGTCGAACACGATATCGCAGCCCTGATTGGTCAGCTGCTCGCTGCCGGTCTGCAAGGGAGCGTCCAAGATCTCATTCATGCGTCCTACATTGGTGCGCATGGCAATGACCGCCGCCAGATTCTGCAAGGCACCCTGCATGGGGTCGTACATCCGGGATGCCGCCATCAGGAACAGAAACAGGGTCAGCACGTCGATGCCGCCCTGCACCAGCAGCACCGAACCGGTGAGCGCCACCGACGCAATGCCCAGCTTGAGCACCATGCTGGCGGAGCACACAAGCAGCGCTGTTTCCAGCTCTGCCACAATAGACTGCTTTTCCACTGCCCGGATTTTGTCGGAAAGGCCGGACAGATACCGCTGCTCCGCATTGCTGGCTTTCAGGTCCCGGAGGGTCTCGATGTACTCCTGAATGCCGTCCGCACAGGCCATTTTCGCGGCCATGGTCCTGGCCTGCACCTTATCCTGTACCCGATAGCTGCCCACCACGATGGCAGCGGATACCGGAATGACCCACAGCGCCGCCAGTGCCATCCGCCACTCAAAGGCAAACAGGCTCAGGGCAATGAGCACGGTGGAGATGAGGGAGCCGAACAGACCGGGGATGAAGTGGGAGCAGTCCTTTTCCAGTACCTCGCAGTCTGCCATGATGGTGCTGGTCAGGTCGCAAGGTCTCGCTTGCCGAAAAAGGACAGGGGCAGCTTCCGCAGCCGCTCCGCAAGGGTCAGACGGCGGGTGCCGCTCTCTTTAATAGGTGGTAAAATAGGTGTCATTGTATTGGAACCATGTGGTCAGTAAAATCAGTGCAAAGCAGGCAGCGCATCCCAGCAGATAAAAGGTACTTCTCCCGCTCGTAGAGCCTGCCAGCAGGTCTTTTACCAAGAGATACAGCAGCCCGGTGGCAGCATGAACGCCATGTTCTGGAACGCACAGGCCAGAACGCCCTTTACAAGCCCCTTTGCGCCCTCCGGTGAGCTGGCTATGGCGTGTTGAATTTTTCCGATCATTCCTTACCCCTCCTTTGCGACCTTCCACTGCACCGACGCCTGATACTCCTGCCACATCCGGCAAACAGACCGTTCTGCGCGCACAGCTCGTCCTTTGTGCCGGATTCTGCGATCTGCCATCCCGCACCACATAGATGCAGTCGGCGTTGGCGACGGTGGACAGGCGGTGTGCGATCATCAGCACCGTTTTGCCCTTGGCAAGCTGGGCAAAGGCCGCCTGTACCTTTGCTTCATTGTCCGGGTCGGCAAAGGCGGTGGCCTCGTCCAGAATCAGGATGGGGGCATTTTTCAGCATGGCACGGGCAATGGCAATGCGCTGCTGCTCGCCGCCGGACAGATACACACCCTTGGTGCCGATGACCGTGTGGATGCCCGCCGGGAACTTCTCCACGATATCCATGCACTGTGCGGCTTTCAGCACCGCCAGCACCTCGGCTTCGGTGGCCTGCGGCTACCCAGACGGACGTTATCCAGAATGCTGCCCTTGAGCAGGCGGCTGTTCTGGAACACAAAGGAGATGGTATCCATCAGCTCTTCCTTGGGGATATCCCGCACATCCGCTCCGCCCACCCGGACGCTGCCACTCTGCACATCAAAGAACCGGCAGACAAGGTTTGCCAGCGTGGATTTGCCGCCGCCGGAGGGGCCTACAAAAGCCACCGTCTGCCCCGGCTGAATGTCCAGAGAAACGCCCTTGATGACCTCGGTTTTTCCGTCGTAGCTGAAATGCACATCCCGCAGCGTGACAGAGGCATCCTGCGGGTGTTGCGGAACAGCCTGCACCCGCATGGGCGCCGCCTCCAGCACCGAGTCGATGCGTGCCAGCGCATCCGCCACCACCATCTTGTTCTCACTCATGTACATTATACGGGTCAAAGTCAGGGAGATCACCGGCGTGATGATGATATAGAACAGCAGGTTCAGCAGAAACTCCGGGGTGACGCCGTGGGTCGTGAACAGCAGCCCGCCCGCGATCAAAAAGGCGAACACGCCGTTGACGGCGGCGGTGTAGAACATCATGGGCAGGCGCAGCTCTTTGGTGTAGGAGACGACCCACTTTTCGTACTCATCAATGGTGGCCTTGAACTTTTTGAAGGAAAATACCGATTGCCCGAAGGTCTTGACCACCGGGATGCCCCGGACGTACTCCACGGCCTCATTGGCATAGCCTCCAAGGCATTGCCGTACTGCCGCATTCTTTCAGCCATCTGCTTGCCAGTCATGGTCATCATAATGAGGAAGGCCAGCACCACCGGCGCAAGGCTCAGCAGCCCCAACCTCCAGCTCGAACGCCAGCAGCAAAACCAGCAGCCCCACCGGGGTGGCGACGGCGTTGTACTTGTCGGGCAGCTGGTGGGCCAGATAGGTCTCGGCGGCTCCGGTGCTCTCGTGGATGATTTTACGCAGCTTGCCGCTGCCGAAGTTCTCGGTAAAGCCCAGCGGCAGCACCGCCAGATGCTCCGACGCCGCCAGCCGCAGATTGGTCGCCACCCGGAACGCCGACAGGTGGGAGCACATCAGCGCCGCAATGTAAATGAGGTAAGACAGCACCGCGAATAACACTGCCATCCAGCCGTAACGAGGGATGTTCACCGCCTGCGCATAGTTTGGCGCGGAGTTCAGCACATCCCGCAGGATCTTCCAGATGTACACAAAAGGCACCAGCGCCACCAGCGCACTGACCGCGGACAGCACCCACGAAGCGTAGGTGAAATATCGGTAGTTCCCGGCGTAACCCATCAGCCGGGAAAGATCGGACTGTTTTTTCACGAAAGAACCTCCTTCAAATAATTTTTATGCAAAAATGTGCCGTGGCGTTTTTGCTCCACATCACATTCTGCGTATTAACCTGCTAGATTTTCAGTACAGAACAGCTCAATGCAGAGGAAAAAGTAGGTGAACTCGCCGGAATCGGCATCATCACTTTCAAACTCATACAGTCCACGCACAGGCTCCATGCCAATGTAGTGATAGGGATGGGAGAACAGCTCATTGCCATCCTTATCGGTGCCAGAAATGGTGGAAGCTTCGCCGTCAAAGGTCAGGGTCGCAAGGTCATTGGTAAAGCCGCAGAAGTAGGCGCTGCCCCAGTGCTTGCAGCAGAAGACACCGGGGATGCCGCCGTGCTGCCGCAACCGGCCAGCAGAGAGACAGACAGAGCCAGTACGGTCACCATACCCAGAACTTTTTCATCATACGCATGGAAAACCCCCTCCAGAAAAATCGTTTGATTTTGTAATTAGTGTTCACTAACCACAAACAAATTTTACTGGAACAGGCCGCTTTTTACAAGAACCAAACAGACAAAATCTATCCAATCGGACGCATCTTCCGATATTGCGTCGGGGTCATGCCAAGAGACTGGCGAAACGCGGAAGAAAACTTGTTTGGATTTTCGTAGCCGATCTGGTGTGCAATTTCTGCAATGGTGCTGTCCGTTTCGGTCAGCAGCTTCTGTGCCAGCTGCAAGCGGTATTCCTTCTGATATGCATAGACCGAGCTGCCGTAAACGCTTTTGAAGCAGGTCTTGAGTGCCGTAGCCGAAAGCCCGACATCCTGCGCAAGCTGTTCAATGGTTTGATGGACGGTCAGTTTCTGTGTGAGAAGCTTTGCCGCGCGTCTGGCACATTCCACCTGATGCTGATTGAAGTAGTCTGTCTGCTGCACATCATCCCGGTCTTTCAGGCGGCTCAGAATGTGCAGCAGCTCCAGTACTTTCAACCTCAGATAGCCGGTGTCCGGCACAGAATGCGCTGTGTAAAGCTCTGAAAAAATATGGGCAATGGTCGGTTCTGACCGCAGGATACAGCAGCGGTTTTCCGTGCAGATGTACCGCCGTATGACATCAAGGTCTACGCCGTACCATTCCATTTGTTTCCGCATTTCCGGCGAGACCGCATCCAGATCCAGAAGAATGGTAATGCCGTGATAGTGCCGCAATGGGGAAGCAGGAGGAGGATTTCTTGCGCGCTGCCGCACACACCGCAAAATCCCCTGCCGCCAGGCTAGACAGCAGTCCATTTTCCCCAAAC
>ENA-OQIW01000225-OQIW01000225.1-human-gut-metagenome-genome-assembly--contig:-NODE-225-length-11290-cov-1.517334_pt1 | contig 11290 bp, 18 predicted proteins | sample MGYA00242586_ERZ504751 | MGnify/ENA primary metagenome ERZ504751 (study PRJEB26092, sample SAMD00036349) | human gut metagenome | host: Homo sapiens | study: EMG produced TPA metagenomics assembly of...
GTCATTTTGAATATTGACTTATACATCAGCTTTCTGATTATACTAGTTATATTAGAAACCGTGAAGCTAATAAAAAAGTGATCGCCCTCTAAACTTACCACGGTTTAGGGCGATCACTCCGACAATGAATAATCTATCTTCACTATTGTGGAGAAGATCATCTTCATCTATATTATACACGATATTTAAGGTGATTCAACACAAAAGACCAAAATAATAGATAAATTTTCACGGCAGGCTATCTGGTGTTTTTTATGAAATAACGATATCACCCTATCGTAATAATCTTTCATTTTACCCGGAAATGATATATACATAAACAGGAGTCTATCATACAGTGAACAGGCAAAATAACAATACAGCACTTTCTGACAGATAAGAGCTATAATGCATATCCGTAAAGGAAGTGACCGAAATGAAAGATATGAGATTGATTTATTTGGGCCGATGAGACAGAAACCTTTAGCTCATAATCATTGGTTAGTTACAGTAGGCTTTAATACTATTTTTCAAAGACTTAGGTTTTAAGAACGTGTTGGATATACATTATTTATTAGGGAGAAATAATGCAATTGAGTAAAGGTATAAAAAAAGAGAGAATAATAGCTTTTTTTAGATATGTGAAGGAAAATATTTTTGTCATTTATGGAGCTATTTTAGCTTATAGTTATAGTTTCCAGTTTTGCTCTTTCAACTCTTTTGTTTCAGCGTATATAGATTCAAGAGCTCAAAATCTGGTTAGCGTTTTAAAAAGTATGGAAATAGTTCAAAATTATAGTGTAACTTCACCAACTATTGAAGGGGGACTATTTGCTCAAAAAGGTGTTTATGTAGTGATAAAAGCGGATAAAAATAAAGAGGAATTTTCAGATGAACTGAGGCAATACTTTTTGAGTAAAAATTATACAATTGATTCGATAAGCGAATCCGGTGGCATTAATGTTTATAATGACCTTTATATAATTAATGTAGGCCCAATATATAAGCGAGATAACAGCTATACAGGAAAATGGATGATATCTATTTATTATAACAATATATTGACAACATTGAATTTATAGCTAACTAACAGTAAAAGATAATGGATATATAAAAATTATAATGTCATATTTCGAATATACGGTTAGTGTAGGAGGTCAAGTCATGTCTACCATCAATGAAGGTATTCGGTACGGTGCAGTAGCAGTGGGAATAAATGAATCCTTACAACCCGTATTAGGAAAAAATAAAGAACAAAGAACTCCATAAATTAGCTACCTTGGTTGTGGGCAATGTGGTGACCGGACAAACATTCGGGGCAGCAACGGCGTTAAATGTAATCACATATAATTGGCTTAGCCATGCGGATCAAGTTAATTATGCAAGAGCATTGTATAATGCAAAGGATATGCCAATGACTCAAGCCCGCATTCACGCATTGTATGGTGCGTTAGATTAATATAATGATGATACATATGGGCCATGTCAGAACTATTTGGAAGCATTCTTGGCATCAGCTATAAAGAATTGAAATTTCATATTGCAATTTAGTAATACTATACTATTATTAGCGAGGTGAATTTTATTGGGGTACATTAACATAAACTCGTATTTTGGAATAAAACTATTATTAATTTTCGTAATTGTTTTTTTCTGTTAGGGTATGTTTTTAGAATGCCAGCTCCATACCATCTAGATATATTTCTTAATAGTTCTTTTGCTATTATTGTTTGTGAATTATCTACTTGGAACATGAGGCATAATGGGTGGGTGGTTGATTATGAATTAGAAAAATATCGAGGAAATAGTTTAGTAGAAGAGCCTAGTTTGTATTTTAAAATAATATTTAAGATGTGTAGAGTTATTACTATAGGAGAGTATTATTATTTAAAAAGTTTAGGCGGGTTATGGACTATAAATCAAGGCATAGCATTTCTTTATTTACCTAGTGAATTTTACATGATAGAAGCTATTTTAGGATTGGTAGTTTGTATTTTTATTGGAAGAATAGGTAGTAGCTGGATAAAACGATATTATAAATTATAAAATCAGTATACAATAACCAGATACGACCAGTTGAAAAACAATAAATAACAGATTGGCTTAATCCGTACCAATATAATTGTGTTAATATTTGAAATATGTTTATTTTAGAAGAATAATTTAGAAGATAGAAATAAATATTCTGGGAATATACAAAAATGAAAATATATAAAGACTATTATAAAAAGATTGAAGAGTATATGGATGGTTTAACGAAAAATATAACTATTGCAAATGAAGAAGAGTTGGAGAGTATTTTGGAGGCTTTAGAAAAAGTAGATTTTGATAGTCATTTAACAAATTTGGCTGAAAAAGTTTTTTCAACTTCAATTTTATTAGCGGAATATCCATATATTTTACCATTAGAGATATACAGACATGCTATGAAATATCGAGTTAATATAAATATATGTAAGTCTTTTTATCAGTATATTAGTGATAATGGATGGGATGAAGAAAGTATAATTATAAAAGGTATGTTGTGTGAGAAGGACTTGCAGGGGATAAAGGAATTTTGTATTAAACATACATTTTCAGATAGAGAAAACTCGTATTTCATGGAGCGCCCTATATGGAAGGGAAAAAACTATGAAGATGTATTAAAAAAATATGGAGTACCATGGAAAGAAGGATTTGATTTTTAGAAAACAATAGTTAATTGTAAGACTGCATTGAATAATATAGAGTCAAAAAACTCCCTTTTAAGTAGCACAAGTTTTATTTCCTGTGTCTGCCTAAAAGGGAGTCTGTTTTATCCGTTATAAATACTAAGGTTGTTTTTGTCCTATAAGTCTTCGGTTTTTACTTCACCCAATCCACAGTCCAACGCTTACCAACAGATGATAGAGTGTCACACTGATGGACGTAAATTTCATAGCTTCGTTCATTTTTACCACGTCCGCATAGCGTTGCAAGATAGCAGCGCTTTTAAAAGCCGGGAAGAGAGCTATGATACCGAGCAAGGATGCTGATGGCAAATGCCCTAAAAATAACCCATAAGAATAACCAAAGGACGCAGACGATAAATAAGGTTCGCAATAAGCGGATTCCTTCGTCTTTACCTAAAAGGATAACCAAAGTACGACGTCCGTGGGCTTTATCATTGCTGAAATCGCGCAGATTATTGGTCATCATGATATTGCCGATGAGATGGTAGACGGAATGGCCGGGATTAAGAAGTCCCAGTAGAGCGTGCCCGTCCAGGTGTAGGCCGTAATATAGACAATGGCAAAACCCATGGCCACACCTGAGGCGAGTTCGCCGAACGGTGTGCGCGAAATCGGTTTTGGACCGCCCGAGTAGAATAAGCTGATCAGAATACAAACGGCGCCGGCCGGCAATAACCACCAAGATACTTGCGATGCCAAGAAAATGCCGAGCACGAGCGGCGTGAGGGAAAAGATATAGCCCAGTTTTTTTACCTGCTGTGGCGAAATTCCTTCACGGACGATGGTGCCGCTGTTGCCGGCCGCTTGGTTTAAGTCGAGACCGGATTTAAAGTCGAAATATTCGTTCCAAATATTGGCGGCAATCTGCGAACTCATGACGCAGATTAGAATTAATAAGGTGTAAAACAGGCTTAGCCAAAGGCTCTGAACCGCTGTGTGCAGCGTCGCCGCATAGGAGGCTCCGAGAATAACCGCTGAAGGCAGCTGTTAGCGTGCGGGGCCGGGCTAAGCGATAAAGTTGTGAAGCAGTCATACAAAATTAGTCCTTTCGACCGAAAAACGGTCCTATAGATAATTGTGGTGGGATGGTAGTTGCGCCAGCAAAACGCCGAAACACATGGCTATGAGCCCCCAGATTTCCTGATAATCAAGCCGTTCATCCAAAATTAAATAGCCTAAAATACCGGTAAATACGATTTCGAGGCTCAGAATAAGGGATGCTTCCGTCGGCGGCAATTTGCGTTGCCCTAAAAGCTGCCCTGTAAAACCGATACCGGCCGATAAAACGCCGCCCCAAACGATGAAAAGCCAAGAGTCGGCTATATTTTGAAAAGTTGTGGTTTCCAAAAATAGGGAGGCTATGGCTGAGAACAAGGCACAGCCGAAAAACTGACCCATGGACAGTAAGAACGGATTATATTGTTTGGATACCGTATTTAACAGCAAAATGTGAATGGCCCAGAACAACGTGGAAATCAGGATGATTCCGTCGCCGTAAGAAGGAATGAAACTGTCCTTTAAGCTTAACAAGCCGGCTCCGATGATGGCACAAATAACGCCGCCTAAGGCGGTTAAGCTGAGTCGTTCACCTACAAAGAGACCAAGCAGTGGTACGAGGACCACATATAAGGCTGTTAAAAACGCGGCTTTTGACGCCGTCGTATAGGCGATGGCATATTGTTGCAAACTGGCACCTAAAAATAACATAAAGCCAAGGGCCAGGGAGGGCAGATGATGGAACAGTGCGGCTTTTTCAAAGGTGCTCCCGTTTTTATCCAAAAATAAAACGGACTTACGGTTAATACTCCCAACAAAAAGCGTATCGCATTGTACGCATTGGGACCGATTACATCAGACGCAAGACGTTGGGCTACAAAGGTGGAGCCCCAAACAAACGCAGTGAGTAATAAACATAAGCGAGCTTGTAACATAAAAAGAGGATTCCTTTCTATAAATGTAGAATTATATAAAGATAACCCTTAACAATTGTAACTAAAATAAACTTAGTTGTAAATTGTTACCCCCAAAGGTTTATTAACTTTTGTCTCAAGAAGTGTGGTATTTACGGAAGTTTTACACTTCCCATAAATACTCTATTACCTCTAGTATATCGGGTTAATAGTTTATGTCAACACAATTAATATATTTATTAGAAGAGATGAGGAATGTACTGTGATTAGTAAAGCTTTATTAACGGATTTGTATCAATTTACCATGATGCAAGGGTTATTTAAGGAAGGTCTGCATCGTACTCCTTGCGTTTTCGACCGTTTTTATCGTAAAAACCCTTTTGATGGTGCGTATACGGTAGTGGCCGGCTTAGAGCACGTTATCGATTATTTAAAAAATCTGTCCTTCAACGAAGATGATATTGCCTATTTACGTGAAACCGGTTTATTTGAAGAAGATTTTCTCGACTATTTAAAAGATTTCCGCTTCACCGGCAGTGTGTATGCGGCACCGGAAGGGACTGTTGCCTTCCCGGGGGAATTGTTGCTTCGTATTGAAGCACCTAAAGACGAAGCGATGCTCATTGAAACGTCTTTATCCATGTATCTCAATCATGAATCACTGATAGCTACCAAAGCGCGTCGTATCCGTAGTGTGGCCGGTAACGACAGCCTCGCCGAATTCGGTATGCGTCGGGCCCAGGGGACCAATGCCGCCGTTTATGGTGCCAGAGCTTCCATTATCGGTGGGTTTAACGGCACCAGTAATGTGTACTCCGCATCACAATACGGTATTAAACCGGTAGGCACCATGGCGCACAGCTGGATCATGAGTTTCCCTGATGAACTCACGGCCTTTCGTTCTTATGCGGAACAATACGAAGATATGTTGGTACTCCTCGTAGATACCTATGACACATTGAAACAAGGTGTGCCAAATGCCATTCAAGTTTTCAAAGAAGTGAAAGAACGCCGCGGTGGCACCATGCCTAAGGGGTACGGTATTCGTCTCGACAGCGGCGACTTGGCGTACTTATCACAGGAAGCTCATCAAATGATGGCGGAAGCAGGTTTCCCGGATGCTACGATTTTTGCATCCAATGATTTGGATGAATACACCATCGCCGACTTGAAAAGCCAAGGCAGTGCCATTTCCGCTTGGGGCTAGGTACCAAACTAATTACCGCCGACGGCACATCCGCGTTGGGCGGCGTGTATAAATTGGCCGGTCAATGGAAAACCGATGGCTCCTTTGTACCAACCATGAAGTTTTCGGATAATGTAGAAAAAGTAACGAATCCGGGCCGTAAAAAAGTATTGCGCCTCATTAACCGTCGCAATCGCAAGTTAATCGGCGATCTGGTTTGCCTCCTCGATGAAACAATCGATACGACCAAACCATATACCTTCCAAAATGCCATGTATCCATGGAAACGGACCCATTTAGCGGCTGACAGCTTCGACGTAGTGGAACTGTTGGTGCCGATTTTTGAAAACGGCGAATTAGTCTATAATGTACCAAGCTTGCCTGAAATCGTAAGTTATGCAAATGAGCAAATTAAATTGCTCTGGCCTGAATATTTCCGCTTGAATCGCCCGCCAATTGTTAAGGTGAATATCAGTCAAAAATTACACGAATTGAAACAACAATTGTTGCTTGAAAAAGTAAAGCACAACAATACGGGATTTACGGAAGAATAAGACTGTATACAGTAGCACGCTATGTTTGCTAGGTATAAAGAAGCGGTCATATTCTCAGGAAAAGACTAAGGGAATCGTAAAGTCTAAGGGAATAGTAAGTAGATATAAAGGAGTGAATCAGATGAAACACAAGTATCTGAAAGGATTGGTATTGGCTGCGTTATTGGGGCTGGCCACACCGGCGATTTCGGGCGTTTCGGCAGCGGAAGCAACAAGTAGTACGTTGGCGCCGATTAGCTTGGGTTATGGTATCGTAGCAAGCAGTGACGCGATTGAAACAAAAGTATCACCTGATACTATAGCCATTAAGCCCCAGCTCGTAAGCACGGTGATGACTACCGTAGACAATAAAACGGTGAACTTACCGGCGGGCGTTACCGTGTTTGACTTAAAACGGATGATGACGCCAATGGGGATGGTTGACGGTACAAAATTTATTTCCGCCAAAGAATTGAATGCGGAATATGTTAAAGATATTCGTGACATGGCTAGCAAGAAAGAACTCAACATAAAAGAGTTGAAGGATTTTAACGGCACGATTTATCGCGACTGGAACTTATATCAATTGCGCGGGGAAGATGCGGAAGGAGTTCATACGGCATATGTAGTGGATTTGGCGCTGGGACCTGATTATATCAAAGGCGAACGAGCTAATCTTGAAATCAGTAACGCTTTGTGGGATGCGGCGGATAAATCAGTAGCCAATGCTAAAAAATCCGTTATAAACAGCAGAGACGGTGTACAAGAGCGTGATTCTATGAAGTTTGCCAAAACGGCGGCCATTGCAGCGGCCTATATGTCGCAAGTATCTAATACGGGTGATTCGAAAGATCAATTAGGTCATACGTGGCAGGTGGTTCGTGATTTGGGCGATGAACTGACGAAGCAGCAAGAAGCTATGCTTGCGCCGTATCCGGCTGAATATGATGCGAACGCGTTCTACGCGGCTATGGTTAAAGGCACCGAGGCTGTACCTGTGATGCGGGATGCAGCGTCATTCAATCAGTTTGTTGACAAACATAAGAACAATTTGGTGAAAGCTTAGTGGCTGATCTAGATAAGGCGGCCGGTGAATTGAAAACACAAGCTGAGACGAATGAGCGTGCCAAAGAAAAATTGGAGCTTAATCGCAGCCTTCGCGACGGTTTGAAAAAAATCTTTGCTACGTCGGACATTAAAGCGGATTATTTAGACCAAATGGAACAGTTGAACTCCATCTTTGGGCCGGTCCTATACTCTCAGGCTCGTGAAGTTTTTACCTTTGACAGCTATGAAATTCCGCTCGGTGGTTTGAATTTAGTTCGTTTTGACAAAGAGGGTCCGGTTATAACAGTATTAACCACGAATGACGGGGACTTTAATTATTGGCAAAAGCAGTGGCAACGCATGTATGGGCTTGAACCTCAAGTCAGAGCGTTTGATGCTGATACGAAAAATGCCGCTATTCCGGCTAAAACCTCGACAACACACATGAGAGCTTTAGGTCATGACGGAAATATCGTGGTACCGCGTGACCTAACGGTTAAAAAGCTATCTGATACGGTGATTGTACCGACCTTATGGAAATTCCTTGAAAAAGATACGAAAGAATCGATTGCCAGAGGTCCGGAACTTCGCGATTGGGTGACTGATAAATTGTTGGTTGGCGATGAACGCTTAGATAGTATTAAGCGTTATGAAATGCAAAAAGAACGCTTGCAGTATTTTGAAGATTATCGCCTCGGTGAAAAGACTGATGTGTACCAATGGCAAATGAAGGATAGTGAAGGTCGCAAGACGGCCACTGTATTTGGCTTAGTCTTGACGCCGCAAACGACGAAGGGTTACTCGACGATGCTTCAAAAAGACCTTATCGATTTGCAGTTGCCGGTCCTTAACTCTTATTGGATGCAAGGTGACGGTCGCTTAGAGAACAACGTCTTGGGCGCTACTATTTTCAGCGGTATATCCGATTATGCCTATACGTCGGTAACGATTAAAGACCAGACACCTTGGGCGTTATTACCACATTATACGCATCCGCCTACATGGCATCGGCTCGTGTATTTGTGAATGCGAACGGCTTTGAATTGCCGTATTATTTACAGGGCGCCGTTGTATTGACGCAGCCGAATCCGGTAGCGTATGTAATGCTTACGTCCGATCTGGAACGAGATGAATTTGCACCACGCTTCGTGCAGTTCATTCAAGAGTTATAGACGATTGTAAACTGTTGTAAACCTTTATGAATTCGGAGAAAACTATATAAAAGTACAAAGAACCTGATTATTTATTGATCAGGTTCTTTGCATATAATACTATTAGCTTGTCATATTGGGCCGTTAGTTTCCGGACCGGCTGTGTAGGAAATTAGCTGTGTAGGAAACTGGATATGTAGGGGTTAAGCATTAAGGGGCCAAGCATTAAAATGTATTTTTCGTTGTTCGTTTCGGCCACTTTAGGGCTCCATGTCCACACCTTCTAAGGTGTGGAGTTTGATTTTGACGTCTAAACCGCCGGTATAGCCGGTGAGGTTATTGTTGGCACCTACAACACGATGACAAGGTACGATAATAGGAATCGGATTGTGACCGACAGCACCGCCTATGGCGCGAGCGCGGATGCCCGTATTGGCATCGTTAGGATAGAGCTTTTTAGCTAAGTCTCCATAGGTGACGAGCTCGCCGTGTGGGATTTCTAATAAGGCTTGCCAAACTTTTTGGCGGAACGGAGTGCCGATGAAGCGAATCGGTGGGAATTTTTTAGGCTCTTTGCCGGCGAAGTACTTGGTGAGCCATTTTTCCGTAGTTTTAAAAATCGGTAATTCTTTATCGGTGATTTCCTTTTCAGTTGGCTCCAATCGGTACTGCTGGCTCGGCATACTGAGGCCAATTAGGTTATCACCATCACTGTACAGGGTAATGACGCCTATGTCGGGGAAGGTTGTTGTGTAACTATAGATTGTGTCCGGCGTTGTGTTCGTTGTTGTGTTCGGTGTTACCTTAGATTCAGGGGAGCGTTTTGTGGTCATAGTCAGATGCCTCCTTAGGTGCTTAAATATTTACAAAATGAGTCTATGACATTTTGAGGTAAACATTTCAGGTTATTTTGTCCATTTGATATTGTACATCGTCGTAAACTTAATTTATAATGAGTCTATAAGCAAATTATACAAGTTTACGCGTGTAATTGTCCATGAAAGGAGTTTTTTATGAAACCTGTATTTACTGAAAACGCCCCTAAAGCTTTGGGCCCTTACTCTCAAGCTATTAAAGCCAACGGTCTCGTATTCATTTCCGGTCAAGGTGGTATCAATCCTGAAACCGGTAAATTGGTTGAAGGCGGCGTTGAAGCTGAAACTTTACAAGCTATGAAAAATATCGAAGCTATTTTGAAAGAAGCAGGCACTGATTTCTCCAAAGTCGTTAAAACGACATGCTTCTTGGCTGATATTAACGATTTTGCTAAATTTAACGCTATTTATGCTGAATATTTCACTAGCAAACCAGCTCGCAGCTGCGTTGCCGTTAAAGAACTACCGGCTAACTTCTCCGTAGAAGTTGAAGTAATTGCTGTGGCTGAATAATCTACTTTAACCCTTAACAAAAAACTCCGGTACATGCGGTGATGCGTGTATCGGAGTTTTTTATGTTCCATGTTAGTTAGCACTGCGCGTATTAAGTTTTGCGCGGAGTTTTTGGCAAAATAACCTTGCTACGGCTGAGGCTTTGGATTTAACCATTCGCTCCAACTGAGTTCAAAGCCTGTCTGATAATTTTGCTGTACATAGCGATAGAACTTGTTAATCATAACCGCTTTTTCCTCGTAATAGGGAGCCTTCCAAGTATCTTTATCGGATGTAGCCGCCACATTATTGCCACCAATCAACTGCTGGCGCGCTAAAATATCGGCTAACGGTATATCCGGGTTTTTCATAATGTCATACATAGCCATAAAGGCAGTGGTACGGCCTTTGCCGGCCTCGCAGTGGAAGTGGAGCCATGCGTTCTTTGGTAGTGTTTTGTAAAAAGCAATAAAACGATCGATGGAGCTTCATCCGGCCAGGTGTGATCGGTAGCGGTAAAGCGCACATAGCGTAAGCCCAATTCTTTGGCTATTGTTTCCTCGGTTTTGGCTGATGTTAACTGAAGCGTCTCGTTACTTAAGTGGTCGTTTTATTCGCATCTAAAGAAGCGATAGGAAGGGCCGTATTTACCAATTTATTGGCGTAGTCCCGCTCTTCATTGATGATAGTTTGATAGGATTTGCCCACATTGCCCCAGTTGCGTTTGCCATAGTGACTCACAGGAATTCCGTTTACAAAAAGGTGAGTTTCTTGGCGTAAGTCCACTACATAAATCGGACCGTCGGTCTTGGTGCGCAAGGTATTGGCGATTTGTGCCAATTGCTCCGCCGATGGCTGAGAACTGCCGGAGATATTTAAGGTATCCAAGCCCTTGCGGTAGGTAAATTGGGATCTGTTTTAAAACGGTCGCGAGACGTGCGAAAAGCCGGAGGTAAAGTAGCCGTATTTTCGTTATCTTCGCGCCACATATACGCCGTATAAGGGTTAATCAAACGTTTATCGGCATATAACTGATTGGGATTTATCGCCGCTTGAGTCTGCTTGGCGACGGCTTTGGAAGTTTTTTGGTGTTCATTTTTACTCTCTAAGAGCGTTTCCTGTGTCGGCAATTGCAGGCGCGGGATGCTTCTTTTGGCAAAACAGCTTCGCTCGCAAAAGCGGTGCCGTATAGCGTGGTGCCGATGATAGTCATCATGCGGCGCGTTGCCAAATGGAGTTTGATTTTGATCTCATAAGAATACTCTTTCTATATCATTTGAAAATATGCTTGTAATACCCTGAAAACTTATATGGGGTTTCTTAAGTATAACATATTTGGGAGGAATAGCGTATGTTGCGTTGAAGAAATAACGGGACGTAATAAGGGAAATTAAAGCAAAAAGCTG
>ENA-OQIW01000226-OQIW01000226.1-human-gut-metagenome-genome-assembly--contig:-NODE-226-length-11278-cov-1.524079_pt1 | contig 11278 bp, 16 predicted proteins | sample MGYA00242586_ERZ504751 | MGnify/ENA primary metagenome ERZ504751 (study PRJEB26092, sample SAMD00036349) | human gut metagenome | host: Homo sapiens | study: EMG produced TPA metagenomics assembly of...
GCGCATCCTCCGCAACGGCGGCAAGGATCTGCCGATCCTCTGCAAGGTGTACACGGGCATGACCGTGGAGCAGGAAGCCCTGCTCTTTGCCGAGCAGAACGGCTTCTCTGCGCCGCTGACAGCGGGCATCCGGCAGGCAGTAGACCAGATAAAATCGTTGGCATTGTGGTCAAAATTGTGGTCAAAACCAAATGAGGTCAGCCTGCAAACAAAAAAATCCAACGATTTCTAACGTGAAATCGTTGGATTTGTGGTCCAGCAGAGCCAGACAAATCCGAACTTTTTTCCTCCGCCGAATCAGCGGTCAAAGTGTCCTCAAAACGGACGGTTTGGGTGCCATCCTTGTAGTTGAACGTACTCAGCATCCGGTCATCGTACAGGAAAATGGCATTTACAAAAATTTCAATCAGTGCTTTCCGCTGTTTTTTCTGCGAAATATCGAACTTTCTAAATTTCATCAGCCAGAATCGGATGAAATCCTCATTGAAGCTGGGCTTCTTCAATTTTTCATCTGCGATTTTTACAGTCAGCTCATCTTTCTGGCTTTCCAGCGCTTCCAGACGTTCTTTCGTTGTCCGGGTGTACAAGCCGTCCTCGATCGCCTTCATCAGGTTGTCCAGCTTTTTGTTGACCTCTCGCAGTTGCTTTTCCAGCAGCGGGATCGTGGTGTTCTCCTGATTCTGGACATCCATGACCAATTGAACGATCTTGTCGATCACCGCATCGTCCTGAATCAGCTTCATGGTCTCCCGAACGACCAGATCTTCCACCAGTCCTTCTGCACGGTCTTTTTGTTGCAGCCCTTGCGCCGCTTGACGTTGGCACATTTATAATAATAGTAGGTGCGCCCGGTGGCACTGGTTCCGCTTTCGCCGAACATCAGCGCACCACACTTGCCGCAGAACAGCTTGGTGGTCAGCAGATATTCCTCATCGGCTTTGCCACAGGCAGGGGCACGCTTGTTCTTATCCAAACGCTTCTGCACCCGGTCAAACAGGTCTTTCGGAACAATAACCGGAATTGCATCCGGCACAATGATATCCCGGAAAGACAATTCGCCAATGTACCGACGGTTCTTGAGCATGGTATTCACGCTGCTGTGGCTCATTTTGCCGCCCAGCATATTGTGGACACCCTTGTCGTTGAGGAAGTTTACGATCTCCACCATTTTATCGCCGTTGTCATACCGCTGAAAGGCTTCCAGCACCAACGGAGCGGTCAGCGGGTCAAGATGATAGAACTTGTCATCGTCGATTTTATAACCGATGGTTCCCGTACCGCCAGTGCACTTTCCCTTCAAAGCATTCTCCGTCTGGCCACGAATCACCTTTTCGGACAGCTCTGCCGAATGGTATTCCGCCATACCTTCCAGAAGGGTTTCCACCAGAATGCCCTGTGAACCCTCGGCAATGGGTTCCATAACGGAAATCAGGTGGACACCGTTCTTTTTCAGGATCATCTTATAGTTTGCGCTATCAAAACGATTCCGGGCAAAGCGGTCAAATTTCCAGACGAGAACAACATCAAACAGCTTTTTGCCGCTGTCTTTGATCATCTGCTGGAACTGCGGGCGGTTGTCCGTTTTGGCAGAGAATGCACGGTCAATGTAGTGCTTGATGACCGTGATGCCGTTCTTTTCCGCATAAGCCGTGCATTCCCGAATCTGGCCTTCAATGGATTCTTCGCGCTGGTTATCCGATGAATAGCGGGCGTAGATTACGGCGGTCATGCAAACACCCCTTTCACTTCATTCTCCGCAGGCGGCGCACAAGGTCAGATGCACTGTACAGCACACGAGCCACCGACACGGTATTTTCGCCCACGATGCAGAACACCGAGTAGTTGTCCACCAGCATCTGCCACAGCCTTGGGTGCGCTCCAGCTCACTTTCCACCAGCGCACAGCGTTCCGGCAGGATGTTCAGCGACTGGATGGCTTCTGCAATGCGGTTATACTGCCCCATAGCCGTGTCAGGCTCCAGCAGACGGTCGGCAATGTAGCTGTAAATCTGCTCCATATCGCTGAGGGCTGCATGAGAAATTTTCACGTCATACTGCTTCATCTGTGCTGTTCCCTGAACTGTGCGAATGCGCTTGCGGCATCCACGGTATCACCGTTCTGGATCTCCTTGATGCCCACCTGCAAGGCAGCATGTAGCTGGTCATCGGTCATGGTGTCAGCGTTCAGAGCCGCAGGAGCCTTCGGAAGGGATAGCGAGAAGGGAATGCCGCCAGTCAGGGTGATCTGGCGCAGGTACATATCAATGGCGGTCGCCATCGGGATGCCAAGCTGCTTCAGCACATCTTCGGCCTGCTGCTTGACGGTAGGGTTGACTCGAAGATTGAGCGTCATCGTTTTTTCCATGGTTATCACCTCAACTTTATTGTAACGCATTTTACGTTATTTTGCAATGGGACTTATTGATTTCTGCGGGCTGCACAGAATTTGTCAAAAAATCTTGGTACTTGCCCGGATGGGCATCGTTCACCCCCAACTAATCTTAACACTGCGATTCTTGTCCTTCTATAGCAGTTTGCGTTTTTAATGCACAAGCAACATCCGCAAACTGCATATCGCAAATATGCCGTGTTGATGAAAATTGCGATAATAGTTGCTTATTCCTCCCTTCCATTCCGTAAAAAGCGCAAGGGCAGCCATCTGCACCCATGCAGACAGCCGCCTTTGGTTTTATGCTGTATTCTATTGGTCAGTCTCTGAAGATCTTATCCAGTTCCCTTTCCATAGTGCCCGCCTTGGCAAATTCCGCCGTATCGGCCTGACGGATATGGTGGGCGGTGATGCGTGATTCTTTGCAAAGCCCAGAATGCAGCGGATGGCAATGCGGTAGATGATCTCGGTCGGGGCAAGTCCATAGATCTGCTTGGCAAAGATTTTCTATCCTAATCATCCGTAAACAACCACATTTCAGCATTTTAGTTTTTTATATTGACAAAACTGAGCATTTTGATTATGCTAAATACATACCAAACGAATGAAAAAAGGCTGGAGGTGGTTTCTCAATGGCGAGAAATAAATATCCCGAAGTAACCGTTGAAAAGATATTGGAAGTATCACAGCGGCTATTCATAGAAAAGGGCTACGATAATACAACTATTCAAGACATTGTAAATGAGCTTGGAGGATTGACTAAAGGTGCGATTTATCATCACTTCAAATCAAAAGAGGAAATTATTGACGCATTGGGGGAAAAACTCTTTTTTGACAATAACCCGTTTGTTACCGTACAAAAGCAAAAGAACTTAAACGGTCTGCAAAAAATGCGCGAGGTCATAAAGTTAAACCATGCAGATATGGGTAGGACAGAACTTGGAAAACAAAGTATTCCTCTTTTGAAAAATCCTCGTCTGTTAGCAGAACTGGCTGACACAAACAGAAAATTGATTGCACCGCTTTGGCTGCAACTTATTCAAGAGGGAATAGCAGACGGCTCTATCAAAACCGACTATGCAAAAGAACTTTCAGAACTTTTGCCATTGCTTACAAATTTTTGGTTAATTCCGTCGGTCTATCCCACAACTCCGAAAGAATTACTTTCAAAGTTTGCTTTCATTAAGTACCTGTTGGATAGTATGAACTTACCGATTATTGATGATGAAATTTTCGGTATGGCACAAAATTACTTTGAACACTTAAATGTAGGCGAGTAAATAAAATTGCCTTGAAAAAGGCAGTTTTATTTTCAAACATTACATTCATTCGTAAGGTATATTTTTTTTTTGCAGATACATACCGTCTTAATGTATGAAAGGAGATTGTTATGTCTAATGTAGATCAAAAAATCGAAAATGCTGCAAACAAAATTGAAAGTGCTGCAAATAAGGCATGGGAAAAGCGTTCATTCCGCATTGTATCAAAGTCTATATCTGCTGCGGCAGAAATTGGGCTGATGATAGGAGCTGCACATTTATCTGAAAAAGGCTATAAATCAGCAGCTACCTGTTTGTTTGGTTTAGGCGCAGTAGGACTTGTTTGCGATTTGCTCTTTAACAGAAAATAGGAGGAAACCCATTTATGATACGTTATTTGAAACAATACAAACTCTTGTTGTTCCTTACCGTGTTATTTACTGCGATCAGCTCCCTATCTTATGTGTTTATCGCTATCTTATTGCAGCAGGTTATGGATATTGTAGATATGGGCGATATGGACGGCTTCATCAGAATACTACTCTTTTCTTTAGCCTACTTTGCGCTTATGGGAGTATTTATGTACCTACAATCTTTGTTCAGCAAAAAATTTGTCTGCAAGATTATGAAAGCTGTCCGTTCCAAAACCTTTATGGGAATTGCGAAACACACGATTGAGGATTACTCAAAAAACCATACCGCAGATTACTTATCTGCAATTACGAATGATGTAAAAATGATTGAGGACAATTTTTTACTTCCTCTCCTGCAAGTCATTCAATACACGATTATTTTCATAGCGTCCCTTGCTGTAATGATTTACTTTGACATTATCGTTACGGTATGCATAATTATTGCAATCGCCATTATGCTTATCGTACCCAGTCTGTTCGGAGGACTGCTCTCTAAACGGCAGGACAAATATTCTGATATGCTATCCTCTTTTACAAATCATGTAAAAGACCTGTTATCCGGCTTTGAAATTATCAAGTCGTACCGAATGAAAAAATATGTCCTTTCACGATTTGAAACAAGCAATGAGGACACGATAAAAGCAAAATATTCAGTTGACAAAGCGATTGCTGCAAATGAAGCGGTTTCTATGGTTCTTGCGCTTCTTGTTCAAGTTGTTGTTGTTTTTCTTTCGGCATATTTCATTATTATCGGACGTATCAGCGCAGGAGCCTTATTGGGCATGGTGCAGGTTAGCAGTAATCTTGCAAATCCGCTTTTAATCATTTTTAGTAATATTCCTAAAATCAAGAGTATAAAGCCGATTGCACAGAAGCTAAATGAATTTTCAGATTACAGGAAGCAAGACACAGGTACAAAAAAATCCCCTACTTTCAATGAAATGATTTGTGTGGAGGATTTGCATTTTTCCTATGATTAGCGCCTATTAGGAAAACACACTGTCAAAGGGGTTGGTAGCGGGGGTTAGCCCGCTACTGCGGTATCTTCCGTAGTGTTGATTTCAATGTACTCGGCAATCTTGCGGAGTTCGTCAGCAAATTTGAATTTCACGCTGATATTGCCGTTTTCATAGACCTTGATATAGTCCACAAGTTCAACCAAGATTTCACGGTTGAGGCTTCAATGTTCTGATACTTCATAAAGGCTACCAGTGCAGGATGCTCGTTGTCCACACCGTTTGCCAGTTCTGCGCGTTCAGCGTTCAGCCGGGTAAGCACCGCGGAAATATCAGAAGTCTGCCGTTCATAGTCAGCCTTCATATCCCGGTATTCCTGCTGGGTGATTTCACCGTCTTTCCAGTCCTGATAAAGAGATTGCTTGTAGCGTGTTATCTTTGTCAGTTCCCGCTCTTTTGCAGCTATCAGATCGTCCAGTCGGTAAGACTGGCTTTTTTTGATTGGAGCGGAATTGATCTGCGTGACGATTTCCGAGTAGGAAACAGCCAAATGTACCTGATGCTGTACAGCGAACAAAACAGCAGCCTCCAGCCGTTCATGCTTGATTGAGTGCATGGTGCAGGCTGTCCGGGAACGGTTCTTGTAGGTTGAGCAAGAATAATATACATTGTTGTTCTTGCCAACGCATCGGGTAATGGCCCGCCCGCAATCGGCACATTTCAGAAAGCCGCTGAATAAATGTACCTCACGGCCTTTCGGGGAAGTACGGGTATCACGCTGTAAGAGAGCCTGTACCTTGTCGAAAGTTTCATAGTCGATAATGGCCTCATGCGTTCCAGCCACTTCCACCCATTCCTCGCGTGGAACAGCTTCAATCTGGTGTACCTTGTAGCTTTTCACCCGGCTTCGGCCTTGGCTAAATCCCCGGTGTAGGTCGGATTGGTAAGAATGGAGTGGATCATGCGGACTCCCCACATAGGATCGTCATACCCTCTTGTCGAAACAGGCAAGCCCTTTTGTACCTTGTAAGCCGAGGGGCTCGGTACGCCGTGTTCGTTCAGGTACAGCGCGATAGCACGTTTTGATGACCCTTGAATAAGCATTGTGAAAATGAGTTTGACATTTTCAGCAGCATCGGGATCAATCAATCAGCCTGTGCTTGTCCTTTGGGTGCTTTACATAGCCGTAAGGAGCAAATGCTCCGATATACTGGCCGTTGCGCCGTTTGTAATCAAATACCTGCCGGATCTTTTTGGAAGTCTGATAGCAGTAATTATCGTTCATCACGTTTGTAATAGGAACGATGATATTTGAAACGCTGTCGGGGTTCTTGTAGCTGTCCACATTCTCAGCAAGGCTAATAAAGCGAACACCCATTTGAACAAACAGGTTATCGATCAAACTTCCGGCATCGCTATAATTTCGTGCGAAGCGGGACAGGTCTTTTACTATAACGCAGTTGATTTTACCACTCATGACATCCGCCAAGAGCCGTTGAAAATCTTCACGGTTGGCGTCCGTTCCAGTATGACCATCATCCACATATTCCGTGATGCTTTCAAACTCGTCAATGTTGCGTCGGTAAAAATCGTTCAGTAGGTCACGCTGGTTCTTTACGCTGTTGCTATCGTCTTTTCCTTTTTTCAAATCTTCCTTTGAAAGCCGGATATAGATGCCCAGCCGCCAGCGGCGGATTGTGTAAGAGGGAGAGAAACTCTGCTGATACCCTCTGTTTTTTGCTCGTGCCATTGTTCCTCCTTCCCTATCACATTACACTTATATTATAACTCTGTCCGGGGAGGACAACAAGGATGCCTCCACTTCGGGACACTTTGTCTCGAAGAAGCAAAACGAGCTGTAACCGAAGTTACAGCCCGCTTCTTTGCCGCAGCAGGAAATCCGTCAGCTTATCTTGGAGAGATGGCCCGCTTTCAGCAAATTCAATTTTCACGCCAACACCACCGATGCAAAAGCAGTATGGATTTTGACAGTCTGCAAAAATCGAGAGATGCGCTCCTTTCGGGAAAGCGCATTGTCAAAGGTCATACCGCTCACATCAGGCAGGGACTCGGCAGCCACCGCGCCAATGTCAACGCTTCTCATTTGTTCAAGTTCCTGTGTAGTTAATTTCACGGTAAACCTCCTTCGCAGATTGATAGAACGCCTCCCGCTGTTTGGTGGGGAAACGCAACAGGCCAGCACCACCGGGATGCTGGCCTGTTGCCTTACTCCACCTTGGGACACTTTGGAGCCGTTGACAAACGCCTATTTTGAAAAAAGGCTTTGATTTTTCTGCCCGGTCTTTGTCGATTTTATGGCAGAAACGGCTTTTTCCTGAACTTTTTTCAAGACGGTTTTTTTAGAAAACCACTTTGTCAACAGGTCCACTTTGTCTCGAGGTTTATTATAGTTTTTGAATATTAGAGAGTGCCGCACATATTTACTTGGCCTGTCCAAAGACAATCGTTATTTTCTGTGCGGCGCTCTCAACGCAAGTAAAGCGACAAGCCCGGAGGAACAGGCAGCCAACCTGTTCAGCACCGGATCATGGCCTTGGGATGGCCGGGCCCATTTACAGTGTTGGTGTTGTTCGCTCAATCTCTTTTGGGAAATGTCACCGCGCACCCACCGTCTGGCTCCACGTACTTACTCAGGGTTGCCGTTATTCCCTTGCGTTAGGAAGAAAACCTCCTCTCATAAACCGAGACATTTTTTCATCAATTCCAAGTGGGTTAAGAAGAAAAAATCAAAAAGTTTTTTTCATGCGTTCAAGGCCACGCTTGATCGACTGGCGAATAGACTCCTCATGTACGCCCTCGGCCTCGGCAATTTCCTTAATCGACTTGCCAAGAATGATATGTGCGTCAATTCTACGGCCTTGGATCTCCGGCAGAGAATTGAGAGCGTTCCACAGACGAAGAAAGGTTTCCATCCGTTCAAGGAGCTCCTGCGGGGTCGGCTCATGCAGGCAAGCGGAATACTCAATCCCGTCATCGCAGTCCAGAGAATACTGCGCCTTGTGCCGGGAGAGCCGCCGCTGGTAGGCCATTTCATAACGGGCATCGGCCTTGAATACCTCGGCAACCTCGTCAGAAACTTCGATAAGCTGATCCTGCGTGTACCAATAATAAAGATCTTTCAGATTGATAGTAGTCATCGTAAAATCCTCATTTCAGTTTGTTCGGGGTTGGTCGGAAACGAAATGGAGTAATGGCGGAGAACGGCACCGCACCTCGGGACACTTTGTCTCGAAGTCTGGAAAGCAAAATGCGCCTGCGCGACACAAGGCCACACAAGCGCACGAAAATATATTATCGGTTATGTACTGTTTAATTTCACATTCAAAGCCGGACTGCTTCGATGGAGGGGCTATGCTTTTTTTAACTGGTGCAGATCATGGATACTGCGAAAAAGAGAAAAGGACACGGCAAAATAACCTCCAATCGGCTACCGTGTCCCTGCAAGTCGTCATTGGTTTGTGTAAACGCAAAGAAACGGCGGCTCTGAAAATCAAAGCCGCCGTTTCAAATGGGCGTGTCAAATTGTCTGCTCTACGACGGCTTTTTTTCTTTTGCCGTTCGTGCGGCAGATCATTTCAATATTCGGTTGAAGTATCGTTATTCGGTGTTAAGTTCTACTAATACAACCTCTGGACGATTATTAAATCGGAATGGAATAATACTATTTCCAAGGCCGCGGCTAACAACCATATTTGTCTTTCCGTCTGTATAAAGGCCGGAATCATATTTAGGAAACAGCCCTTGATTGGGGGCAACGAGCCCCCCAATAAAAGGTAATCGAAACTGCCCTCCGTGTGCATGACCACATAAAACCAAATCAACACCACAGCATACATAGGTTTCAAATAACTCTGGCCGATGTGATAGCAGTATAGTGTAACTGTTTTCGTCATCAATAAGGCTATTCAATTTTGTGTTGACCATGGCTGGCGCTTCATTAAACATATCGCCCTTAATCGTAAAGTCAGAATCAGAAAGCCCGATAAGGGTAATCATTTCGTTGTTATGCACTAACTGTATTGCTTCATCTTCAAGGACAGTTACGCCAGACGCTTCAAGCCCTGTTTTGAATTGATCATAATGTGAGAAGTTAGCTTCGTGGTTTCCAGTTACAAAGTAGACAGGGCGTATTTGAACAGCTTGTTTTATAAAATCAAATCGCAATACTCAATGTCTGTATGTCCAGCATCGATTAAATCTCCAGTTATCACAATAATATCCGGTTCGTGTTCAGACAGCAATTCTATCAATTCTGTATTGCTTTCTCCAAATTCAGCATTATGCAAGTCGGACACTTGTGCAATCCGAAAATTAGAAAAGGCAGATGCTATGCGATCGCTGGAGATATTAACCATACTTACCAGCAATGCTGAATTGCCCCATATAGTATAGATTATCAAAACCAGCAGTATAGTTGTTAATACACAAATCTTCACCAATACTCTGGTGGAAAGGATTTTTTTCATTTTTTCCTTCTCTTTCATCAACTTAATTATAAAAAAATCAGCTTACAAACAGGTGAATTTCAACTTACGAATTTGTAAGACAAAAAGTGGGCGGCTTCTAAAGCCACCCGCTTCAAAAGTAGAATTACTGTGCGCTGATTGTATCAACAATGGACATATTGCGTATTCTCTTGATTGGCCCATGCACAGCCAGAATTACAGAGCTTACGACAATCAACAGAATAACAGCTACCTCTGGTAATGGAGGAGTCCAAGCATCCCCCCATCTATAACTTATCAACATTCCAAACAATAGCTTGTTACAAAACAGTCCCAACACCGTACCAACTACACCGCCGATTATGGTATAGGTGAAGGCTTCTGCAACAATCATTTTACTTAGCTGTCCCATGCTAACGCCGATGGCACGGAAAGCGCCATACTGTTTCAACCGTGCAGACACACTCATGGAAATACTATTGATTATGTTAAAAATTGTAATCATTGCAATTAGGACGAGGAATCCATAGATGAACAGCCAAAAACAATAGTAAGTTCCCATGGTACTGCTGTTACCCATGCGTTCATCAGCGAAAGTAAATGAGGAATCTACCATTTGGCGGATCACATAAACATCTTCGTCTGTTGTGCCTTTCACTAACTGCACATCAATAACCGTATATTTCGACTCGCCAGTAATTTGTTCAAATGTATCCTCTGAACAAATAATTGTTCCAACACCGGCGGCACTGTAAAACGGACAGTCGGACAACATTCCCACGATTTGGATTTCTTTACTTTGCCCGTTTGTATTCAACGATACAGTATCGCCTATTTGTATTGTGTTCTGCGAATTATAAACAATTAAGCCCGTCCCTAAATCAGTTTGCACAGATTCCAGAGAACCCTCTAATAAATAGTCCTTTGCCCAATCAAATTGATACTGCTCATAAGAGATTAAATCCATTCTTTTTTCAATACCGTTTGTGACAGACGGAACCTCGTATGCAAATTTTCTTCCATACGCTAAATCCACAACAGGATTTTCCTTTAGATCATCAAGTAATGCTTTGTCAATAGCACAGGCGTTATCAGGGCTTATGATAGATAAATCTGCTGTCCAAGGTTGGAGCGGTGTTAAGGTATGCTGCATGAACTCAACTGTTACAGAGAATAGAAGGAAAAGGATAATACTGAGAGCAAATGAGCTTGTCATCAAAAACAGATTTTTCCGATTTGCTTTTGCATGATAAATTCCAAGTGCTGTATCAATCTTAAGCAGTTGTGTATTAGCAGCATTTCTTGCAGGCTCCAAGTCGTTTGCATTACCGGAAACCGCTGCAACGGAGATACTTTTGCTGCTTTCTTTGCCGGAGAATAGGCAGCGAACAAAACCGTTACCAAGCCCACAACGATTCCTGCAAGAATACTTGGTACGCTAAATCCGAATGTAGGCATCGCTTTGAAAAATTCCGGACTTAGGAAACGCAAAATCGCACATAAGACCCAAATGACAACTATACCGATGGAAATACCCACAGGGATTGCCAAACGGCACCAACTAAGCGCCTCTTTCCGTACTAAGCGCATAACCTGTTTTGGGGTTGCACCGATACAGCGCATAAGGCCGAAAAATTCGGTACGCTGGGCTACATTGCTGTTCAGGCTGCTTGCAATCATCATAATACCAGCTAACATTACCAGTACAAACAATACAGCCGCAGCCAAGTAAACCTGTAACAAAAAGGGAACGCGGCTTTGTCCCAAGCAATCAAGCAGATTGTTGTTCGGAAGAT
>ENA-OQIW01000227-OQIW01000227.1-human-gut-metagenome-genome-assembly--contig:-NODE-227-length-11263-cov-1.637302_pt1 | contig 11263 bp, 18 predicted proteins | sample MGYA00242586_ERZ504751 | MGnify/ENA primary metagenome ERZ504751 (study PRJEB26092, sample SAMD00036349) | human gut metagenome | host: Homo sapiens | study: EMG produced TPA metagenomics assembly of...
GCAAGGGGCCGGTAAAACGACAACGGCCGGTAAATTAGCCGTTTACTTACGTAAGAAAGGTAAGCATCCAATGTTGGTAGCTGCCGGACGTATATCGTCCGGCCGCTATTAAGCAGTTGCAGGTGGTTGGTAAACAGATAGATATTCCCGTGTTTGCCGATGAAACGCCGGGTGCCAATCCTGTAAATATTGCTCGTGACGCCATCGCGGCGAGCACATCCATGCTTAAAGATGTAGTAATCATCGATACGGCCGGTCGTTTGGCCATTGACGAAGTCCTCATGACGGAATTAGTCAACATCAAACAGTCCGTACGACCTCATGAAATTCTCCTCGTTGTGGATGCCATGATCGGTCAGGATGCGGTACAGACGGCGAAGACGTTTAACGAGCGCCTCGGTATCGATGGCGTAGTTATGACTAAGCTTGATGGTGACGCCAAAGGCGGGGCCGCCTTATCCATTAAATCCGTAACCGGTCGCCCTATTAAATTTATGGGTACCAGTGAAAAGATGGATGGTCTCGAAGAATTCAGGCCGGAAGGCATGGCTTCTCGAATCCTCGACCTCGGTGACTTGGGGGCTTTGATTGATAGAACCAAGGAACTGGTAAATGAGGAAGAAGCGAAAGAATTGGCCGATAAAATGCGGCGTAACGAATTCACGCTTGATGATTTCTTGAAGCAAATGAACCAAGTTCGCAAAATGGGTAAATTCCAAGATTTATTGGGATTGATTCCCGGCATGGGCAAAGTTAAAGATCAATTAAAAGATATAGATTTAGATAGTAAAGAAATTCGTCGTATTGAAGCGATTATCCAATCGATGACGCCTCAAGAAAAGACGAATCCTAAAATATTGAACGGCTCTCGCCGTAAACGCATCGCTATGGGCTCCGGCACTCGTGTGCAGGATGTAAACCGTTTAATCAAGCAAGTTTGAAGAAGCTCAGAAGATGATGAAAAAATAGGGATCTATGCGTAAAGGTAAAAAAGGTATGTTACCTAAACTGCCAAACTTACCGTTTATGGTTGATCATAGAAGATATTCTTACAAGGAGGTGAAATATACATGTTAAAAATACGTTTAACTCGCTTGGGCGCTAAAAAAGCTCCATTCTATCGTATCGTTGTAGCCGATTCCCGTGCTCCTCGTGAAGGTCGTCCGGTAGACACTATCGGTCAGTACGACGCTACTAAGTCCCCGGCTGTTATCAACATTGATGAAGAAAAAGCTTTGACTTGGTTAGGTAATGGTGCACAACCAACCGACACTGTTCGTTCCCTTTTCAAACAGCACGGTGTTATGCAGAAATTTGCTGATGCTAAGAAGTAATTCATAGAGAGGCATACTGTGATGAAAGAATTAATTACATTAATTGCGAAGTCATTGGTTAAGCAGCCTGAAGCCGTTTCTGTTACCGTGACCGTAAAAGGTGATGTGGAAGTCTATGAAGTTCACGTGGCACCGGAAGACATGGGTAAGGTTATTGGAAAGCAGGGCAGAATTGCTAAAGCAATCCGAGCTGTCGCAAAAGCAGCAGCTATTAAAGAAAACAAAAAATATCCGTTGATATTGTCTAAAGGGTGAGAAAACATGGAAGAAATGACAGTACGTGTTCCTGTAGCTATCAAATCGAAAGTTACAGAAGGCTCAAAGCTAAGCTTATTGCCGATCTTCAGCAGCGTTTGGATCTTGTTGAACAGGACTTACAGCAAATCGAATTCCAAGCTAAACGTTTAACTCAGTGAACAAGCTAAAATCGATGCGCAAGGTCTTATTCAATTACGTCAGCAGATTGAAGAAGAAAAGCAAAAACGTTTAAACTTTAAGGCGGACGTAGCAGCCAAATTAAAGGATGCGGAAAAGCTTGAACTTGGTTCTGAAATTAGTCAGGGCACTATGGAACAGACCATTACGGTTAAAGTTGGGGATGACCTCGACGCTTTAATGGGTTCTGAAATTTTGCTCGAAGACGGCAAAATTGTCGCTTTCCGTAAATAATGGATCGGAATGAGCTGATTACCATAGGCGTTATTGTTGCCCCGCACGGTGTGCGGGGTGATCTTCGTATAATGCCGCAGACCGATTTTCCCGATCGGTTTTTGACGATGGATGCCTGCTACATTGATGGTAAAGAATACCACATCACATCCGCTCGTTATCATAAACAATTTATTTTGGCGACTTTTAAAGAAGTGCCGGATCGTAATGCTGCCGAATTGATGGCTCGCAAGGAAATTCAAGTTCCTCGCGACCAGTTGGTGGAATTGCCGGAAGGCCGTTACTACATTTTTGATATCATCGGTTTAACCGTGGAAGATACAAAGGGCCATGTACTGGGTACCGTGTCTGATGTATTGCAACCGGGCGCCAATGATGTGTATGTAGTCAAACAGGAAGGTCAGCCTGATTTATTATTACCTGTGTTGGAACATGTAATTTTAGATATTGATGTTGAAGCGGTAAGATTATTGCCGATCCGCCGGAATGGATTTAATAGAGCAGCCGAGACTTAGGTGAAAGGCCTTTAGGCCGGAAAGGATAATGTGATACTATGAGAATTGACATTATTTCTTTATTCCCTGAGTTCTTTGCTGCTTTTTTGACCATTCTATTATTAAGCGAGCTATGACTGCCGAGCGCTTACTATGGAAGTAACGAATCCCCGTGATTTTGCTCACAATAACGCATAATCAAGTGGATGATACACCTATGGGGCGGGGCCGGGATGCTCATGATGGCGCCACCCATTTTTGAAGCTGTGGAGCATGTATTGGCAAAAACAGCGGAACAGGTTGATGCACCAGAATCAGCTGAAGCGAACGAACCTGCTCCAGAGCTGCGAAAACGGGTCATTTTCTTAGGTCCTACGGGCAGTACTTTTAATCAGGCCAAGGCACGAGAATTGGCGACTTACGACCAGTTGGTGCTTATTTGCGGTCATTATGAAGGCGTCGATTATCGCGTGGAAGAGCATTTAATCGATGAAACGATTTCCATCGGTGACTTTGTGCTTACCGGCGGTGAACTGCCGGCCATGGTTGTGGCTGATGCGGTTGCGCGCATGATTCCGGGCGTTCTGGGGGCTGCTTCGGGGGCGATTGAAGATTCCTTCTACAGGCCTATTTTGGAAGGGCCGCAGTACACCAAACCACCGGTTTTTCGAGACTGGGAGGTTCCGGAAGTATTGCGCAGCGGTCATCACAAAAACATAGCCACATGGCGCTTACAGCAGGCCTTATTGCGTACTCGCCGTTTGCGTCCGGATTTATTGGAACGCGAACTTACAGATGATGAAAAACGGGCCATTAAAGAATTGGAAAAACAAGGTCTATGGAAACCATAAACAGGTGGAAATTTCATAGGCCTTTTTTGTATAATGTATGTAATGATAGTTTGACGGACGGCAGGCTTTAAAGGCGCTTACAGCTAAGCCGACTTGATTTACCTGATTGCCCGAAGTTTACGTTTTTAGAAATGAGGGACTGCTATGAAACCACGCATTGCAATTACGGCCGATACTTATATGGATGCTACGAACAGCACCAATTTACAACGAGCACCGTATGTATCTCGTGAGCTGGTAGAAGTGCTCAGTGCATTGGGATGTATTCCGTTTATTTTACCGGATGTACCGAATGCCATCGGCGAAGACTATTTTGAATTATATGATGGTCTTATTGTTCATGGCGGCCCCGATGTAGATCCTCATTTATTCGGTGAAGAACCGCGTCGTGAAATCGGTATGGTGAATTATAAACGGGATGTGTTTGAGCGTGAATTGATTCAGGCTACCGTTAAGGTGCGTAAACCTATCTTGGGTATCTGTAAAGGGGCACAAATCATCAACGTAGCATTAGGCGGTGATTTGTATCAGGACATCAAAACGCAGTGCCCGAATTCGTATATTAAGCATTCCCAAAAAGCGCCCGGCGGCTATCCTACTCACAGTATAACCGTGGCCAAGGACAGCTTTTTACATGCTGTGTTAGGGTTAAATACTTTGGTCAATTCCCGCCATCATCAGGCGATTCGTGAGGTTGCTCCTTCATTGAAAGTAACGGCTACCAGTCTCGACGGCATTGTGGAAGGCATTGAAAACAATGATGCGTCCGTAGTGGGCGTACAGTGGCATCCTGAAAATATGTGGCGTGAACACGAAGATATGTATGCTCTTTTTGAAGCGTTTGTGTCAAAAGTTAAGGAACGCATGTAATACAGGAAAACTTACTTCTAATCATAACGGACTTATTTTAATAATAGCGGGCTTGAACGATAGTGAAGATGACTCATAGACTGTGATTAATTCGCTAATCTGTTTGGTCTATAGTTCTATAAATGCTATAATAAAAAGATAAATAGTTTTAGAAGGAGATTATTATGCGAATTATAGGTATAGACCCGGGCACCGCTATTTGCGGTTATGGCATTATCGACGTGGACGGCAGTCGGTTGCAACCCGTTGCTTACGGCTGTATTACAACCACGCCGCAGGACACGGATGCCATGCGGCTTGAAATATTATTCAATGATTTAAGTGATATTTTGGAAGAATACCGGCCCGATAAATTTGGCGTAGAACAATTGTTTTTTAATCGCAATGTAACGACTGCCATTGCCGTAGGACAGGCGAGGGGCGTCATTTTGTTGGCCGCCAGCCAACGGCGCATCCCTATTTATGAGTATACGCCGCTACAGGTTAAGCAGGCCGTAGTAGGCTATGGTCGTGCAACTAAAGAGCAGGTTATTTATATGACTATGAATATGCTCGGAATTCGTGAGAAAATTAAGCCCGATGATACGGCCGATGCCTTGGCCATTGCCATTTGTACTGCTCACAGCTCCCATGGCGATGACTTACGGCGCCGTTTGCAGTTATAGATTTTGTAGGAGGCAGTAGTTCATGATAGGTTTTCTTCGTGGTATCATTAATCAGATTTTTCAAGGCTCCTGTTTTATTGATGTGCATGGTGTAGGTTATCGCGTATATATTTCCGGAACCACCCGCGATGCGTTAATAGAAGGACAAGAAGCATTATTATATACCCATATGAGTGTTCGCGAAGATGCGATTCAGCTCTATGGATTTGCTACACAAGACGAATATGATCTTTTTACTTTGCTGATTTCCGTATCCGGTATCGGGCCAAAAGTGGGGCTCGGTATTTTGTCCGGGCTGTCCGTGGATGGTATCAAAGTGGCCATTATGAATGGCGAATTGGGAACACTTACGAAGCTTCCCGGTATCGGTAAAAAATCGGCCGAGCGTTTGGTGCTCGAATTAAAAGATAAAATCGGTAAATTTACGACGGCACCGGCCCCTCAGGCGGCTCTTGATACGGCGGTACATGTTGCGCAAACCGGCATTGCCGGTGAGGCGGCGGACGCATTAATGGCCTTGGGCTATCGGGAATTCGGAATTTGTTGATATACTCACTCAATTGGATAATGGTGAGCGAGATGTGGCGACATTGATACGCGACGTATTATCTGAATTGGGAAAGGGTAGGTAGTCATGAAAGAAGAAATACGTGTGGTTGACAGTCAAAGCCGCGTGGTGGGTAAAGAAGAACAAAGTGGCGACACTTGGCAGTTCTCTTTGCGACCGCGCTATTTGCACGAATACATCGGCCAAACGGATGTAAAAAATAATTTAAAAGTATATATTCAAGCGGCGAAAGAACGTAAAGAAGCGCTTGACCATGTTTTGCTATACGGACCGCCGGGGCTTGGAAAAACTACCTTGGCCGGCATTATTGCTAATGAAATGGGCGTAAACTTCCGCATTACATCCGGACCGGCCATTGAACGTTCCGGCGATTTGGCGGCGCTCCTCAGTAATTTACAGGACCATGATGTATTATTCATCGATGAAATACATCGTTTATCCCGTACGGTAGAAGAAGTGTTGTATTCTGCTATGGAAGATTATTCTTTGGATATTATAGTCGGGAAGGGACCGAGCGCTCGTTCGGTGCGCATCGATTTAAGACCGTTTACCTTAGTCGGCGCTACCACTAAGCTGGTGCTCTTTCGGGACCGTTACGTGATCGTTTCGGTATTATCAATCATTTGGAATATTACAAGCAGGATGAGTTGGAATTCATCGTAAAACGGGCGGCGGAAGTATTGAATACAAAGATTACCGATACCGGAGCCGCTGAAATTGCCCGTCGTTCCCGGGGAACCCCGCGTATTGCGAACCGCTTGTTGAAGCGCGTCCGCGATGTGGCGCAAGTACTGGGTGACGGTGAAATTACCAATATCATTGCCGATGATGCCTTGCAGCGTTTAGACATTGACCAATTGGGACTCGATCGGGTAGACCGGGTAATTTTAAAAACAATTATTGAGAAATTTAACGGTGGCCCTGTCGGCATCGATACGATTGCGGCGGCTACCAGTGAAGAGCGCGATACCATCGAAGATGTGTATGAACCGTATTTGATGCAATTGGGCTTTTTGATTCGCACTAGTCGTGGGCGTATGGCGACGCAGTTGGCTTACGACCATTTGGGTATTACGAATCCGAATGTTAATGCATCTAGTCAGGGGGATTTATGAGATTGAGAGCAGTAAATCGTGTAATTTTGGCAGCCGTTTTAAGCTGTTTGATGACATCGGTTGTGCCGTTTGGGGGGCCAGTGTGACGGTCACTAAAGAAGGGTCTGAGTCGACAACGACGACTACGACGATTAAAACACCGGTAAAAGAAACTAAATCGACGACAACGGTGGTAACGAAGGCGAATAAAGATACCCATACGGTAACTACGACGAAAACTACCACGATTACTACGAAGTCGGAAAGTAAGAGTGCTGCAAAAGCTACTGATACAAAAAACAGTGCTACCGCTTCAAACTCTAAGTTTACGAAAGTGCCGGCCTTTAATACGCCACAGCAAGCTAATATTCCGGCCATTCGCGTTTTATTGGCGACGCGCAGCAGTACTTGGCCCGTAGCCGGTAGCGGCCAGTTGGCAGTGTATACGAGTAATAAATCACCATTTGCCAAGTTTGCCGCTACGGACACAGTAACAATCGGCGTTAAAAATAATAAAGTGACGGTAAACGGCAAAACTGTAGACGGTTCTGCCTATATTAAATCGTGGCAAGGCAATGTAGAAGGCACTATTTTGCTGGATAGTAAACCGTATCGCGGCGCCATTAAAATTGTGCCCACTTCGTCAGGCGGCATGATGCTCATTAATGAAGTTTCTATTGAAGAGTATTTGTATGGCGTGGTACCGGCAGAAGTATCGCCAAGCTGGCTCAAGAAGCTTTGAAAGCACAGGCCGTCGCAGCGCGCACCTATGCTTTATACAATATGAAACAAAGTGCTGCCAAAGCTTACGATGTGCAGCCGACCACGAATCATCAGGTCTATAACGGTCAGGCAGCGGAATTTAACAGCACTACGAAAGCCGTGGATGATACCAAAGGCATGGTGGTGCAGTATAAAGGACAGCCTATTGAAGCCTTGTTCCACTCCAATGCGGGTGGTTACACGGAAAACAGTGAAAACGTGTGGGGCAGTAATGTGCCGTATTTGCGCGGCGTTAAGGATTATGCCGATTACAAGCAAAGCGGCGACAGCTTTGCCTGGACCGTTAAACTTACGCGGGCCGAAATGGAAGCGAAGTTGCGTGTAGCCGGTAAAGATGTGGGCACCCTTAAAGAAATTAAACTCAGTACCTTGCGCCAGCGTCCTATGAAGTTTAAAGATCGCGGCGTGTCCGGTCGAGTTATGACGGCGGATTTTGTAGGTAATAAAAAGACGCTTACTTTGACGGGCGAGACGATTATGAAAATATTCGGCTTGAAATCCACCTTGTTTGATTTCTACGTAAACGTGAAAGTGCCGTCTACGGCGGATAGTTTTAAAAATCCAAAAGCTTATCACACGTTTAAAAAGGCAACTGATACCGTTTCGATTCGCGGTTATGGCTGGGGCCATGGTTTAGGCCTGTCCCAGTGGGGGGCAGCGGCTATGGCGGCGAAAGCACCTACGTCGGCTAAGGATTATTACAAAACGATTTTAACGCACTATTATACGGGTGTGACCATAGATAAAGCGTATTAATTTATCTCGCATAGGTATGCATAGCTAAGCCTGATAGATGGGAAATATGCGTAATCTCAAAAAACGTATTAACTACAGTTTGAAAGAAGGAAGTTTTACCATGAAGGTAACAGATTTTGATTATGAATTGCAGGAAGAACTGATTGCTCAGCATCCGGTGGAACCGCGTGATACATCGCGTCTTATGCTCCTTGATAAGGTGACCGGTGAAGTGGCTCACAAGGATCATTTTTATGACATCATTGATGAATTATCCGACAATGATGTGTTGGTCTTTAACGATACGAAGGTAATTCCCGCTCGTTTATACGGTCATCGCCGGGGCAGTGGCGGCAAAGTAGAAGTATTGCTCCTCACGCCTTGTGGTGAAAATAAATGGGAATGCTTGGTCAAACCGGGTAAAAAATGCCCGATTGGTCAGGAATTGGTATTCGATGACCGCTTGACCGGTAAAGTATTGGATAAAACAAGCTTTGGCGGTCGTATCATTGAATTTACGGCACAGGGTGTTTTCGACGATATCATTCAGGAAATCGGCGAAATGCCGTTGCCGCCATATATCCACGAAAAATTAGAAGATAAAGACCGTTATCAGACGGTGTATGCTCGTGAAAAAGGGTCGGCCGCCGCACCTACGGCGGGGCTTCATTTTACGCCGGAATTATTGGAACGCTTAAAAGCCAAAGGCGTTACTTTGGCCTTTGTAACCCTTCACGTAGGGCTTGGTACGTTCGTCCCGTATCGGAAGAAACGATTGAAGACCATGAAATGCACAGTGAATACTATGTGGTAACGGCGGAAACGGCGAAAATTATTAACGACGCCAAAGCGGCCGGTAAGCGTATCGTAGCTGTAGGTACTACTTCGGTGCGCACCTTGGAGTCGGCCACGAAGGATGGCGTTCTTCAGGCCGGTCACGATTGGACGCAGATTTTTATCTATCCCGGTTATGAATATAAGATGGTTGATGCGCTTATAACGAATTTTCATCTTCCTCAATCAACGTTACTCATGCTCATCAGTGCGTTGGCGGGCAGAGAGCATTGCTTAGCTGCTTATAAAGAAGCGGTTAAGGAACGGTATCGCTTCTTCAGCTTTGGCGACGCCATGTTTATTCGCTAACAGATTGGCGACACAACATACTTCGCTTCATTGTTAACAGTCAAGCAACGCGATGTTATGTTTATTCGTTAAATATTTTGTGCTATAATATGTACTTGACAGGTTGCAACTAGATAGGAGGATATGCTTGGTTATTACCTATGAATTACAAAAAGAATGTCCCCATACCGGTGCACGGGCGGGGCTTTTACATACGCCGCACGGTACATTTAAAACACCTATGTTTATGCCGGTAGGCACACAGGCAACGGTTAAAACCATGTCGCCGGAAGAATTAAAAGAGATGGGCGCTCAGATTATTTTGAGCAATACTTATCACTTGTTCTTGCGTCCCGGTCCGGACCTTGTAGAAGAGGCGGGCGGTTTACATCGCTTTATGAATTGGGATGGCGGTATCCTGACCGACAGTGGCGGGTTCCAGGTATTCAGTCTCGGTGATTTGCGCAAAATTACCGAAGAAGGGGTAGCCTTCCGTTCCCACATCGATGGTTCCAAGAAGTTTTTATCACCTGAAATTGCTACTAAAGTACAGGAGCAATTAGGTGCCGATATAGCTATGGCTTTTGATGAATGTATTCCGTATCCGGCTGATTATGCTTATGCGGACCGTTCTACGGCACGTACCACTCGTTGGGCGGAACGTTGCCGCAAGGCTCACACATCACCGACTCAAGGCATGTTCGGTATCGTTCAGGGCGGTATGTATAAAGATTTACGAACCCGTAGTGCCAAAGAATTGGTGGCTATGGACTTTGACGGTTACAGCATCGGCGGTTTATCCGTTGGGGAACCGCATGATTTGATGTACGATATCTTGGATCACACAACGCCATTATTACCGACTAATAAGGCTCGTTATTTGATGGGCGTTGGCACACCGGACTGTTTGGTGGAAGGTGTGGCTCGCGGGGTAGACATGTTTGACTGCGTATTCCCGACGCGTGTGGCGCGTAACGGTATGGCCATGACTCATAATGGCCGTGTAGTTATTAAAAACGCTACGTACGCTCATGATTGGGGTCCGTTGGAAGAAGCTGTCAGTGCTATACTTGCCGCAATTATTCTCGTGCCTATATTCGACATTTATACAAGGCGGAAGAAATTTTGGCTTTCCGTTTGGTGTCGTATCATAATTTGTATTTCTTATTGAATTTCATGCGTCAAATGCGCGCCGCTATTTTGGAAGACCGATTCCCGGCTTTTCGTGATGAATTTTGGGCCGGTTATAAAAAATAGGGGACAACTAGACGTTGAAAGATATATATGTTTTTTTGGAGGTGAACAGACAGTGGCAGATTTAGAACAGTTATTTCAAGCCGGTTGGCCGATATTATTAATGGTTGTAATTTTCTATTTCCTTTTATATCGTCCACAGAAAAAGCAACAGAAAGCTCGTAACGAACTTTTGAACAGTTTGAAAAAAGGTCAGAAAATTGTGACTATCGGTGGTATTTACGGTACAATCAATGCTTTGACTGACGATGCAATTATGCTTCAAATCGCTGAAAAAGTTGAAATCAAATTAGCTCGTTCCAGCGTAGCTCATGTGCTTGGCAAAGATGACAAATAATATGGATAAGCATACAATGCGCTTGCTTTTAAAGCAAGGCGCCAAGCCATGTCTGACAGTGAATGCAAAACGCGGGCCGAGGCACTGTGCAAACACATTATGGAATCAGCTGAATATAAAAAGGCTCACTCCATAATGGCCTATTTGGCCATGCCGAAAGAGGCTAATCTCGATGCTCTGGTTACACAGGCTTTGGCAGAGGGCAAAGCGGTCTTTGTGCCGGTTTGCGTATCTAAAACCGAAATGATTGCAGCCCGGTTAACACGTCTTGATGATGTGAAAACAGGCGTCCTTCATATACGCATTCCTAATGAACCTTATGAAACGGCGGACGCCTAATGAACTGGATTTAATTTTAGTTCCCGGAGTAGCTTTTGATACCAAAGGTGGCCGTATGGGGATGGGGCCGGTTATTATGACCGATTTTGGCTAAAGTCCTAAAGAACGCTTAATCGGCGTTGCAGGGACATTCCAAGTTGTATCCGAT
>ENA-OQIW01000228-OQIW01000228.1-human-gut-metagenome-genome-assembly--contig:-NODE-228-length-11233-cov-1.458221_pt1 | contig 11233 bp, 13 predicted proteins | sample MGYA00242586_ERZ504751 | MGnify/ENA primary metagenome ERZ504751 (study PRJEB26092, sample SAMD00036349) | human gut metagenome | host: Homo sapiens | study: EMG produced TPA metagenomics assembly of...
TTTGTCAGCTGCTGTCCCTCAACTCTGATCTGTCCCTTCCTCATCGTCCTCATTATCGGCGGTCTCGGTAAAGCTTGAAAGGTGTCTTTTTGATTACCCTCTTGTCGGGACTGGCACTGGCCCTTCCGGAACTCGTCATCGCCGCTACGGTCGGTCCTGAACTGGCTGTCATGGGGCATCGGTCGTCATCATGGCGGTCATCATCGTGTATTCCCGGTTTCAATCGACGGAGGACCCGGAATATACCATGGACATACATCCGGCTCATGTCTCGCTCAAGGGGGGACTGCTCGCCTGCTTACCCTTTATTTTAATCTTCGTCTTCTTGCTGTTGACGTCGAAGCTCATTCCCTTCATCCACGGTCCGCTCATGGCGATTAAATCGTCTGTCCTGATTTATACCGGGGAAGGCGGCGTTCCCTATACCTTTGTATGGGTGAATACGCCGGGGGTTCTCATCTTGTTGGCTGCGTTTATCAGTGGTAGAGTGCAGTCTTCCAGCTTTGGTGAAATGGTGACTGTACTGGGCCAGACCATCGTGGGACTGCGAAATACCATTATTACCATCATCGCCGTCATTGCTACGGCTAAGGTCATGGGCTACAGCGGGATGACTTCGGAGATTGCCCGGACGGCCGTCGAGGCGACGGGATCCATGTATCCGGCGATTGCGCCTCTCATCGGATCGATTGGTACCTTTATCACCGGCTCCGGTACGTCGAGCAACGTCTTGTTTGGCAATCTTCAAACCGATGCGGCAGTCGCCATCCATGTCGATGAAGCCTGGCTGGCAGCGGCCAATGCAGCCGGAACCTGTGCCGGCAAGATGATTTCGCCGCAGAGTATTGCCATTGCGGTAGGAGCGATTTCGCTTTCTGGGCGGGATAATGAAATTTTAAGGGCCATCGTGAAAGTATATATCCCATATATCATCTTGTTGGGGATTGTCGTTTACTTTGGTCACGCTTTGGTGAGTTAACCCGTTTAGTAAGCAGCGGATGCGGCATCTGTCGTGTCCGCTTTTTTTTATGGTTGACAGGATGGATGAGACATAATGTTCTTATTACAAACTATTCTCCAAACAAAATAAGTACCGTAATTCACAAACCATGCTTAATTATCATAAATGAAAAGAGACGGTACTTTTTAATCATGCAAGTTTTAGGAGAGTTTTATATTTATGATTTTGATTATTAGAAATAAAATGAAGGGAATCTTTCCATTCAGAAAGAAAAAGGGAAGAAGTCATGGTTGTAAAGCCATTGTAAATTTGTAATGAATAATGCTTACAGAATAGATTCGAGTTTTTATATCAAAACGATTAATTCTTAAACGGAATTGATTTTAGAATTATTCATTCCGCAAAATGAATTTTCTCAATAATATTCGTTGACGTTATCGATTTTAAGTGATATCATTCTATTAAGTAATTGGGATATGGAAAATTTTCACAAAGAATGAACGACGCACGTCGAACCATTCAATATGCAGGAGGCAATCAGGGGAATGAGAAAAGTTAAAATCATTACGGCTGAACAAGCAGCTCAGCTGGTAAAGGATAACGATACGATCACATCGATCGGGTTTGTCAGCAGCGCCCATCCGGAAGCGTTGACCAAAGCCTTGGAAAAACGGTTTTTGGAAACGAACAAACCGCAGAACCTTACCTATATTTACGCAGGTTCGCAAGGGATTCGCGACGGCCGCGCTGCCGAACACCTGGCTCATACGGGCCTTTTGAAACGGGCCATCATGGTCATTGGCAGACCGTACCGGCAATCGGGCAGTTGGCTGTCGATAATAAAATCGAAGCCTATAACTTTTCTCAAGGCACCCTCGTTCATTGGTTCCGTGCTTTGGCCGGTCATAAGCTCGGCGTCTTCACCGATATCGGTTTGGAAACCTTCTTGGATCCCCGTCAGCTCGGCGGCAAACTGAATGACGTCACCAAGGAAGACTTAGTTAAACTGATTGAAGTCGAAGGCCATGAACAGCTTTTCTATCCGACCTTCCCCGTACAGGTTGCTTTCCTCCGCGGTACCTATGCCGATGAATCGGGCAACATTACCATGGATGAAGAAATCGGGCCCTTTGAAAGCATTTCCGTAGCCCAGGCCGTTCACAACTGTGGCGGTAAAGTCGTCGTCCAGGTCAAAGACGTCGTCGCTCACGGCAGCCTCGACCCGCGGATGGTCAAGATCCCCGGTATCTATGTCGACGATGTCGTCATCGCCGCTCCGGAAGATCATCAGCAGACCTATGACTGTCAGTACGATCCGTCCTTAAGCGGTGAACACCGTGCCCCGGAAGGCGCTGCTGATGAAGTACTCCCCATGAGTGCCAAGAAATCATCGGTCGCCGCGCGCTTTGGAACTGACTGAAAACGCCGTCGTCAACCTCGGCGTCGGCGCTCCGGAATACGTTGCCTCCGTTGCCGGTGAAGAAGGAATCGCCGATACGATTACCCTGACCGTCGAAGGCGGTGCCATCGGCGGCGTACCGCAGGGCGGCGTTCGATTCGGTTCTTCCCGCAATGCCGATGCCATCATCGACCATACGTATCAGTTCGACTTCTACGATGGCGGCGGCTTGGATATGGCTTATCTGGGCCTGGCTCAGTGCGACAGCACGGGCAACATCAACGTCAGCAAGTTTGGTACCCACGTTGCCGGCTGCGGCGGCTTCCCGAATATTTCTCAGCAGACCAAAAACGTCTTCTTCTGTGGCACCTTTACGGCCGGCGGCCTGAAAGTCGCTGTAGAAGACGGCAAGGTCAAGATCCTTAAAGAAGGCAAGTCCAAGAAATTCATCAAAGCCGTCGATCAGATTACCTTCAACGGTTCCTACGCCGCTCGCAATGGCAAGCGCGTCCTCTACATCACCGAACGCTGCGTCTTTGAATTGACCAAAGACGGCTTGGCCCTCGTCGAAGTCGCACCGGGCATCGATATCGAAAAAGATATCTTAGCTCACATGGACTTCAAACCGATTATTAACAACCCCAAAACCATGGACGCCCGCATCTTCCAGGACGGCCCCATGGGACTGAAAAAATAAAGCTTCTCGCCATAAAGGAGACCTTACTATGAAACCAATGAGACTCCATCACGTAGGCATCGTCTTGCCGACGTTAGAAAAAGCCCATCAATTCATGCAGAATAACGGCCTTGAAATCGACTATGCCGGCTACGTCGACGCTTACCAGGCCGACCTCATCTTTACCAAATTCGGTGATTATGCAAGCCCTATCGAATGATCATCCCGCACTCCGGCGTCCTCACCAAATTCAACGGCGGCCGCGGCGGCATCGCCACATCGCCTTTGAAGTCGACGACGTCGAAGGCGTCCGTAAAGAAATGGAAGCCAACTGCCCGGGCTGCATGCTCGAACAGAAGGCCGTCCAGGGGACGGATGATATCATCGTCAACTTCCGCCGTCCTTCGACCAACCAGGGCATCCTCGTCGAATACGTTCAGACGACGGCGCCCATTACGGGACGTGGCGAAGATCCTTTCGTAAAAGCCATGGGGGCCGAAAAGGGAAAGCTTCGCGAACCGTGGCACCCCATGCGTCTTCACCATATTGGCATCGTCCTGCCGACTTTGGAAAAGGCTCATGATTTCATAGAAACCAACGGCCTTGAAGTCGACTATTCCGGCTTCGTCGACGCCTACCATGCCGACCTCATCTTTACCAAGAAAGATAAAAACAGCACGCCCATTGAATTCATCATTCCTCGCGAAGGCGTCTTGAAGGACTTCAATCACGGCAAGGGCGGCATTGCCCACATCGCCTTTGAAGTCGACGACGTCGAAAAGGTACGGCAGATCATGGAAGGCCAGCAGCCGGGCTGCATGCTGGAAAAGAAAGCCGTTCAAGGCACAGACGACATCGTTGTCAACTTCCGCCGTCCCAGCACGGACGCCGGCATCCTCGTCGAATACGTCCAAACCGTTGCGCCCATTAATCGCAGCAATCCCAATCCGTTTCAGAATTGATTTTTGTGAAAAAAGGTGACCATCATGTATACTCTCGGAATCGATGTTGGTTCGTCTTCTTCGAAAGCCGTCATTTTGGAAGACGGTAAGAAAATCATTGCCCAGGCCGTCGTTGAAATCGGTACCGGTTCATCCGGTCCGGAACGGGTCTTGGACGAAGTCTTTGAAAAGACGAACTTAAAGATAGAAGATATGGCGAATATTATCGCCACCGGCTACGGCCGCTTTAATGTCGACTGCGCCAAAGGCGAAGTCAGCGAAATTACCTGCCATGCGAAAGGTGCCCTCTTTGAATGCCCGGGCACGACGACCATCCTCGATATCGGCGGCCAGGACGTCAAGTCGATTAAGCTCAACAGTCAGGGCCTGGTCATGCAGTTCGCCATGAACGACAAGTGCGCTGCCGGTACGGGCCGTTTCCTCGACGGCATGTCCAAGGTACTGGAAATCCCATGTCTGAAATGGGGACTGGTACTTCAAATCGAAGCATCCTGCCGCTGTCAGCAGTACCTGCACGGTCTTTGCCGAATCGGAAGTCATTTCCCTTTTGTCGAAGAACATCCCGAAAGAAGACATCGTAGCCGGTGTCCATCAGTCCATTGCCGCTAAGGCCTGCGCCCTCGTGCGCCGCGTCGGTGTCGGCACGACCTGACCATGCCGGCGGCGGTTCCCGCGACCCCGGTGTCGCTAGATGCCGTATCGAAAGAATTAGGTATCCTGTCAGAGTAGCCCTTCATCCTCAGGCCTTGGCGCCTTGGGAGCCGCTCTGATTGCTTATGATAAAATCAAGAAATAAGTCAAGGAGAGAACAGAATCATGAGTGAAGAAAAACAGTAGATATTGAAAGCATGAGCGCCAAGGACGCCCTTGGTTACTTCTTGCCGAAAGTCGATGAAGACGCACGCAAAGCTAAAAAAGAAGGCCGCCTCGTTTGCTGGTCCGCTTCGGTAGCACCTCCGGAATTTTGCACGGCTATGGATATTGCCATCGTATATCCGGAAACCCACGCTGCCGGCATCGGTGCCCGTCACGGCGCTCCGGCTATGCTCGAAGTTGCTGAAAACAAAGGCTATAACCAGGATATCTGTTCCTACTGCCGGGTCAACATGGGCTACATGGAACTCATCAAACAGGAAGCCTTACGGGTAAAACGCCGGAAGCTTTGAAAAATTCGCCGGCTTCTCCCATTCCCCTTCCGGACGTCGTCCTCACCTGCAACAATATTTGCAATACCCTCCTCAAATGGTATGAAAACCTGGCTAAAGAACTGAACGTTCCTCTCATCAACATCGACGTACCGTTCAACCATGAATTCCCGGTTACGAAACACGCAAAACAGTACATCGTCGGCGAATTCAAACATGCTATTTCTCAGCTCGAAGAACTCTGCGGCCGTCCCTTTGACTATGAAAAATTCTTTGAAGTTCAGAAACAGACTCAGCGCTCCATCGCTGCCTGGAATAAAATCGCAACCTACTTCAAATATAAACCGTCGCCGCTCAACGGCTTTGACCTCTTCAACTACATGGGCCTCGCCGTTGCCGCTCGTTCCTTAAACTACTCTGAAATCACGTTCAACAAATTCCTCAAAGAATTGGATGAAAAAGTTGCCAACAAGAAATGGGCTTTCGGCGACAATGAAAAATCCCGTGTTACCTGGGAAGGCATTGCCGTTTGGATCGCTCTCGGCCACACCTTTAAAGAACTGAAGGGCCAGGGCGCTCTCATGACCGGTTCGGCTTATCCTGGCATGTGGGACGTTTCTTACGAACCGGGCAACCTCGAATCCATGGCAGAAGCTTATTCCCGCACGTACATCAACTGCTGCCTCGAACAGCGTGGTGCCGTTCTTGAAAAAGTCGTCCGCGACGGCAACTGCGACGGCCTGATCATGCATCAGAACCGTTCCTGCAAGAACATGAGCCTCCTCAACAACGAAGGCGGCCAGCGCGTTCAGAAGAACCTCGGCGTACCGTACGTCATCTTTGACGGTGACCAGACCGATGCCCGCAACTTCTCAGAAGCTCAGTTCGATACCCGTGTCGAAGCTTTGACCGAAATGATGGAGACAAAAAAGCCAGTGAAGGAGGAAATCACTAATGAGTCAGATTGATGAACTTATCAGCAAATTTCAAGAAGTATCCAACCATCCTCAAAAGACGGTTTTAAACTATAAAAGCCAGGGCAAACGCCTGGTCGGCATGATGCCTTACTATGCTCCGGAAGAAATCGTATACGCTGCCGGCTGTCTCCCTGTAGGCATGTTCGGTGCCCAGAAGCCGCAGATCGCAGCCGCTCGTACCTATCTGCCTCCCTTTGCTTGTTCTTTGATGCAGGCCGATATGGAACTCCAGCTCAACGGTACCTATGACTGCCTCCGACGCCGTCATCTTTTCCCGTTCCCTGCGATACCCTTCGCTGCATGAGCCAGAAATGGCACGGCAAGGCTCCGGTCATCGTCTTTACCCATCCTCAGAACCGTAAGATCCGCCCGGCTGTCGACTTCCTCAAAGCCGAATACGAACACGTCCGCTCTGAATTGGAACGCATCCTCGGCGTCAAGATTTCCGACCTTGCCATCCAGGAAGCTATCAACGTATACAATGAAAACCGCCGCACCATGCGCGAATTCTGCGACCTCGCTGCTCAGTACCCGCAGATCTTCACGCCGGTAAAACGTCACGACGTCATCAAAGCTCGTTGGTTCATGGACAAAGCTGAACACACGGCCCTGGTTCGTCAGCTCATCGACGCTGTCAAAAAAGAACCGGTACAGCCGTGGAATGGTAAGAAAGTCGTCCTTTCGGGCATCATGGCCGAACCGGATGAATTCCTCGATATCTTCAGCGAATTCAACATCGCCGTCGTCGCCGATGACCTGGCTCAGGAATCCCGTCAGTTCCGCACGGATGTACCGTCCGGTATCGATCCTTTGGAACAGCTTGCCCAGCAGTGGCAGGACTTCGACGGCTGCCCCCTGGCACTGAACCCGGACAAACCGCGTGGACAGATGCTCATCGACATGACCAAGAAATACAATGCCGACGCCGTCGTCGTCTGCATGATGCGTTTCTGCGATCCTGAAGAATTTGACTATCCGATTTACAAACCGGAATTCGAAGCTGCCGGCGTCCGCTACACCGTCCTCGACCTCGATATCGAATCGCCGTCCTTGGAACAGCTCCGTACGCGTATCCAGGCCTTCTCGGAAATTCTCTAAGCCTTTTGGTTTCACTTGGGCGGGACCCCGTGAGGAGCCGGCCACATAACATACACCTGTCGTCCCTGGCAGGCTGCATAGCTTGAAGCCCGTTTCAAGCGGGCTTTGGGCTATCAATGATGCTTTAAAGACGGCCTCGCCGTTTTTAAATATAAAGATATACACATAATCTTTTAGGAGGAAATTCAATCATGGATTTTAAACTTTCTGAATTACAGCAAGATATTGCCAATCTCGCAAAAGATTTTGCTGAAAAAAAATTAGCTCCTACTGTAAAAGACCGCGATGAAAAAGAAGTTTTTGACCGCGCTATCCTCGATGAAATGGGCACTCTCGGCCTTCTCGGTATTCCTTGGGAAGAAGAAAATGGCGGTGTTGGCGCCGACTTCCTCAGCCTCGTTGTAGCCTGCGAAGAAGTCGCTAAAGTCGACCCCTCCATTGCCCTCAGCTTCGAAGTACATACCATGCTCTGCTCCTGGCCGATCTGGAAATTTGGCACGGCTGAACAGAAAGCCAAATTCCTCAAACCCTTGGCAGAAGGCACGAAACTCGGCGCTTTCGGTCTTACCGAACCGAATGCCGGTACCGATGCTTTGAACGGTTCCACCTCGGCTGTTAAGAACGAAGACGGCAGCTACACCCTGACCGGTTCTAAAGTCTTCAACACCAACGGCGGCGAAGCCGATATCACCGTTGTCTTCGCTTCGACGGACAAATCGAAGGGCGCTAAAGGCATGAGCGCTTTCATCGTTGAAAAAGGCATGGAAGGCTTCACCTACGGCAAGAAAGAAGTTAAAATGGGTATCCGCGCTTCTGTACAGCGTGAACTCGTATTCCAGAACGTAAGAATCCCGGCTGAAAACCTCCTCGGTAAAGAAGGAGAAAGGTTTCAAAGATCGGCTTATGATGACCCTCGACGGCGGCCGTATCGGTGTCGGCGCTCAGGCTCTCGGCATCGCTGAAGGCGCATACAATGCAGCTCTCCAGTATGCAAAAGAACGTACCCAGTTCGGCAAACCGATCGGTAAGTTCCAGGCTATCAGCTTCATGCTCGCCGATATGAAACTCAAGATTGAAACGGCTCGCCTTGCTGTATATCAGGCTGCTTGGAAGATGGCTCAGCCCGACGTTAAATCCTACTCTGTCGATGCTGCTATCGCTAAGAAGTACGCTTCTGATGTCGCTATGCAGGTAACCACCGACGCTGTTCAGGTTTTCGGCGGCTACGGCTTCACTCGTGAATATCCGGCTGAACGCTACATGCGTGATGCTAAGATCACCCAGATTTATGAAGGTACTAACCAGGTACAGCAGATGATCATCTCTGGTGCCACTCTCAGATAATCAAAGGTTTCCTAAACCGTAACTCTCCATCCTTTTGAAACACTGTATAGAAATAGTATATAGTATGAGATAACAACCGCTTACATAAAGGCCCTGCATTCGGAATAGTGCAGGGCCTTTTTTTATGGAAAATGTATTCAATTTTATGACCAAACGAAGAAAGGGGTGACGGTGCGAAATGGGCTGTCAGCCCGTGACGACGAAGGCGTTGTACAGTTTGAGGAGGCGGATATCTTCTTTTGAAATGCGCAGTGTATCGGCGAAGTCCTTCGTTATTTTTTCCGGCTTTTTGCTGATCCATAATTTAGTGGCAACGGGCATGAAGGGGCGAAAAGAGATGCCTTTTCCCATCGCCCATTTATGAGGCGCATCGAGGAAGGGAGCTAAGATGTTGATCATATAGAGCTCCATAGGTGACGTGGTGTGCTCCATGACCAGATTGGTGATGGAGTCATAATGCTTCATATAGCCGGTATAGGTGTTTTCGCAGTTCTGATACTGTTCAGGGTTCTCACAGTTCATATACATGGCGATGGCGAAGCTGCCGTCGGGCCGGCGGGATAAGATGTCGATGACACTGAGGCGACGTCGTTGCTGCGCCGTCATATGTAATAATAAAAGAGGCGGGACACATGTTTGAAGAAGGTCGGCACGTCTTCCCAAAAGGCGGTCGGCGCCTTCTGTGCATCCCGATACAGCAAGTCATCGATAGAAACCCGAAGGGCTTCGGCAATGTCATAGAGGGTCTCGATATCGATCGCAATTTCACCGCGTTCATATTTTGATACCGTGCCTTGCTCTTATAGATGTGAACGGCTAATTCTTCAATCGTCCAATGGCTGCGCTTCCGGTAGAGCTGATTTTTTTTCCTATTTCTTGGGAAATGAGTGACATATCCATCATCCGTTTCATTAAAATATACCAAACCGATGTTTTTCATCATATAGGCTAAGTATACGTTAATTTACCTTTAAAGTCTACTTAGATGAAACAAAAGACGTGAAAAATATCGTATCAGTAGAAAAATACGCTTTTGACGATAAACCGATACTTTGCTATACTTTGCTCCATCAAGCAGTTACGGCAGGGCAACCTGTTCTTGTTGATGTTGTGAGGAAAGAAGGGACTCGTTCATGATATACGATTTTGATGAAATCATCGATCGGCGAGGTACGAATGCCTTAAATACCGACGGATTCAGAGGCTATATTTTCAAGGATTTTGCCGGGAAAAAGAAATTTCCGTTTAAAGACGAAGAATTTATCCGCATGTGGGTGGCCGATATGGAATTTGCAGCCCCGCCGGAAGTGTGCCAGGCTATGAAAGACCGCATCGATCGGCGCATCTTCGGTTATACCGTGCTCTGTGATGATTCGTATTATAAAATCTTTTCCGGCTGGTGCCAAAAGATGTATGACTGGGAATTTCCTAAAGAAGAGCTGACCTTTTCTTCGGGGATCATACCGGCTCTATATCAATTCGTCGAAGATCTTGTTAAAGACGATGAGAAAGTCCTTATGACGACGCCTTCGTACGGATTCTTTCAGCATGCGGCGGAATACTCCGGTAAAGAATACGTCTGCTCGTCCCTTCGCCGGGATGAAGACGATACCTATACCATCGATTTTGATGATTTTGCCCGAAAAGCGGCAGATCCTAAGATGAAATTGGTCATCTGGTGCAACCCGCACAATCCGACGGGCCGCGTATGGACAGCTGATGAATTGAAGCGAGTCGCCGACATCGTAGAAGCCAATGATTTATGGATCATCAGTGACGAAATCCACTGCGACCTCCTTCGCAGCGGAGTCCGCCATATTCCCATGGCAAAAATCATGGATACCTACCCGAAACTCATTACCTGTATGTCGGCCAGCAAGACGTTTAATCTGGCAGGGCTCATGTTTTCTAATGTCATCATCCGCGATCCGAAACTGCGGCGGACTTTTGTAAAGCATGATAAAAATGTGGGCGACCTGAATCCCATTTCCCTGGCGGCGCATGAAGCGGCCTATGAATATGGCGGCGAGTGGCTGACACAGCTGCGGGCCTATCTCGATGGGAATTTCCACTATGTCATGACTCCCTGAATGCAAAACTGCCTCGGATCTCTTTCAAGATCCCCCAAGCGACGTACCTGGCCTGGGTGGACATGAATCCTTACCTGGGTGACGTGTCGGATCTGCCGGACTTCTTTGCCAATCAGGCCGGCGTCCTCTTAGAAGGCGGCGACCGTCTCTTTGTCGGAAATGCCAAGGGCTTCATCCGCCTGAATCTGGCCATGCCCCGCGCCGTCGTTGAAAAGGGATTGCAGCGAATCTATGAAGCCATACGTGACCATGTTGATGTCGCGAAGTAGGGAATCTTCGGAGGTCGATGACTTTTCCCGATATAATTATGATGAGGTGATCGTTTTGAATATAAGAACCGCAACATTAGAAGATTTACAGGCCGTTACGGCCGTTGAAGCGACCTGCTTTCCGCCGGCTGAAGCGGCAACGGAAGCAGATTTTCGGGACCGCCTGACCCATTATGGCAATCATTTTTGGCTGCTGTTTGATGAAAAGGGGCAGCTCTTGTCCTTCGTCGACGGCATGTGCCGATGAACCGGATTTGACCGATGAGATGTACGCTCATGCCTCGCTTCATAATGAACGCGGTGACCTCGGCA
>ENA-OQIW01000229-OQIW01000229.1-human-gut-metagenome-genome-assembly--contig:-NODE-229-length-11216-cov-1.956083_pt1 | contig 11216 bp, 16 predicted proteins | sample MGYA00242586_ERZ504751 | MGnify/ENA primary metagenome ERZ504751 (study PRJEB26092, sample SAMD00036349) | human gut metagenome | host: Homo sapiens | study: EMG produced TPA metagenomics assembly of...
GGGCCGGCATCCCGACATGGACCAGCAGAAGCGCCTGCTCGCCATGCTCGCGGAGCGCCTGCCCGCCGGAGCGGAGCCGATCCTGCACTCGGACATGGGGATGCAGTACCAGCACCGGTGGTGGCGGGAAGAGCTCGGACGCCTCGGCATCCGTCAGTCCATGAGCCGCAAGGGCAACTGCCTGGACAACGCGGCGACCGAGCAGGTGTTCGGCCACCTGAAGGACGAGTTCTACCGCGGCCGCGAGTTCGACTCGTACGAGCGGTTCAAGCACGAGCTGGACGCGTACATCGTGCACTGGAACACCAGACGGCGCCAGATACGACTCGAGGGACGCACCCCGGAGGAGTTCCGGAGCATGTCCCTCGCGGTCTAGGGCTGTATCCTAATTAACAACGTCCAACAAACGGGGCGCAGTTCACAAACGATGAGGGACCAAGGGCTTATTACATCGTGACCCCGGACGGGCTCGAACCGTCGACCTTGAGATTAGAAGTCACATGCTCTATCCAGCTGAGCTACGGGGCCAAACTCGTGTAAGTCTAGCCGTAGGGGTGTAAAACACCTCGCGTAACGTCGGCTTGCACCGGTACCATCGGCGATATGGGGACAACGGAGAGCAACGTAGATCACGCCGCATCGGGCCAGACCGTCGCAGGCGATAGCGGTGAGCTCACTTTCACATACGCACAGGATCGTTTTGCCAGTGAAGGCAAGGATTGGGAAAGCCCGGTTGTGACCAACATGGCTGCATCCGTCTCTGCCGATGCCGGTAATGTCCCCGCCGGCAGCATCACCAACACCGGCACCAACAACACCTTCACCAGCACCACCGAATCGTCGCTTGCCACCCTGCTGTCCAACCAATGCCCGTTCGTTATCAAGGCCACCATTTTCGAGGGCAATGGCAAAAACGCCATTCGCGAACGTCACACATTCACCGGCTCGGTGCTGCGCCAGCTCGACCAAGCCAGCGCCCTGCTGAACGGCATCAACGAATCCGGCCAATACCCGGCCATAGCCCTGCGCGAAGCATTGGTCAACGCACTGGAACATCGCGATTACACGTACTCCGGCCCCACACTGATCAATATCTTCGATTCCCGCTTGGAAATCGTGTCGCTCAGCGGCCTGACCGATGGTTTGGAAATCAACGATCTACTCAACGGCGTATGCCAGCCACGCACCCCGCGTTTGGCTGAATTGTTCGCCGATTTGGGCCTCTGCGAGAACTGCGGTACCGGCATTCAACGCATTATGGACGCCTACGCGCAGAGCGCGGTCAGTCCGCAACTGCGCGTGGGCCCCACTTCGGTGGCAATGGTACTGCCTATCCCTGTATCGGCCGAGGCCGCGTCCTCGCATCGGACCGATGCCGATGCTTCCGCCGCGCCCAGCACCACTGACGAAGCACAGCATGCCAAAATGTACTCATTCCCCACGATTCAGCGCATGACGGATAACGCCGCAGATGCTTTGGCCGGCGCACGCATCATCGGCTGCGCGCCACTGCAGACGCTGATTCTCGGCAGTGGATTCGGCGAACGCCCGGACGGTGACGATCAGGCCAGTACCCGCCCGCTTGATACGGCAACGCTGGAACCGTCGCCTCAAACGTTGGAACAGTTCACGCTCAATTTCCTCGCGTTCCGCGGTGTGAAGCTCAGCCGTAAAACCATGCAGAAAGCGCTTGGCCTGAACAAGGATCAGATGACGCAGCTCTTGGACCAGCTGGAGTTGAGCGGCAAGATCGAACGTCATACGCACGCCAAGTCCACTACGTATTCGCTGGCACATGCCTCAGGACGGTAGCGACCAGGGCGACAACGACCAAATCGTCAACAACCCAAGCAGCAACGACCAGAGCAATACGGCCCAAGGCGCGATAAAGCAGCAGCTCAGTTCTCGAATACGCGGTCGCGAATCATGCGACCGGATTCGTCGAGCGCGGTGGAGAACCGGCCATAGCCGGACAGAATCACGCCCATGTACAGCATGTCCACGAGCGCGGTATCGGCCACGCGCGAGAAAATCGCATTGCCATAGATCGTGTGCGAATCACGACCCGTCAGCAACGTCACGTCGGCCCAGCTGGCCAGCGGCGCGCCGATGGCATTGGTTATGGCGATGGTTTCGCGCCATGCGACTTCGCCAATCGCACGCTTTGACCGTATCCGCCGAACTGCCCGAATGGGAGAAGGCGACGGCCACAGCGCCGTGGGCAGGTGCCCGGCACCGATCTGCTGCAGGTAAGCGTCGGTATTGAGACGGCATGTCAGTCCCAGGTAGCCGAGCTTGGTGAACAGATCCATCGCCGGTGTCAACGAATTCTCCACGCCGAAAATGTCGATGAACTCCGATTCGGCGAGTAGGGCGACCGCCTTGCGATAGGCCTTGGGTCCAACGCACTGTGCAGCTCGTCGATCAGCGCCTTCGCGCCATCGGCCGCTTTACCGGGAATCTCATCTTCGCCATCCCACGGATTCAGATCGAATCCGGCCAGCGGATTGAAGGTCACTTTGTGTTCGGCGGCCGGGTTGCGCAACACGTACCGCAGTTCACGGTAACCGCCGAAGCCGAGCTTGCGGGCGAACCGAATCACCGTCGGCTGGCTGACGTGGGCGATGTCGGCCATCTGACCGACGGTCAGGTCGGCCGCCTCCTCGATATGATTCCGAATATACTGGGCCACGGCGCGCTCCGCCGGACGCAGCGACGGATACACGTGGTCGATGCGCTCACGTATTCCCACCGAGGATTGCACAGCCGCGCTCCTAGTCGTCCGTATTTTCCATTCCTGTTTCGAGGTTACCGGCTGTATACCGGCGAACAGTCGACTTGGATTGACCGCAACATGAACGGTGAGCGAACTCTTCCGTTTACCTTTCCGCTCCATTCCCTCTACAATCGAAACCATGGTGCGGATTAGCGTGGGAAGCCCCACCCATCACACAAGCGGGCGACTGTACGGCGTGTTCTTCGAGGACATCAACCATGGTGCGGATGGCGGGCTGAACGCAACATGGTGAACAACTACAGTTTTGACGGCGTTTATCTCGACCATCACACGTGGCGTATGGCCGGTGCCGAACGGTGGCGTACGCAGGCTGATTCCCTGCGTTTCTGGGATTTCATCAACTGTTCCGCCGCCAGCTTGGCAGTGAGATACGCGGGATTCACGGCCAGCGGGTGACCACCGACTGCCCCGCCCCGCCAATTCACGCACATAGCCGATACGCTCGCATCACGTCCGATGTTCCTTCCGAAACCGGCCCTGCATATCTGGAAAACCTCGGCTATAACGGAGGCGGCGACAACGGGGGCGAGCCCGCGTTCTCCATCGTCGCCGACCACACCTATTCCGTCAGTCTCGCGGTACGTCCGGTTCATGGGCGGGCCGAGCTGTCCGTCGGCGTGGTCGATAGGTACGGCCTGCCGCTCACCAGTATCACTCGATTGTCGTATATCGTGGACTCCGATCCGCTTGACGATACGGAAGAGACCGGTCTGAGGCAGGACGATGGGGCCGATGCGCAGGATTCCGGCGTTTCGATCAGTCCGGATTCGTCGGATGGTGCCATCGTCATCGGCCGTGACGGCTGGTACCGGTTCAACGCCGACGTAACCGGACTGAACACCGATTACGGCAAGCTGCGTATCACCATTGACGCCGGCGAACGCACCACGTTCGATCTGGATCTGGTGCAGTTCATGGATGCGGACTATTGGGGCGCGGGCGACCCGAAATGGCGTTACGGCAAGCTGCGCCGCGATTTGGTGGAGACCATTCAGGCGTTGCATCCAGCGTTTCTGCGATTCCCCGGCGGCTGCATCGTCGAAGGTGTGACGCCCGGCAATGAATATCGCTGGAAGGATACCGTCGGCTCCCTGGCCGCGCGACGCCAACAGTATTCGATGTGGTCGTTCAAGATGCCGGATGGTTCCAGCTATTCGCAGAGCTATCAGATCGGCTTCTACGAGTATTTCTGCCTGTGCGAGGACCTCAAGGCCAAGCCGCTGCCCACTCTGTTCGCCGGCATCGCATGCCAGTCGCCCGGCCGAGATCCGCGCCACATGGATATCAATTCGGCCACCTTCCGCAACAATGTGATTCAGGACTACCTGGACCTCATCGAATTCGCGAATGGCGATCCGGAGTCCAGCTCGTGGGCCGCGGTCCGGCGTGATATGGGCCATCCTGAGCCGTTCGGCTTGGACATGATCGGCGTGGGCAACGAAAACTTCGGGGCTGACTACGTGGCCAAGTTTGACATGATCAGCGAGGCCATTCATGAACGATACCCGGATATGCTGTGTGTGATGAGCGCCGGACTGTTCCCCTTCCAGCCGGCGATGAAGCGCAGCTGGGACCATGCGCGAGCGTTGGCCGCAACCGATTCCGGGGCACATGATTCCGCCACCGGTGACGCGATTATCGTCGACGAGCATTCCTACCACTCCCCCGAATGGTTTGCATCCCAGGCGTCACGATTCGACGCTTACCCGCGTTGTGGCGCCGGCGTCTATTTCGGCGAATATTCAGCCAACGGCTATTTTGCCGGCCAACCACAGACCGAACAAGGCGCGAACACGTGGAAGTCGGCACTCGGCGAGGCCGCGTTCCTGACCGGCTGCGAGCGCAATTCCGACGTGGTGCGCATGACCTCCTATGCGCCGCTGCTCGCGCATATTCCGGCTAAGGGGTGGGCGCAGAATCTTATCGAATTCAATCCGGCGCATGTGAACCCCACGGTGAATTATGAGGTGGAGCGGCTGTTTTCCACGCATCTGGGCGACACGACGTATGCCGTGTCCATCGAGCAGACCGCGTCACGCCCGCCAAACATCTGTATGTCAGCGCCACCGGGCATGACAGGGATGACGCCTGCCGTTACATCAAAATCGTCAATATCTCCGATTCCCCGGTGGATGTGACGTTGGAAATCGCGCGCGGACTGGCCGGGCTGGGCGCCTCGCCATCGCGACCGGTGCGTTTGGAGGTGACGACGTTAAGCGCCAATCCGACGGCGAAGACCACTATCGGATACCGCGGCGAGGCTTCGGGGGCGATTGTGCCGGAACGTCGGGCTTACACATTGCCGTCGCCGTCTTCATTGCTGGCGATGAAGGTCAAGCCGTACAGCGTCACGCTGGTGGCTTCGCGCTGATCGACATCGGCCATTAGGCCGATTCCTTTGCCGTTAGAATCACCCTCAAGGATGAGGGGGAATCGTGCAGATTCAGGGAATAATAGGGGCTATCCCCATAGCGAATACAAGCACGGGAGGGCAGGATGGAAACCACGGCGGCCAGAAGACCGCCGGCCAACGATGAAGGAGTATGCGGTATGTTTATCAATCTGTTCCGCAGGCAGCGCCCTGCGCTCGCCCGGCTGGCCCGCAACTCCAACGCCTATCGTCAGCCGATGGTTGCGGCCGTATCATCGTCCGCAGTCGGCGTATCCAGCATCACCTCTGCAGCCAACACAGCCAACACAGACGGCGTATCCGGCGTATCCACGCTGGATGCCACCATCGGCCGCATCCACGACATCCCGCAGTCGGCCATGAGCCGACTGACCGGCTCCCCCACCGTATACGCGCGGTAGACCGGCCCAACCCACAACGGCGGCTCAGAGACTCGGCTCGATGATCCAGCTCAAGGTCAGCAATACGGCCAAAAACAGAACGTTGACGGCGGAGTAGACGGCCAGATACCGGCCTTTCTTGTGCGGGTATTGGCGCACGACGTTCTTGTAAGAAATAAGCGAGGCCATCGAGGCGATGAGCGTACCCATGCCGCCCAAATTGGTGCCAATGATCAGATCGCGCCATTGGTCGCAGAAGCCGGAAAGCAGAATCGTGGTGGGCACATTGCTGATGACCTGGCTGGAGCCGACCGCCACCTCCAGCGGATGGCCGCCGACCAGCGAGCGCGCCAGTTCGTAGAATTCGGGCACGCGCTTCATGTTGCCGATGAAGATGAAGAACATGCAGAAGGTGAGCGGCAGTCCCCAATCCACGTATTTGAATACGCGCCGATCGGTGAACAGGAACACGACGACCACGATCACGCACATCACCCACAGGGGAATCACGTCGGAGACGGCCAGTAGGCAGACGATGAACAGCAGCGAGTAGACGATGGTGCGCCAGCCGCCATAACCGGCGCCGTAGCCGGTGATACGAATCTCGTCGGGCTGGTGTTTGTTGCGCTCGGGAGCCAGCACGCCGGTTTCGAGTTCGCCCAGGTCGCCGACCGGTTTGCCGCCAAACACCACGGAAATCACGATGACCAGCAACACGGCCGCCGTGCCGGAATACGGTGCCATGATGCCGAGGAATTCCATGGTCGCATGCCGGTCAGGGCTTTGAGATACAGGTTGTGCGCGTTGCCGATCGGGGTGAGCATACTGCCCACGTTCGCGCCAATGGTCATCAGCGTGACCACGAGGATGGTCTTATCCTCTTGCCCAGCCATGATGAGCACGGCCACCGCGAACGGCACAAACGTGACCAGCGCAACGTCATTGGTGATGAACATCGCGGAAAAGAACGTCAAAGCGACAAGCGTAATGACCAGTCCGCGCATGGTGCTGACCTTCTCCAGCAATCGCGAACCGATGATGCGGAACACGCCGATACGCTGGAATCCGCACACCACAATCATCAGGCAGATGAGCTGGCTGATGGTGCTGGCGTGAATGTAGCTTTTGTAATCGGCGTCCGGCGGCACAATGAAACACGAAATCAGGGCGAGTATTGCGGCGACGATGAGAATCGTCTCATTTTTGGCTACATTGATCAGCCAGCGTCGCATCCATTCCTCCGTGAATAACCCAATATCGCAACCATTCTATTTTACGCGCAGACCAGCATAAGGTACGTAGTCGCGTTGCGCTGGCGGACATGAGTTTTTGGACCGGTGCCGCACATCAGCCGCGCTCGTTTTTTTATTTGGACAAGGAAACATTGAGTTTGCATGTCTTCCATACAATGAACTGCCGCGCAATGCTGTGCCCGTATATACGGCTGCATCATTGTGTGGCAGGCCAGACACGAATACCGTACGTGGCTGGCTCATACCAATGGAACATAGTTTCATTCGAGGAAGAGGAGCGATGAAGTTGCGTATTACCCCAGTATTCCCGGTCAAACGTTTCGCCGCCGTGTCTGCACAGAACGTGAAGAACGTGCAGTTCGATTACACGAACATGCCCACGTACAACACGATCACCAAGTAGCGCGCACTGCCGCACTGATCGGCGGCACTTGCCGCATACATGAATGGCCGGTGTGCTGCGATTCCTTACCAAGAATCCGCAGCACACCGGCCATTATGATATATGCCGCAATACAGGGGGCAATCAGCCCTGCACCTTACCTCCTTGCGCGCTACGGTATCCGAAGTTCATCATCTCGCTGTTGTAGGCGACCACGCCACGGCCGACCGCCGGCAGAACGATCATGCCGCCATCGCATGATGCGCGGCGACTTCGTCCAAAGTGGCCGTCGCGGCATCCTCGACGTTCTCGCCGGAGAAACGCACACGATCCGACACCTGATGGGCGGCGACCACCTTGATGAACGCCTCGCCGATGCCGGTGCAGGACACCGCCACCGTGGACTGGTTGGCGAACGTGCCGCAACCAGGCAGCGGCGAATCACCCACACGACCGTGCATCTGGTTGGTGATGCCGCCAGTGGACGTGCCAGCGGCGATATTGCCCTCGGCATCGCGCGCCACGCACCGATGGTGCCATGCTTCTCCCACTCATCGCCACCGGACTGAGCCTCGGCCAAGGACTGACGACGCTGTTCGGTGATGAAGTACTCGTTGCTTTCGGTCGCGACGCCCCAATCGGCGATCTCGGCATCGGTCGGGTCCGCGAACAGCACATGCTTGGTCTGCTCTTTGACGGCACGCGCCGCATCGATCGGGTTCTTCACGGTGCTTACGCCGGTGACCGCACCGACCTCGCCATCGCCGGTCATCAGGCAGGCGTCCATCTGGGCGATGCCATCGCTGGTCAGGGCGGCACCACGGCCGGCGTTGAATTCGGGAGCGTCTTCCATGACGTGGATGGCGGCGACCACAGCCTCATGCGCCGGTGCTCCGGATTCCAACAACTGGTATCCGGCATCGAGGGCGCGCTGCAGATCAAGTTCGACCTGGGCGATGCGTTCAGGCGTGCTGTGCTTGCCACGACTGCCCGCTCCGGCGTGAATGACAAGCGTGATGCCGGTTTCGCTGCCCGCCAGTTCAGTGGTCACCGGCGAAACGGAGGATGTGGTCATATCGTGTCCCTTTCTGGAGTCAGATGGATGTGCTGACGCCAACGTATCGTTGCTTCCGCATGTATGATACCCGTTGATGGCCGCGACCGGTTCCGCATTTCGCATCATCGGCTCGCGATGGCGCGACTCGTTACTGCGCCACCTCGCCACTACGCCAGGGGCAATGCGATGCCGGCTCGATCGACCAGATCACGCAACGACCACGTGGTCTGTCCCGTTCGCCCGACAACGCTATGCGCATGCCACAGCGAACTGATGATGGCTTCCTCGCTTATTTATTCGTCGAATGCACTCATCGATGTGGGTATGTAGCCATCAAAAAAACTCGACAACCGCAATGAGCCAGTCACTTGACTACATCTGTGCTATCGTCTCGCCAATGATTCGAATGCCGGTATCAATGTCAGCAGCATCCGGGCGCACAAAGTTGAGACGAATATGGGAATCATCCATTTCGTCAACGTCGAACACGCTGCCCGGCATGAACGTAACGCCTTGGGAACGGCAGGATTCCAATACATCCAGAGAGCGCACGCCGTCCGGCAAAGAAACCCAAATATAGTAGCCACCTGCAGGCATGGTCCAATACACTTCATCCGGCGCATACTGCTCCAATGCTGCGATTGCTGCATCTCGTCGAATGCGGTAAGCCTTAATCAAACCGCGCAAATGTTCGGCGATGCGGCCTTCTTTAAGCAGTTCCAGGCAGATGCGCTGCGATGACGTGCTCGTATGCTGGTCGACCATGCGCCGCAGAGCCGCCAGCCGGTTGATCACATGCGGATCGGCCACAACCCATCCGTGCGCAGGCCCGAAGTGACGGTTTTCGAGAACGTCGACAAATACATCACGTATCCCGCATTCTCCATGCCTTTAAGCGGTATGGGGCGATGCGCGTCGGACGATTCCCCGCCGTACCACAAATCGCCGTAAGCATCGTCTTCCACGATCAGACACTGATAGCGCCGCGCCACGTCAATGAGTTCGCTGCGTCGTTCGGGCGACAGCGTGGTACCGGTAGGGTTTTGGAACGTCGGGACGGTGTAAATGAGCTTGGGCCGGAATCGCGCGCAATACCCATCCAACAGGTCTGTACGCATACCGTGCTCGTCCACTGGAACGCCGATGATGCGCGCATCCGCCGAGCGGAAGGTCTGCAATGCCGGGAAGAACGTGGATTGTTCGACCAGCACGCAGTCGCCAGGATTGACGAATGCACGCACGATAAGATCGATGCCTTGCTCGGAACCGGAAAGCACCATCACGTTTCGTACATCGCACTGCACGCCGCGTGTGCTCATATGCTCGGCAAGTAATGCGCGGAGTTCATCGAATCCTTCGATAGGCGATTCTGGCTGACCGTCGAATTCGCGCGACTCAAACGCTTCAATGCTCACTGAACGCAACAAATCGTCGGGAATATCCGCCGGATTAGGCGAGCCGGTGGCAAAGTCGATGATGGTATCGCCGCGTTGCGCCCGCTCGGCCGAGGCAATGTCGTGGTAGGTGAATCGGTTGGAATAGTCGGAGAACAACACCGACCACGGCGGCCGCACAACGCTCGGTTTCGGCTCCTCGTCAATCGGCTCATGTCTCACTACAGGAATCCGGGCAGTCTCAATATGCTGCAACGGCAGCACGAACGTGCCTTTGCCTACTTTGGAGGCGATGAGTCCTCATCTTTGAGTTGCTGATAGGCCTGTAATACCGTGGTGCGATTGACCTCGAGGCGTGAGGCCAACTCGCGTTCAGGCGGCAGACGATAGCCTCAGCCATTGCGCCGGAGACAATCTGTTCACGCAGCTCAGCAGCCAGCTGCCGGTACATCGGCACCGTGCTGCGCCGGTTCAGCGTGAACTGCATGGCAGATCGTCTCCTTGATTCGTCGGTCGAATACCAGTCTAACGGCAGACGAATCGGCTACAGCGACAGGAAGAGCTCGTGGATGCGGACGTCGTCCGTGAGTTCGGGATGGAAGGCGGTGGCGAGGATGTTGCCTTGGCGCAGGCCCACCACGTGACCATCGACTTCGGTTTCGACCGTAGCCTCGGGGCCGACCGACACCACGTAGGGTCCACGGATGAACACCAGCGGAAAGTCCGCGATGCGCTGTGGGTCGTCGGCTTGGCCGAAATCAGCGATGCTTGGAAGCTGCCGAGCTGACGACCGTAAGCATTGCGGCGCACTACAGCGTCGAGCGCGCCGAAGTAGACGTTCTCATCATTGTCGAGCTTCTTGGCCAGCAGAATCATGCCAGCGCAGGTGCCAAGCACCGGTTTGCCGGCCTTGATGTGGGCGGCGATCGGCTCGAACAGGCCGGTGGAACGCAGGAGTTTGCCTTGCGTGGTGGATTCACCGCCAGGCAGGATGACCCGGTCGATGGATTCATCGAAATCCTCGGCCGCGCGCAACAGCTTCCACGGGGCGCCGAGTTTGTCGAGCACCGCCGCATGTTCGGCGAACGCGCCCTGCACGGCCAGAATACCGGTCACGCCGTGCGTGGCGGTTTCGGCGTCTGCGGATTCTTCTTTGGAAATGTATTCAACAGCTACAACCATGTTGTCCTCTCCGGCTTCGACTCCCGTCACTCTCCGCGAGCGGCCATGATGGTCTGAATCTCGTCCTCGTTGATACCGACCATGGCTTCGCCTAGGTTTTCGGACAGCTTGGCGAGCAGATCGGCGTCCTGCCAGTTGGCGGTGGCCTTGACGATGGCGGCGGCGCGCTTGGCCGGATCGCGCCGGACTTGGAAGATCACCGGAGCCCACGAACACGCCTTCGGCACCGAGTTCCATCATCAGGGCGGCGTCGGCCGGGGTGGCCACACCACCGGCGGCGAAGTTCACGACGGGCAGACGGCCGTTGTCGTGCACGTACTTGGCCAGATCGTAGGGCACGGCCAGCTGCTTGGCGGCCTCG
>ENA-OQIW01000230-OQIW01000230.1-human-gut-metagenome-genome-assembly--contig:-NODE-230-length-11188-cov-1.910316_pt1 | contig 11188 bp, 11 predicted proteins | sample MGYA00242586_ERZ504751 | MGnify/ENA primary metagenome ERZ504751 (study PRJEB26092, sample SAMD00036349) | human gut metagenome | host: Homo sapiens | study: EMG produced TPA metagenomics assembly of...
CGCCTGGCCGTGCTCCTGCCTATCCCCAGTGTCTCGCACATCCTGTCCAGGATGACGCCCTTCTGCTTCTTCGCGCCTCACGTACTCGTCCCTGAACCTGAGGGTGACCTGCCGCTTCGTCGCCATGCTGATCCTGTCTCCATACGACAAGCCAAACAGACCAACCGGTTCGCGCTCACTCCAGGTGAGGCACCACTACCCATTTCGCGCTCAAAAAACGTGAGGCACGTCGCTCTCTCAAACGAGGAGTCGCGTTTGAGTATGATTGGAATGCTCCACGGATAAGTTTCAGCCTCCCGAAAGATGGAGAGTGGCGCGAGGATGCACCGGAGAATTTTCTAGAAAATTTACTCCCGGAATCAGGTGCCGCCAAGTATGCCATGATGCAGGCAGTCGGCGCGAAATCTCAGGAATCCTTCGACTTGCTGGAAAACGTGGATTCAGCTGGTGCGCTGGTGTTCTCTCGGAACGATGAGATGCCGACTATTGCCAGTGTGCCTCCTGCAGAAGCAACCGATGACGAAATCGCGACACGTATTGCCGCCGTCAAACGGACGCCTGATTCATGGTTCGTCAGGAACAAAGGTGCCAGATTTTCCTTGGCAGGAGCTCAAGGCAAATTCTCCTTGTCCCGTGTAGGCGATGAATGGGTGTGGCCCAATGGCGCCGTTCCGTCGACTCATATTCTTAAACCGGCCGGCATTTATGACGCTGATGAAGTAGAACATGCGACCATGATGCTTTCCAAGATGGTCGGCATCGAAACCCCGGAGTCGGATATCCAGGAATTCAACGGCCAGCAGACCTATATCGTGGAACGGTTCGATCGTCGTATCGAAAATGGTATGCCGGTTCGTCTGCCGATGGAGGATATGGTGCAGGCATTGGGCCTACCATCATCCGAGAAGTACAAGGTGAGTGCCGTCGATACGCTGACCACCCTACGGAAGATGGATCCGTCCGGCAGACTGGGGGAGGAGTGGCTGCGACGATTGGCCTTCAACGTGGCTGTCGATAATTGCGATGCGCATGCCCGTAACTATTCAGTCATGCCTACTTCGCTGGATGGTGAGTCCTGGAAACTAAGCCCAGCATACGATGTGATGACCACGACTGTATGGCCGGGGTTGACGGACAAGCTCGCGATGCCATTCTCAGGAGCGGAGCATGCCAGTGAAGTGACGCCGGACCATTATGCGAGGTTGGCTGATTATTGTGGATTCGATTCCGACACTGCACGAGACGAGGCTATCCGCATCAGCGACTTGGTCCGGTTGAATGCGCATACTGCGTATATGGATCTGGCCCCGGAACTGCAGGCCAAGCTGTTGGACAAGATTCGTGTCGCGAACAGTGGCATGCCAAGTCCTCAACGCTTCGTCCTTCCCGACAATGGCATGGTGCATGTCGTCTCCCACGATCGTGATGGGCATCCGGTGCATGACTATTGGCGGCGCAAACCATCCAGATAGGACAATGCGGCCACTGCTGGTGTTGATTTGCTTGTCGATGAATTCTGTCACAGAATAAGGTCAGGCAAACGAAGCAATGCAACTGCATATAACAGAACGCTGAGCATGGATTGGAGGTGGTCGCAATGCTTACCTTGCTGGCAATGATTGGACTTTTTCTTCTCGTTCTGGGATTGGTGATAGTCCTGTTGATGGGAATGTTCTTCAGCAGCGACATGGGCGGCATGTTCGTGAACGTGTTCAACTATGCGACTTCCACTGGGATCGCTGATCTGGTGACCGTTGGGGTCATGCTCATCATCCTGTTTGCGGCTTTCGCAGTACAAGCCGTTATCTGGTTCTTCGTCAGCGAGAGGATGTTGGAATCTGCGCTCCCGTTGATCGTCCAAATGATCATCGAACTGATTGTTCTCATCCCGATTCCTGCGTTCTTCTTCACGGCCTGGGGCTTGGAGGTATCGGTGGGCTGGTGTCCTGTGTGTTCTTATCTTCGCATTGCCGGCCTTGTACAACCTGGGTTTGAACGTGTACGTCAAGCTTGAGGAGATCAAGGAAAACAAGAATTCGAAGGTTGATTGATCCTTCGCCCGAAAAAACTATCTCTCAGTGGACAGAATGCCTCCGATTCGGATAATCGGAGGCATTCGCTTTTCTGGGAAGGATACGCTGGAACCACACGTTTTTTTTGGATTAGGAGTTGAGGATGCACGGAACATTCAGCAGGCCTATGAAAATACTCGCCAGTGTTATTACAGTGGTGGTTCTCGTCGCTGGCATCCTGGCTTGGAGTACGTGGCGTAAAAAAGTCACCGCTGAGGAACGCCAGCAGGTGCAGGCCCAACAGTTGAAAAAACATAAGTCGGAGGAACGCAAGAAAGCCGCTGAGGCTGCCGCAAATCAGCTGACCGATGAGGAGAAACAACAGTACACGGATCTGGCCATCCAATTCGAACAGGCAGCCCGCAACTGGGGGAGTGACCCCACGATCAATTTGGACTCACTCAGCCAACATGATGCTCAACAGGTAATCGACCAGTTGCGGACACCGGACATCGGAAGCAATCCTCTACCCGCTCTGAGCGCTATCCCAGCGGATAAGAACGATGGGCCTGATGCCGTCAGCTATCCATGCGAAGAGGAATATGAAAACGCTTGTAAAGCGTATCCGACAATGAAAGCATGGTGGAACAGTGAGGCGTTGGCGACCGGCAGCCGGTGGACGGACGGACCTCACGTGACGGTCAACGAAGACCGAACGGTCACGGTCACAGGAAAGGTCGAATCCATGCTTTTGCAGGACGGTGATTCCTTCAACAATGGGAGCATCTGGGCATTGACTCCAGCTGGAGAGATACGACATCAACGATGAACTCACCATCGCAAACGGGAAAATCAGCGGCATGAACATCAACGGCGACAACCCTTGGTGGATTAATCCTTGGCTGACACGCTGGGACAATAACATGGCCGACGATTTAAGCGAGGGAACCAGAATAGCCATCCCAGTGAAAGGCGATCCCGAGATGGGCCTCGCCCATTCCAGCATGACGCCCATCCTTAAGGGACCTGTCACGCAGTCGGACTTGGATGGCAAGGTTGACTGGCATCTTTGGGATAGCGTTCCCATGGCATCGGTTGGGGGAGCTGCCAGAATCCGGGATACTGCGGCTAGTTCTTCCAGCTTTTCTTCCGGAAGAACACGTTGCCGGCGCCATCGAACTGCTTTTGCGTGAGCCAGCGACTGTTGTACCCCTCCCATGGGCCGCTTCCGTTCGTGCCGTAGTTTCCTTCGCTGATTCGGATTCTCCATCCGTTTGCGTCCTGCTTGACTTCTTCGACCACGGCGATATGCCCGGAGCTCATATCACCTCCCAAAGCACCGCCGAACTGACTGACGCCATCCCCCGGGTGTGGGCTGGAATCGACTGTGTATGCAGGGTCGGAGGCGAGATGCACATGGACGTCACCACCCACGGGGGTGTTCCAGTTTGCCACGTCATGATGGTGAATCACCCATAGTCTGACAAGTGCATACCAGTAGCACTGGTAATGTCCGCCGCTGGCGAAGGAAGTGAATGGCCCGTAGTCCCCGTCGTGACACACTTTTGCATCCGTATCGCACAGCCAGCCAAAATTACGGGTTTTGCCTATAGGAGCCCCGCCCACAGAACCTACGACGGCACTGCCTCCATCACCATCGTCGTCGGATGAGCAGGAAGCTTGAACGACATTGTCGGAACCACTGGAATCGTCGCTTGCCTTCCCAGTGAACTCGATCGCACTAATCTCCGGTGAATCATAGTAGGAGCGCGCATATTTCTTACGTTCCTCTTCATGCCGATCGTTCCACGCTCCGCGCCCATACCCGGCAAGCCATGCGATTGAGGCGTCCTCCGGATTATCCGCATGCAGCACCATTTGTGCAGGTCATGGTCGGTGACGTTGTACCCTTCGGCCTCGATGTTATCCAGATAGAAGTTGTTCCAATCGGATTTGGACGTGTCAACCAGCATTTTTATCTGCACGTCGGCATCAGAGTCTTTGCCAGACACGTTATGCTGATCCATCCATGCTTGGATTTTGCTGCGCGGTGTCCACTGATTCAGACCGAAGCCACGCAATGCGGGATTGGTCTCGCCTATCTGCTCCTGTTCCGGATTCATCCCAGATTCGAATTGGATTACACCAAGAGCGCCTGCCGTGCTGGCTTTCGAATACCCGGCTTTGGCGAATGCCTCGGCTATGGCCACCGCGACCTTGTTGGGGGCTATCGATGTGGTCCCGGTTGTCGAATCATCATCTGATGAGGTGCCGCAATCATATTCTGCGGCTGATAAGGACTTTCCGACGTTGCTGGTAAGGGCCGCGACACTGCCGGAAACGGCACTCACCACGTTCATGACGATAAGACCGTTCAACCCCACCAGCAATGCGGCTCCCGCAGCCATGAGTTTTGTACTGGTTTTCAAAGGATGACCCCCTTACGGAAGGCAAAAGTCGGTAAAAATTTACCGACTTTGAATGATTCGGTGAATTACCGTTCTTGGAATGGTCGGAATTCCACGTCGACGAACACGTTGTAATCGTCTCGAAGAAGATTCGCGGCATGTTTCCCCGCCTCGATGATCTCACCTGAAGAACGATTCTCATCCCATGATTCAAACAAAGCCCTCAAAGCATCGGTTTCCTCGTTGGGACTCTTCAACGCGAATCCCAAAAGCCGTGCGGTGTTCAGATCCTTCAACAGCGGAGCCGCTTCGGAAGCCCAATCGGATGCCGCATTCCAAAGCTCGTCTGCAACGGAGAGGGGATATTCGACATCGTATGCAAGCACGTCACCGTCTACATCCTCATGCAGGATGCCCGCTGAAGTATATGCGGCGATGATGGTGAGCATGTACACGCTGATGTCGCTTCCATCCCAAGCGTGATTCAGTGGAGGATTCAGCAAAGGATACTTGAGCACGTCATGATTCGCGAACAGCTCATTCCCCTGAAGCAGAAATACGGGGAGGCTGATCACGGGGGAGTACAGGATACGGTTTTCCACTCCTCCGTATGGGTCTCCGTCAGGTACCGCATACACTTTGGATGCGGTATCGCTGAGACGTTGGATATATCTGCTGGGGCGTTCCAATAGGAGAGGACGTCCGCTACCGAAACCAGGGAACAGCAATGGTTTCGACTGCTGCTGTTCCTCCGGCTCCGGGGTCAAAGGGGTAACGGCAGATGATTCCTCCAACTTGTCGGAAGCCGGTGTGGAAAATGAGTCATCGAATATGTCTTTGTATCCCATAAGGGGTCACTGCTCCTTGTTCTTTCGTTGTTCTCGTGCGATCTTGTCCGTGGCAGTGGTGCTGATTTCCTTCAACAATGCCGGAGGAATCACGATTTCCACTGGAATAGGCTGCTTGGACCCGTCTTTGAAATAGGCGACGGCTCCGCGAACGGTCTTCCTCGTCGATGCGCTTACCAGGCGCTTCAGACTGTTCGGGTTCGGCTGACCGTTGTCCAAAGTATCATCGGCTCCCATGCGCTGCAAGATCCGACCATTGGGGTCTTCGATGCCTAGGAGTCGTTCCGCTGATTTGGCCGGACTGACCGTGCCATTGGCTTCTTCCGGGTTGTCCAACGCCAGAAGGAGGGCGCGGCTGATACCTCCGGTCAAGTCGGCATCGATGAACTCCTGCACTTTCTGGCTGATGATGACAGGCGTGAATCGTTGCGAACGGGCCATACGCACCCATTGTTCGAAGGTTCGGGAAGCTCCCTTGTCCTTGCCCATGAACACCCATGCCTCATCGACACCTACCATGCCATCGCGGCCTCGAACGGCGGTGCCGGCTCCCATGACGACCATTCGCAACGTCCACTGGCGGATGCGAGCGGTCATGGAATCATCTTGGCCTTCGGGGATGAGTGAACGGTCTCCGGCATTGATGAGGGTCAGGTTTTGGCTGATCGTCAACGGCTTGGTGTCATTATCGGTGCCGAAGATAAGACGTAGTCCCTGGTTCGCCTTCAGGTTCATGCTGATTGTCGAAAACACCTCGAGGGTGTTGGAAGGCAACCCAATGGACTCCGCCGTGTTCCCCGCTTTGATGGTCTTCGCAACAGCTTGGGCGGCGACAAGCAGAGCCCGGCCTACGCAACGCGCCCCGTGTTTGACGCCGTAATCCAGCATGGCTGTCATGGCGGATTCCATCTTTGTGTCACCGCCAAGAATGTTCGTCATCATCAGGACGGCGATTTCCTTGGCCTCCTCCACATTCGGAATCACGTTGAACGGGTCGAACGTGCCGTTGGCCACATCGGAATCCAACCGGATGACCGTACCACCCTGCGAACGGGTCGCATCCTCCAAATCATTACCGGCCTTCGGATTAATGTAAATGCACGGGGTCTTGCCTTTACCGTCACGCGCGTCAATCTTCGACCATTGCAGAAACAGGCTGAACGCCGCCATCGTATTATGGGTCGGCACGTAATCAGCGATGAGGAACGAATGGTCAGGGCTTCCAACGGTCAGACAACGATGAGGCGCGTTGGATATCTTCCTGATGTCTTTGACGTATAGCCATTGCTGGGTTTGTCTCAACGTCGTAGGGATTAAAGCCGCTTTGCGTTGCAAAGAGAATACCGGCAGATCCGTCGTGAAGGTGATGCGATAACGATCCTGAGCCTCGTGACGCACACCATCAGCCGTGTATCCTGCTTTGTTGAGATGGGGTTCGTGAACGACGATTCCCAGAGATCTCAGCAGGCGCACCATTCCTCGGACAATCGGCAGATGATCGGCGGACTGGGTGAACTCTATATTCCCATTTGAGGAGATGGTCCCATCCTGATCCAGCAACCCCTGCACGAGGGAGAGTCTTTGCTCGATGCTCGCCGAGAAGTAGATCTCAGGAATGCGTTTTTCGCGGAGTATCCCCATATCGCGAAGAATGGAGACAAGCCCCTTCACATTCACGACCATCGGCGTATTGATGCTTCCTAGAGAAAATCCCGCAGAGGTGAGACAGGACTTCACATGCTGCAAATCACCATTCCTGTTATCTGAAGCGATGATTCCAGTGCCGATACTACCGTCGGCTAACCAAGCCCCTAAAACCCATGGGTCAAGTGGCAGGTCGGCTTGCGGGTTGGCAACAGGCATCGCGGCTCGGATTGCCCATTGCGCACGATTGCCTGAATCCTTTAGACCAGACGCAAGCATGTCTCGCGTAGTCACAACCTGTTCACAATATCCAAGGGAATTGGTCTCGTTGAAGGCCCCCTCATAACGAAGCATCATGCGTTGCCCTATGGCTCTGCATGCTTCTCGAACGTTGTATACGGATACCGAATCATGACGCATTCTGTCGGAGTGAATTCGTTCTTCCGTATCCCACTCACTGATTGGATTGAGCGTTTTTATGACAGATGCGATAGAGGAACGGCTTGGTGAACGATCCTCGAGCATCTTCTGTATGTCAGTGATGCTGATGCCTTCGGATAGTTATCTTCCAAATGCTTTCTTTAGGACATCCGCACGCTCCCTGGCGAGATCGTTCCATCTTTTCGCATGCTGCGCCACGCCATCATAATGTGCAATCAAAGCCCGAAGAGCTTCCTGCGTGTTATAGCGCCTACAGTTCTGCCGAGTCTTAAAAGGTTTTTTTGTATCCGCTATCGCGCGGTCTCGCTGTTCTTGATGAGATTCAACTCCCATAAATCGCAGCGCTGCGGCAATGGTCTTGGCATTGCTCTCTCCGCTCCACCAACGACTCGTTACTGGATGGACAAACTCTGCAAGCTCGTTCACGCTCATGGTTGATTGGGCCGGTAGCGCATCAGACATCCGACATAGCTCATCGTATGTCTCCGACAGCATGTTCTTACGCTGTTGGGATTTCAAATGTTTTGGTTTTCTGAATTTGTTTCGATCTTTGAAATCGGAGACGATCCACTGGTGGTTCCCGCTGGCTTTTATCGTTTGACCGTCACTGAGGGTGACTTCGTAAAGATCTTCCGTGTGAATCGGATGAAGCTTGAGGAGTGGATAAGGTTTTCCGTCCCGCCCGTAGACGAGGTCTCCCTCATGCAAATCGCTGATCTTAGCCATTTTTCCATGGGGGAAGCTAGCCTGAGGGGGAACCGGAATTGTGGAGGAAATGTGAACGGCCTTCCCGCTTCCTGTATCTCCGATAATAGCCAAAATTGGACGCCTGTCCTTGTCCTGCACGGTTGTTGTCCCGATATACACCGGTTGCCTGTTGGCTTCGGACAATCCGACAAGAGCTCCGTCCCTGTCGCCTGCTTTGGCGAAACTGCTCACGCCTCCTCCCGCGACGCATGTTGCGGCCCAGTGGATCTCATAGGGGGTCATGCGTACGTTCGAACAGGCCTGCATGCTTTTGAACGCCATCAACTGTTCGCTAGCCGTCGTCAGATTGACGAACTCGATGTTGGGGATACACCCCAAAGCGTCGATGGCCATCTGCTCGTTGCCCGCCACGCAGGTGGCGACGCTCAGATCAATGATGCTGGGCGGCATGTCCGGAGTATTGTAGATTGCCTTCTTATAATCCAAACGCTCCTTGATTTCGGTCATATCACCGGGGGCTTCATGGCCTTTCTCGTACCGTTCCTTAATGCTTTCGTCGATGGTGCGGCTGTTGCGTCGAATCTGGTCGGCGGTGACTTTCGCCGGTTCGACTTTGCCTCGGATGCTTGTGGCGACCGCATTGGCTCCGCCGGCTCGTCCGACTTCCATGAGTCTAGCAATCCACAGGTTGTTTGGATCCGTGATGCTGCTTTGGTTGAAATCCGCCGTGCGTGCGAAGCAGATGCTGGCCGGGTATTCTTCGTCGATATTCCACTCGGTGCAGTCCACGCCATTGTCGTACAGGTTTTTGGCGTGGGCGCAGGTCGCGTTATCCGGGAAGAAATGCACGTGTGCGTTCTCCGCCAGGATAGGCAGGGCCGACGAGTTGGCGCGCCCCACCCACCATGATTCCATCATGCGACCAGCTGTTCGCGTTCCTGCTCATCCATGATGGTGAATGGTTCCAGCCCGGCGTTGAGCATGATTCGTTCGATATTATGCGCGTCTGGCAGATACTCTTCGAACATTGGGCATCCGTTTGCCACCGAATAGCACATGCGGTCGTACCATGTCAGGGCGCGTTGCAGCATGCCGGGCTTGCGATTGTTGCTATGATCCCGACCAGTTTCAAAGGAACGCCGATGACCGCGAACTGCTTGCATACCTTCTGGCTACGGTAGTACTGCGCCTGGTATCGTCCGAGGTCGGTGTCCCTCATGCTGGCCGGCGGACTGTATCGGACGGGCATGGATCCGGTGAGTAGATGGAATTCGCGATATTCGCTTTGAAGCATGTAACGGTAGCGCATACCGGCAACCGTGACCTGATTGGCGAGGCCGTCGAAGAACGCCATCAGCTGTTGCGCGGCATCGTTGCGTTTCCGGTCGTTGGCTCCATCCAGCAATGCAGTGCTCCAGGGGATGCGCGCGTACAGCCATACGGTGCGATCCGGCGTGGCAGAACGGAGCAGCCCGTATTCGCTGGCCGGGCTTATAAAGCTTTCTGGACGGTAGAAGTTTCCTCGTGGCATATATTCCACGATAGATTTTGATGTTGTTATTAACCGATATTCTATTGAAAATACCCGTTTTTCGGTTGGTGGCGATATCCAAAAAAAATATCCCGACCGCAATGGTCGGGAGATTAGGAAAGGTTGCCGGTTAGTCGTCCACGCCGACGCAGTCCTGGTTGACTAGTTCACGCACGTGATCGACGGCCCGCTGCAGTTCCGGTGTCATGTCGAAGTCATCGGTACGGTAGAAGGCCGAGTTGCCGTTGGATTTACGACTGGCGCTGACCGCGACGTTGGTCACCGTCATCTTGCCCTTGTCGTCACGGTCCAAGTGGACGAACAGGGTCCTTGCGGTCAGCTCGCGACGTCCCCCCGCATATTTCAGTGTCCCTTGGACGGTGATGTTTGGTTCCAACTGATATGCCACGTCTGCCGTGTATCGGATGCTTGGGATGCTGGATATGATTTTCGACATGATTAACCCTCGTTTCGGGTGATGTACATGCAATTCATGTGAGTGGTTTTCAGGATTTCGCGCAGAGGGGTTTCTTTGACGACGCCTCCGCCCTTATACGCCTGGATGCTGTAGTCGTCGATGGGGAACTTGGTTTTTATTTTCGATACGTGCTCGAGTTTCACCCAGCATCGCGCTTCGGGGATGGTGAGGCTTGGCGGCGCTGTGAACCCGTCATAGTCATTCATGCCGTAAGCGTAATATGCGCCTGAATCATGAATGTCGGCCTCAATGTAAGTGTCATCCGTCATCCATAAGAACGCTTTTTTACATGTGTTGACGGTCAAATCGGACACGTTGAACTTGAGAGGGAACAGCACTTTCCCGTCGGATTTCTCGGCATGCTCCTCTATGTAATCCAGAATGGTTTTATCCAGATCCAGTTATACCGGCAGGTGTATTCCGTCGGCGAGTTTGACCGATTGCCGTCCTGGATAGGATGACTGTTTCTTGTAGCGCACGAAGAGCGCTCGTCGATCGTATAGTGTTGCCATAAGTCTTCCTTTTATGTAGATGTTTTCAGTATAACAGCCACGACAGAGTTAAATAGGGCGGATTATGAACGTGGCTGCATTTGTTTCCATCTCATCCGCCAGCGATATCTTTTTGGCGTTGTAGCCAATCTCTCGAACTTGTCCGGATCGAAATCTCCCAATTGCTGCACATTGTCCAACGCCAACCAGTAGTTGGCAGGCGTTCTTCCCCATGGGAATGGTGCCTGATAGTGGGATTTCGGATTCCAGGTTTTTGGATTGTATGCCTCTCCGAAATTGGTCACCGTTCCAACGAGTTTGATTGCGCTTTGGGGTGACCAGAGCAGCAAATAATGAAAACCGATTTTGTTTCGCAATGATTTAAAGTTGCCGACGAACAGCAGTCTTCCCTCGTGCTCGGCGGCATGACGGAGGAATTCCTCGATGGTGGTTTGCGGGCTAAAATAGGAGATTCGCCCTCGTGGGGCGTGGCCTATTCGTAGCATCAAGGTAAGTCCGTCTATCTTGAAGGTTCAGTCTGCGATGTCATGGAACAATCTTATCACATGCGGATATATTCAGTATGTCAGATAAGTGTCTTCAGCTCGTACACAACCAATTCAGGCG
>ENA-OQIW01000232-OQIW01000232.1-human-gut-metagenome-genome-assembly--contig:-NODE-232-length-11180-cov-2.148557_pt1 | contig 11180 bp, 15 predicted proteins | sample MGYA00242586_ERZ504751 | MGnify/ENA primary metagenome ERZ504751 (study PRJEB26092, sample SAMD00036349) | human gut metagenome | host: Homo sapiens | study: EMG produced TPA metagenomics assembly of...
CGCCAAACGAGACGAGCTGCAGGCCGCCGCCTCCAGCCATGACGAGGAACTCAAGGCCCTGCGCGCGCAGCGCAACCAGATCGAGCCCAAGGTCACCGATCTGACCGGGCGCGAACATGCCTTGGATGTAAACCGCGAACGGTTGGCCGCCGAATCCGGGCAGCTCATGCAAAAAGTGTCCGACGAACTCGGTCTCACTTTGGAGGAATTGGTTAGTGATTACGGCCCCGAACAGCCGGTGCCCGTGCTGGATGATGAGGCAACCCTGTGCCGTTGGATGAGACGGAAGCTGAGGCTGAGACCGAAGAGGGAGAAACCGGGGGAGAGACCGGCACCAACGGCGATTCCGACCGCTTTAAGACCGTGCCGTATAACCGTCAGGAGCAGAAGAAGCGTCTCGATAAGGCTCGCCGCGATCTGGCCGCACTCGGCAAGATCAACCCTTTGGCCACCGAGGAATTCGAAGCGCTTGAGGAGCGGAACAAGTATCTCAATGATCAGCGCAACGATGTGGTCAAATCACGTGACGATTTGATGCAGCTCATCAAGGATCTCGATTCCACGATGGTCCAGGTATTCAAATCCGCGTTCGACGATACCGCCGAGGCATTCGAGCAGATGTTCGCCACGCTGTTCCCAGGCGGCACCGGGCGACTGCGCCTGGAAAACCCGGAAGACATGCTCACCACCGGCGTACTGGTCGAGGCCAGCCCGGCCGGCAAGCGTGTCAAACAGCTGAGCCTCCTGTCCGGCGGCGAACGTTCACTGACCGCGCTGGCGTTGCTGTTCGCGATTTTCACCGCCCGCCCCAGCCCGTTCTATGTGATGGACGAGGTCGAGGCCGCGTTGGACGACGTGAACCTGACCCGTTTGATTAATGCGTTCAATGAGCTACGCGCCCATGCGCAGCTCATCATTATTACTCACCAGCAACGCACCATGTCGATTGCCGACGCGCTCTACGGCGTAACCATGCGAGCCGACGGCGTAACAGCGTGGTGAGCCAAAAACTCGAACGATAAATGAATGGTTCCTGCTGGTAGGAACTGGCGCCACAGGTGACAGAGGGTGGTCCATCTCGAAAGACCACCCTCAGTTTCGCTTCGCTCGACAGCTCCCACCAGCGGGAGCGGGGTGGTATTAGCGTAATGCCTTGCGCACGCCCTGCACAGTCTGCAGCGTCTTGTAGAAGACCTTCTTGATGGGTACGTCGCGGGCGGGGGCCACCGGGGTGATTTCCTCGGTGAACTTGCACTTGAACTCGTTAAGCCCCTTGAGCGACGGCGCGAAATCGGAGCCGATGCCCATCAGATCGTATTCCGTAATACCCTGCGAGCCCAGGATGCAGCATTCGGAATACAGCAGCTTGTCGGTCACATGCAGACGCATAACCTCGTTGCGCATGCCGGCATAGTAGCGCACCGCATGCGTGCCGTTCACGGTGACAATCGACCATGCCACCACACGGTCTTCAATACGTGCGGCGAACACACGGCAATGATCGGCACCCAACGCGCGATCATATCGGAGTAGTCGCTCATCGGAGCAGGCGTGAATCCATCGCGCTGGCCGGTTTCGACCATCACATCGTAATATTCGGAGAAATCGGTCAGAGCCTTATCCGTCTCATCGGCAACCTCGGCCGGGCATTCACGTAGAGACTTGCGCACGTCACGGCGTCCACGACGCTTCATCCGAGCCAGAATCTCATCATCGCCACCGGTGATGTCGATGACCACGGTCTGGTCGTACGGCACTGTGGACAGCACCTTCTCCGTACCATCGGCGAACCAGGTGTCGATACGCAGGAACGCGATGCTCTTGTCGGCCTTCTTGACGGTGTCCACGATGGCGTCGACGACCTCGCGCTCCTCAGCCTCGGTGGGCTTGGCGACCCACGCCGGCCCATGCATCGAGCGCAGATAATGATAACCGTGCGTCTCAAAATCGATAAAGGAGATCACGGCGACCAATTCACCATCACGCTTGATCAGATAATTGCCCCATGGTGTGCGTCCGTCGATATCCGCCTGAAAACCAGACCAAACCTTGGTCTGTTCGATAGGCAACGTGATGCCGGCCTTCTCGGCTTCGGCTTCCAGTGTGGCTCCGTCAACTTTCTCCAACGTGATCATTACGATTCAGCTATCCTTTTTCGTTTGTATCCGTATGTCGTGTTTCTGGTTTGGTCGTATTGCGCGTGATCTGATGTGGGCTAATCGGGATCCGATCAGGATTTGATTGGCCGGAATCCCGTCACAAGCCAAACATGCGTTCGACGACGTGATCGTCGCCGTCGAACGGCACATGCTTGCGATGGTCCTTGATCCAACGCTCGTTGCCCTTGCCGATGATCAGCAGGATGTTGAATCGGTCGGCGTGCGCACGGGCATCGTAAATGGCGTTGGTGATGGCCGTCAGACGGTCGGAAATCACCGTGGAGACCACATCCTTGTTCGTGATGTAGCCTTGCATTTCCATGCAGATGTCGATGATCGGCTCGGTGTCCGTATCTTCGGCGGTGAAAATGAAGTTCGCGATACGGTTCTCGGCAGCCTCGACGATTTCCTTACGACGATCGTAGGCCTTGTTGCCGGCCGATCCGGTCACCAGCGTGATACGCGGGTTTTCCTCGCCCCAACGCTCGTAGACGAAGTCAAGCAGCGCGGTGACGGATGCGTAGTTGTGCGCATAATCGACGATGGCGAGCGTGTTTGACTGCGGGTCGCGGAACTGTTCCATACGGCCGGCGATACGTACGGATTCGATGGCGTGCAGTGCGTCGGCGTCATCGAGCGATACGCCAACCGCATGGGCGATGGCGATGGCTGCCGCCGCATTGAGGTAGTTGAAGTCGCCATCGATGGACAGATGGTAGTCGCCAAGGGCCTGATCTCCGTCGGCGATGTGGAAGGAGGCGTGCGCCGGGTCGGCGGGCCAGGCGACGACGTCCGCACTGGTGCCGGCATTATCCGCGTCATGGCAGGGCGAAGGTGGTCACGCCGATGCCGGCTGCCTCCGCGTCCTCCCGCAACAGATCGGCGTGCAGACTGTCCGCGCCGAGTACCAGCGACTTCGCGTTGACGATGATCTGGCGCTTGCAATACAGGTAATCCTCGAACGTGGGGTGTTCGATCGGGCTGATGTGGTCGGGGGAGATGTTGAGGAACGCGGCCACATCGAAAGTCAGGCCATAGACGCGGTCCACCTTGTACGCCTGGGAGGAGACCTCCATCACCAGATACTTCATACCGTTATCGGCCGCCTCGCGCATCATGCGGAAGGCGTCCATCGATTCGGGTGTGGTCAGATCGGATTCGACGTAGGTGTGGCCGTCAAGGCAATTATCGACCGAGGAGAACAATGCGGCCTTGCCGCCGGAGACGGCGTTGATAAGCGCCTGCGTGAAGTACGAGGTGGTCGTCTTGCCCTTGGTGCCGGTGACGCCGATGACCGTGAGCTCGTTCTGCGGATATCCGTAGAACGCGGCGGACAGCAGGCTCATCGCCTTACGTGCGTCGTTGACGATCAGGCCGGGGGTGGCGGTTGCGGCTGAGTACTCGGTTTCGGCCACGTATGCGGCCAGGCCGGCTTCGTCGATGCCGTTCAGATATTCGGCCTTGAACTGGCCCTTGCAGCACAGCAGGTGCCCGGCGTGACCTTGCGGGTGTCGTAGGTGATGCCGGCGAACGGCTCATCCGCCGAAGCGATACGGGCCGGGTCGTCGGTCCAGACATCCCCTTGGATGATTTCACGCAGCAGATGGTGTTCCTTGAGCAGGTCAGCGGCCGAAGCCAAAGTCAAAGCCATAATTGTTACTCCCTATTATCTAGCCGATACGCCATTCTACAGGTGGGGTGCAGCGTGTTGTGGCTCACACGTCATCGACCACGATATGGGCACATGATTTGATTAGAATGGTGAAACGTGACGACAAGCGAAGCAACTATGCAATCCGGGCAGTCAGCCGGATCGGGCGAGTCCATGGCAGCCAAGCGCGCCAGATTTGAACAGCTCGCCATGCCCGCCGTCAATGCACTGTACCGGCAGGCGATGAGGCTGACCAACGATCCCGATGACGCGCAGGATCTGGTCCAGGACACCTTCGAACGCGGGTTCAAGGCCTTCGACTCATTCCAGCCGGGCTCCAACTTCGAGGCGTGGATGACCACCATCGAGCGCAATGCCTACTTCAACCAGTATGCCAAGGCCAAGCGCGCCCGCAGCGTGCCAACGACTCCACCGGTGAATACGACGACTGGGACATTTACGATGCCGCCGAACATACGTCGGACGGGCTCAAGTCCGCTGAAGAGGAATATTTGGACGCCTTTCGCGCCCGAGGAAATCATGGCCGCGCTCGCCAAACTCTCGCCGGAACGCCGGCAGGTGTTCATCGACGCCGCCATCGACGGCAAGTCCTACCAGCAGGTGGCCGATGAGCAGGGCGTGAAAATCGGCACGGTGATGAGCCGCCTGAATCGCGCCCGCACGCAACTCAAGCGTGAGCTCGCCTCGTATGCGAAAGAGCGCGGGTACGTGACTGGTTCGTCGGCTGGTTCACCATCCGCGAAGTTGGGCGAAAACGTTGGTCGAATCGCCGATTCCGGCCATAATGGAAGTAGTGAACAAACTGTTGGTAGCAATGGCGACACGCAAGCCGCAGTGAGACATAGTCATGCGACTGGCGCCCGCACGCCACAACAGTCAAGCAAGCTTTCGGGAAAGGAGATCTGATGAACGATCAGCCGGTAGAGCGTACTCGCCATATCTCCATAACCCGTACGGGGGCCGATGGCATGGTCAGCCAGACCGAAGTGCATATCACGGCGGTGCATCATCGTTCAGTGGATACCGGCTCGGCCTCTGCGTCGGTCCAGGCGGACGTGCATATCGTTACGGAGGGCGACTGTTTTGACCCCGTACCTGCTGCGACGAGCGTGAACAGGCGTTGATTGCCGCGTTGCGTGCCTACTTGCGCCCGGATGTGGCACCCGAATGTCTGATAGCCCGGCTCAAGGCCACGCTTGATCACTGCTGCGGCGAAGATAAGTAACGACATATACAACAAGGTCCGTCTGATGTATCATCAGAGGACCTTGAGCGTTCCATAAGAAACGCGAAGAATCAGGCGTTAGGACGCTTGCCGTGGTTGGCGGCCTTCTTACGACGATTCTTGCGCTTACGTCCGCGCATGCCCATGATGGACTCCTTTGCTGCAGTAAAAAAATAAGCCTTCGGAATTATGCCACATGAGCACGACGTGATGCAACACGGGTGTCCATGTGGCGATGAGCGTCAGGCTTGGCTATTCGGTTTTTCAGATTTGTTCGGCGTGGAAGGTGACCACGGTGGTGTAGTCATCGCCCGGCTCGAGCACAACCAGATCCTTGCCGGTGCGGAAGGCGTCGGCGTAGGCGGTCATCGGTTCGACGGCCACGCCGGCCTGACGAGCCTTCTCGCCGATTTCGTTGCCGGTGCACACCTGCCAGGAGTTGATGGTCTTGTCGCCAGTCAGCGTGACCTTGATGCCGTCGGGGCGGGTGAACACGGCGGAAGTGCTGCCGTCTTCACCGCGGTTGGTGATATCGGTCCAGGCATCGTCGAAGCCACGTCCCTCCAGCGTGGGGTTATCGCGCAGGTCGAAGATGCCGGAAACCGGCTCTTCACCGGTGGGCAGCAAGTGTTCGTCTACGGTCACGTGGGTGTCGCAGTGCAGCTCAAGACGGCAGGGCTCGTTGTCGGCGGTAATGGCCTGACCGGTGGCGTGCTTGCCGTTGGCCAGCCACGGTGGATGCCCAATGCCCACGGTGCCTTCACGCTGTCGTTGTTGTGCACGGTGAAGGTTTCCGTGAGACCGTTCTCGTCAAGTGCATAAGTGGCGGTGATGGTGATATCAAACGGGTAGCCGGCGATGTCGGGGGAGCGCCAGGAGAGCGTCACGTGTGATTCCTGCAAATCAACGAGCTCCCACATGTAGCGGTAGGCATAGCCGTGCAGGGAGGATTGGCGGTCGAACTCGTCGATCGGCATCTGGTAGTCTTCGCCATCGAAAGAATACTGACCATTGGTCACTCGGTTCGGGTACGGTGCCAGCACCCAGCCGTTGCAGCAGGGAATGACCTTGTTCGGGTCGAAGGGGACGATGAGGTCTTCGCCGCGCCACTTCAGCTCGCGCAGGCTGGCACCCAGTTCGGTGACGACGGCACTCCATTCGCCGGACGAGATGACATATTGGTTACCAGTGCGAGGCTTCAAAGCCATAGTGCACACTCCTTTGTGGAACAAATTGTTATCGCTCACAATCGTATCGCATAAGTCCCAAGACGCGGCGGCACATAAGGATAAAAATTGGCTCCCCTCTGGAGGGGAGCCAGCGTAACAGAACTACTTCTGGACTACTTCGTAGCGGACCACAGTGGTGTAGTCGCCGTTGGGGGCGAGCGTCACCAAGTGGTCACCAGTGCGGAAGGCATTGGCCGGGGCGGTCATCGGCTCGACGGCGATGCCATACGGATGCTCGGCGAACGGTGCGCCAGTGGCGGTGTAGCACTGCCAAGCATTAATCGTCTCATCGCCAATGATTTTCACTTCGATACCGTCCGGGCGGGTGAATGTGGTGGTGGTCGTACCATCGGCGGCACGCTCCACGTCAACCCAGGCATCATCAAAGGCGCGGCCTTCGAGCGTCGGGCCATCGTTCAGGTCGTAGATACCGGTAACCGGTTCGGTGCCGGTGGGAATCAGCGCCTCGTTCACCGTCACATGACTGGCGGCCTTAATCTGCAGGTGGCAGGCGGCGGAGTCGGCATCGCGTTCGGCGGCAGTTGCGCCCCGCTTGCGTTGGCCAGCCACGGATGCAGGCCGAGAGCCCACGGTGCCGGTTCGTCGCCATCATTGCGGGCATTGACGGTCGCGGTCATGCCGTTGTCGCCGAGTTCGTAGGTGACGGTCACGGTCACATCGAACGGGTATCCGTCCAAGTTGGGGAAGCGCAGCGAAAGCGTCACGGCGCTATCGGTCAACGATTCAAGCTTCCACATGTAGTGGTAGGCGTATCCGTGGTTCGCATTGTTGCGCGGTGCGGGATGATATTCGTTAACCGGCACGCAGTAATGCTTGCCATTGAAATCGTATTCGCCGTTTTCGATGCGGTTTGGCCACGGGGCCAGCACATAACCGTTACAGGTGGGGGTCAGGTCGTTGACGCCGAACGGGCAGAAAATTTCCTTGCTTGATAATCGAATCGGCGAATCTTGGCGCCGAGTTCGCAGATGACGGCGGAATAATCGCATAGTGAATCGAATACTGATTTCCGGTGCGTGGTGTTTTACTCGTCATGGAATCACTCCCGTAGTGAGGTTGGTGGGCCGGTAGCTCCTGCTATCGCTGGCCCCAGTCTAGCGCGTCTCCTCTATCGAGGCGGGGATTGGCGATATGCGGCATATAATAAACAATTCGTATAAACACGGTAGCAATACGTGGAGTGACGAGTCTCACACCATCATGCGAGAAGCACGTGGATTCCTTGGAAACCGGTGATTTGTGGGAGACGCGGAAAAGTTGTGACGGCAGATTCCTGTAATCCCTGCCTTACACTGGAAAACACTATTGACGTTCAGGAGGTTCCGATGACCAAAAGCGTTGTGCTCGCTGATCCGCGAGGCTTCTGCGCGGGTGTGGACCGTGCGATTCTTACCGTACAGACCATTCTCAAAGCCGCGGAGGCTTCCGGAAAGCGGACGCGCGAGGATGGGCTGCCCCCGGTATATGTGCGCCGGCAGATCGTGCACAACAAGCATGTGGTCGAGGACTTGGCCGGGCAAGGCGCGGTGTTCGTCCAGGAATTGGCGGAGATTCCGGATGCTGCTGCCCAAGCGGGTATTCCGGTGGTGTTTTCCGCCCATGGCGTATCTCCGGTAGTGAAGGCGGAAGCCGAACGTCGTGGCATGCATGTGGTGGATGCCACCTGCCCTCTGGTGGGTAAGGTGCACCGTGAGGTGCTGCGTTTCGTGCGCGAGGGGTATGAAATCGTCTATATCGGGCATAAAGGTCACGATGAAGCGGTCGGTGTAGTGGGGGAGAGCCCCGAACACGTGCACTTGATCGAGCATGAATCGGATGTCGATTCGCTGGATTTTGCGCCCGACACCAAGCTGGTGCTGCTCTCGCAGACCACGTTGAGCGTGGACGAGACCGCCGATACCATTGCCGCGCTGAAGGCAAATTCCCTTGGATTCAAGAGCCGCCGAGTTCGGATATCTGCTATGCCACGTCGAATCGTCAGGCTGCGGTCAAACTGGTGGCCCAGCAGTCCGATTGCGTGGTGATTGTCGGATCGGCCAACTCCTCGAATTCCGTGCGACTGATGGAGGTGGCGCAGGAGGGCTTGGGGGAGCGCGGCAAAGCGTATCGCGTGGATGATGCCAGCGAGCTTGACCCGGCATGGTTCGAGGGTCTGGAATCCGTAGGTATCTCCTCGGGTGCCTCCGTACCGGACGAACTGGTGTCCGGTGTGATTGACGCTCTGCAAAACTTGGGTTTCACCGGTATGAAGTCCGTCGAAACCATCAAAGAAAACATGCAACTTTGTGCTGCCGGCGGAGTTGCGCAGGAAGAAGTAGTCGTTCTTGGCTCCCCTCCGTGAGGGGAGCAAGAACGGTCACCACGTGCCGATTGGTGCGGCAACGGCGTTCAAGACCTTGAGCAGGTCCTGTGGATTCACGCCCACAGACAGGCCTCGCTTGCCGCCGGAGACCAGAATTTGGTCGAATTGCAGGGCGCTTTCATCCAACACAGTCTTATGACGTGTCTTCTGGCCTAACGGCGAGATGCCGCCAACCACATAACCGGATTCACGCATCGCCACCTTGGGATCGGCCATAGAGGCCTTCTTGGCACCTACGGCTGCAGCCAAGGCTTTCAAATCCATATGACCGCTCACCGGTACCACGCCCACCACGCGTTCGGCACCGGTGTCCGCCATCAACGTCTTGAACACCTGATGCTCGTCGAAGCCGAGCTTGGTGGCCGCCTCCACGCCGTAGCCGTCATCCATATGGTCGTTGGAGTGCTCGTATTCGTATACGTGGAATTCCACGCCCGCCTTCTCCAGTTGGACTGTCGCCGGAGTGGAACCCGCGCCCTTATCATGCTTGCTTTTCTTTGCCATGATTACCGTTCTACTACGAAGAAACCCCCGCACAAGGCGGGGGTCTCACAGCTTAGTTCTCAAACGAACCGTAGCGGCCTAGACCGCAATGGTTCACTCGGAGATCTCAGCGAAGTACAGCAGGGTACGGATCATGTTGGAGGTGAAGCCGTACTCGTTGTCGTAGAAGGACACGGTGCGAGCCAGGGTCACGCCATCAATGGTGTTGACGTCGGTCTGGGTCGGGTCGAACACGCCACCGTGGGTGTCGCCGAGGATGTCGGAGGAGACGATGCCCTCATCGTTGTAGCCGTAGTAATCGGTGTCGGAGAAGGCACCTTGAAGGCGGCGTTGATCTCGTCGGCGGTGGTCTCGGTGTTCAGAACGGTGGTCAGCTCGGTGACGGAGCCGTCCGGAACCTGGACGCGCTGGGCGTGGCCCTGCAGCTTGCCGTTCACGGACGGAACGACCTTGCCGATGGCTTGGCAGCGCCGGTGGAGTGGGCGATGGTGTTGATGGCGGCGGCGCGCAGGTTGCGGCCGGTCTTGGTGCCACGCGGGCCATCGAGTAGCATCTGGGTGCCGGTGTAGGCGTGGATGGTGGTCATGAAGCCGGCCTTGATGCCGAACTTCTCGTCCAGCAGCTTGACCATGGCGGCCATGGAGTTGGTGGTGCAGGAACCGGCGGAGACGATCACGTCGGAAGCCTTGAGGATGTCGTGGTTCACGCCGAACACAACGGTCGGGGTGGTGTCATCCTTGGCCGGGGCGGAGATCAGGACCTTCTTGGCGCCAGCGTTGATGTGAGCCTGGGACTTCTCGGCGGAGGTGTAGAAGCCGGTGCACTCGAGCACGTACTCAACACCGTCGTTCTTGACCCACGGAATGTTGTTGGCGTCCTTCTCGGCGTAGACCTTGTATTCCTTGCCGTCGACGATGATGGAGTCTTCGGTGGCCTTGACGTCAACCGGAGTGCCATCGTCATGACGGAAGGTGCCGTGGGTGCTGTCGTACTTCAGCAGGTAAGCAGGGTAGCGGGGTGGTCAGATCGTTGATGGCGGCAACTTCAATGTCACCAGCCTGGCCGCCGCGAGCCTGCAGCTCGAAGATGCGACGGAAGGCGAGACGACCAATGCGACCGAAGCCGTTGATACCAATCTTAACTGTCATGTAATTCTCCCTTGTAGGGTGGCCTTGGCGCGCTTTGGCACACCGGGCCATTGTTTACCAACAGTTGCTACTGTAATGCCGACTCTGTACACATGGCAACGTTTCAGCGTGCGTTTTGGGCAAAAATGCCGTATTTTCTGTGAGCGCTCACAATTCGGATTGCCCGCAACCGACATGTGATTTTTCCTCTCCTTTGGAGGAATGTCTCGAATCATCATGAGCAAGCGCGCGGCATGCAAGTCAGCGAACCAGCAGCTTGGACACTGCGGTGTCCAGCTCGCCGATATCGCCGCCAAATTCGTGGAATCGACTCACCTGAGGCAACGCCACCTCGATGGGGAAGGTGACGATCAGTGTGCCGTGCTCCACGCTGATGGCCGCGTCCACGCCGTCGCGGAACTCGTTGCTGACCCCCTGCACCACCGTATTGGTCAGCGTGCCGTCTTTAAGCTCATATTTCAGCCCCGGCTCGTTCACGCCAAGCGAAACATCGGAGTGGGAGAACGCAGACACCATGCGGCCGTCCTCGGGCACCGGATGCGCGGGGAACGAAAGCCTACCATCCGGTGATGCCGTGACGATGAGCCCATCACCATACAGATACCCGCTTGCCCCATGCCGGGCCAATAATGCCATCAGTTGAATGCCGGAAATCGTATGGTCAATGCGGCCGCCCAAACCGCCATAGACATGGAATTCGCGGCAACCCGCCGACCAACCGACCTTCAGCGCGGAGAGCATGTCCGGATCGTCCTTCAGCGCGGGCAGCGCGATGGTGCGCACATCGGTGCGGGGCGGCCGGCCCTCCAGCGAATCGAAGTCGCCCACCACCACATCGGGCACGATACCCAACTGGCGCG
>ENA-OQIW01000233-OQIW01000233.1-human-gut-metagenome-genome-assembly--contig:-NODE-233-length-11178-cov-1.485386_pt1 | contig 11178 bp, 19 predicted proteins | sample MGYA00242586_ERZ504751 | MGnify/ENA primary metagenome ERZ504751 (study PRJEB26092, sample SAMD00036349) | human gut metagenome | host: Homo sapiens | study: EMG produced TPA metagenomics assembly of...
TCAGCGCCCTTTGCCGGGTAAACCATGGTTGATGAAGTTTTGTTTATTCGATAAAAGAAATTGAAATCAATTTCATATTTATGGACTTTGCGCCGTATCTTACACGAACGAAATTTTGATATGTGCCTGGATTTGCAGTGTTTGGCAAAAAGCGCCATCGTTTCGTTTTTATCCGGTGCCAAAGAGAAGTACGGCTATTGGGAGCTGCGTGAAGGCAGTAATCTTGTTAATAAAGCCTTGGTAGGGCCCAATAAATACGGCCATGTCATTGAGCGTTATTTAGATACGGTACGGGCTTTAGGCGGCACTGTGGATACTATTGAATTTCCCATGAATGAATCGGAAGAAGCGGCTAATTCCTGTGAGGCTAAATTACGGCTCAGGCATGCCGCAAGGTGCCGATTATGTAGTTGTAGTGCCGGGTGCCCGGTGGATTGTTAAAGAATGGCCAATCCCGCACTTTACCGACCTTTGTAAGCGCTTAGCCGCCCAAAAGCAATATGTGGTACTCGTAGGGGCCCCTTCGGATAAGGAAAAGGCGGATGAAATTCAAAACGGCGTAGATAGTCCGTATGTCATAAATATGACGGGGCAAACTTCATTGGAAGAATTAATTGAATTAATACGTCGCTGTAAACTGTATGTCAGTGCCGATACGGGCCCGTTACACATTGCCAACGCGCTAAAACGCCCGTTAATCGGTTTATATGGCACCACATCGCCGGAACGAACCGGTCCTTATGGCGGCGATTATGTGCATATTATTGTTTCGCCAACATCGAAGGCCACGCCGGAGGCACCGCTCGTGGATGATCCGGAATGTATGGCGCAAATTACGGTGGATACCGTATGGGAAACGGTGCAAACACTGCTTTAAAAAAGGAGTTAGTATTTTATGAACCTCAATCATAAACGAATTGTAGTCACCTTTTTGATGCATTTAGGGGACGTTATCTTAACAACGCCTTTTTTTACATGTGTTGCGACAGGCGGCACCTCAAAGCCATATTACATTTGTAATGGATGAAAAATTAAAAGAGGTTATGCAATATAATCCGAATATAGACAGTATAGTAACGATTGATAAAAAAGGCCGCGACAACAGCATTAGTGCGCTAAGGCGGATAGCTCATGAATTACGTGATAAAGAAGGCCGTCCGGATGTGGTAATCAATATTCACCCCAACGAACGAACCAGTTTTTTTGCATGGGCTTTACATGGCAAAATCACGGTGGGCATGAGCCATTTTCTGTTCCGTCCGTTTATGACGAAGTATACGCGCCTTGATCGTAAAACACGGCATGCAGCGGATATGTACATTAATGTGTTGGAACAGTTGGGCGTAAAGGATACGTCCAATAAAGGCCTTGAAATATATACTAGTCCCGAATGGGATAAGAAGGTAACTGAGTTTTATGAATCCCATGGCGTCTGTGATGTGGATACGGTTATCGGTTTTAATGTAGGCAGTGCTGTTCCGGAGAAACGTTGGCCGAAAGAACGATTTGCGGCGGTGGCTGATTATTTTGCCGACCACGGCTATAAGATTGTATTTTTCGGCGGCCCCATGGATGAAGACATGGTGGCCGATGTAGTGACACAAATGAAACATACGCCAATCGTGGCAACCGGTAAATTCAGTTTGGGTGAATTGGCGGCGGCCATTCATCGTTGCAGTTTATTTATAACCAATGATTCCGGACCGATGCACGTGGCCGTCAGCAACATGTGCCGCTCGTAGCCTTGTATGGCCCGTCTAATCCTAAATTTTACGGCCCCTACACGCAGAACTGCGTAGTCTTGGAATCAATGGAAGAGTATGAAGTAGGCAAAAGCATGAAACAGATCATCAAGGAAGGCAATTACAAAGGCGTATCTGTTATATCTACCGAAGCCGTTATTGCGGCGGCTCAATCGCTTCTTGTCGAACCGGGAAGCGAGGAATCCTGATGACCTATATAATATTTGATTTGGAATGGAATCAGCCCTTTGCCAATGATATTAGCTTTATGAAGCGTACCGGTTTACCCGTATCGGGAGAAATTATTCAAATCGGAGCGATAAAGCTTGATGAAAACTTGGAGTTGGTTGATACCTTCAATACGTTTGTGAAACCGCAGTATTTAACGCGCATGCATAAACATGTGGAGAAGTTGACCCATATATCGGCCGCTGACTTTGGCCTATGGGGTGTTTCTTTCGTGCAGGCTTACAAGGATTTTGAACACTGGTGCGGTGACGATGCCGTGCTTTTGACCTGGGGCTCCGATGATATTGTGATGCTTCGTGAAAACCTCAAGTTATTCGGTCTGCCCGGTACGATTAAACATACCTGGTATGATGCGCAGCTTATTTTTGCGTATTTGCAACATGGCAATACCCAGCAAGTGGCACTAAGCAAAGCCATGGAAGAGCTTGATATCAAACAGGATGAGTTGAATGCTCATGATGCCTTGAATGACTCCATTTTCACAGGCTATATTTGTAAAGCGATTGCGCTAGACCAGGGGATTGCTCAGTACGAACAAATTTCCAAAAATACCTATTCGCAGGCCTACTTTCCGGAACCTATCAGTTTTTTTATTTATGAAAACTTCGGTGATAAACGCAAAGTGTTGCACGATAATAAAGTGCGTCGCGCTCATTGTCCGGAATGTCAGTCCTTGTTGACAACCAATAAAATTCAACGCTTAAGCGGCGATAAATTTTTGAGTATCGGCCGATGTCCTTACCACGGGTTATTCGGTGTCCATTGGCGCATCGGTAAATATATGAAACGCAATCGTGAGCTTAGCTATTATGTAACTAAGACATTAACGGCGGCACCACCTGAACTTCAAAATTTATATGAAGAACGGGCTGAGTTAAATCGTCAAAAAGAGGAAGCTTATTTGGCCCGCATGGCGGCTAAACAGGCAGAAGAAGACGCAAAGCAGCAGTTTATTAATACTACGGATAAAAAATAATAGTTTATTAATAGCCGGATAAAATTTAAATGAAAATAATTTACAGTTGAGATGTAGAAATTTTTCAATTGATGTATAATATATACAGCTGAATCGGCCGCTACAGGCCGATTCGTAATTTCACTTAGGAAGGATGATACTATGGAACGAAAATATGCTTGGCATGAATATACCGAAGCCGACACTCAGGCTATGGAAGCTTTATGCAAGAGTATCGTGACTTTTTGGATAACGGCAAAACGGAACGGGAATGCATTGAACAAACAATTGCGAAAGCGGAAGCCGTTGGTTATAAAAATTTAAAGGATTTCCAGAACGATGGTCAACCGATTAAAGACGGGCGATAAGATATACGCCGTACACATGAATAAAATCATTGCTTTATTCAATATCGGTACCGACTCTTTGGAACAAGGTTTCAATATCTTAGGTGCTCATATCGATTCGCCGCGCCTTGATGTTAAACAGAATCCGTTCTATGAAGATAAGAACTTGGCCTTCTTTGATACGCACTATTACGGCGGTATCAAAAAGTACCAGTGGGTGGCTATGCCCCTTGCTTTACATGGCGTCGTTGTGAAAAAAGACGGCACGAAAGTAACTCTTTCCATCGGTGAGAAAGATACGGATCCGGTATTCTGCGTAACCGACTTATTGCCTCATTTGGGCCAGGAACAGATGGAAGAAAAAGCGGCCAAAGTGATTGAAGGGGAAAACCTTGATTTACTCATCGGCAGCCAACCTGTTAAAGGTGAACTTAAAGACGGCGTAACCAAGTTCTTGAATGATATTTTTGAAAAAGAATACGGCTTCACCGAAGAAGATTTATTGTCCGCCGAACTTGAAATCGTACCGGCCGGTCGTGCTCGTGAAATGGGCTTTGACCGCAGCATGATTTTGGCTTACGGCCAGGACGACCGCGTTTGTGCTTACACTTCCTTAGCGGCTATGCTGGAAGTAGATAAAGTAAAACGCACTACCTGTACTTTATTGGTAGATAAAGAAGAAATCGGTTCTGTCGGTGCTACGGGCATGCAATCCCGTTGGTTTGAAAATGTGGTAGCTGAATTATTGGCCATGGCCGGTAATAAGTCGCCATTGGCCGTGCGTCGCAGCTTGGAACGGAGCCGCATGTTGTCTTCCGACGTAAGTGCCGGTTTCGATCCATTGTATGCATCCGCCTTTGAAGCTAAAAACGCCGCATTCCTTGGCAAAGGTGTTGTATTTAACAAATTCACCGGTGCTCGCGGTAAATCCGGTTCCAATGACGCCAATGCGGAATACATGGCTTTATTCGCCGTATTATAGATGATAATAATGTTAATTTCCAAACGGCTGAACTCGGTAAAGTAGACCTTGGTGGCGGCGGTACCATTGCGTACATCATGGCGCTTTACGGCATGAACGTTATCGACTGCGGCGTGGCTGTGCTCAGCATGCATGCACCTTGGAAGTAACGAGCAAAGCGGACGTATATGAAGCTAAGAAATGTTATGTAGCCTTTTTAAAAGCCGACGGCGTGGAAGGAAATCTATAATGGGTAATATCAGTCAAGGTAAGACCAGTAAACCGACGGTGCGCATTGATATTTTTGACATTGAAGAAGACAAGGCGCAACAATATTTGAAGGACCGTGAAGAATGCGCTACTGCCGCGGAAGCGGTAATGGCGAAGTATTGTCAGACTGTTAAGCGTGAAACCCTTGATCCGACGGAAGGCCAAGGCGTAGTAGGCTATTATAAAACGGGTGAAATCCTCATGCAAGTTTTGCTTGATCCGTTTGAAATTCCGGTTATGAAAGTAGCCATCGGCCGCGGTAAATTGGAAGAGTATATTTTGGCGGCCAACAGTTTGACTCATGAAATGCTCGAACAGCTGGCTAAGGAGGACGAAAACTAATGTTATTGGTACAATATCCGACTTGCACAACTTGTAAAAAAGCAAAAAAATATTTGGAAAGTCATAATATCAGTTTTGATGACCGCAATATTAAGGAAGAAAATCCGACAGCTGAAGAACTTGGTCTTTGGCAACCGAAGAGCGGTAAAGACGTTAAGGCTTTTTTCAATACGTCCGGTCAGGTTTATCGCAGTGAAAATATTAAAGATAAATTGCCCACTATGAGTGATGAAGAAAAATTGGCTTTACTTGCTACGAATGGCATGCTCGTAAAACGTCCGTTATTAATCCTTGATGATGAAGTGCTGGTAGGTTTTAAAGAAGCAGAATGGGAAGCGGCACTTAAACGGAATGGCTATTTGAAGTAGTTGACAATCCTGTGGGCGTCATTTATAGGCCTCTTTGATGAATTTTCTTTCATTTTCCTATTGAAATAGGCAAAGAAACAGGCTATAATAGTTGCAATATCCCGTGTAGATGGATATGTGTAGTATGGTAGAAGGGAGCATTTTATTATGTGGAAGAAACGTGTAGTAGTGGCAGCGGCGGCAGCTTGATGGCTGTAGGTTTACTCGCCGGCTGTGGTAGTGACAGTAGCAATGATAGCGGTGCGAACAAAACGTACAAAGTAGGGGTCGTTCAACTCGTTGAACATCCGGCGCTTGATGCGGCCAACAAGGGATTTGTTGACGGCTTGGCGTCTAAAGGGTTTAAAGATAATGTAAAAATCGATCAGCAGAACGCTCAGGCGGACCAGTCGAATTTGAACAGTATTGCCCAGCGTTTTGTGGCAGATAGAGATGATTTGGTGTTGGCTATTGCAACGCCGGCTGCTCAAGCTATGGCAAATGCAACCAAAGATATTCCAATCTTGGGTACAGCCATTACCGATTATGTCCAAGCTAAATTAGTAAAAAGTGATGAAAAACCGGGCACTAATGTGAGTGGTACGACTGATATGAATCCGGTAGAAAAACAGGTGGACTTAATTACTCGTATTTTACCGAATGCTAAGAAAGTCGGCATTATCTACAGTGCCAGCGAAGTGAATTCCCAATTACAGGCAGAACGCATGAAGAAACATGCTCAGGAAAAAGGCCTTGAAGTTGTGGAAATGACGGTTCAAAATGTGAACGATATTCAGCAGGTCGCACAAAACTTGGTAACACAGGGTGTTGAAGCTATTTATGTACCTACCGATAATGTAGTTGTATCGCTATGCCTAACTTGGTTAAAATTACCGATGCCGCTAAAATTCCGGTATTCCCGGGTGAAGACAATGTGGTAAAAATGGGCGGTTTAGCGACTTACTCCGTTGATTACTACCAATTGGGCTTCCAAACCGGTGTAATGGGGGCTAAAATCCTATCCGGTGAAGCTAAAATCGAAGATATGCCGGTTGAAAAGTCAAAAAGAATTCAAATTGGTTATTAACCAAGATGTGGCTAATCGTTTAGGCATTACTATTCCGGCCGACGTTTTGCAAGAAGCCGGTAAATAAATATCCTGATTAAAAAAGGGAATAGCCCGATTTTAAACTAAAGGGTAAATAATTAACCTAATACATAAAAGAAAAGGGCTTCGGCCTTTTTCTTTTTATAGATGGAGGAAACATGGAAAACCTGATTATTTCTACATTAGGCCAAGGCTGTTATGGTCACTGTTGGCTATCGGCGTATTTATTACGTTCCGTGTATTGGATATTGCCGATTTAACCGTTGAAGGGAGCTTCCCATTAGGCGCAGCTATTTCCGTTACACTCGTTGTGGCCGGCGTGAATCCGGTTGTATCGATTTTAGCAGCCGCCGTGGGCGGTATGCTCGCCGGTGTGGTTACGGGCTTGGTTCATACTAAGCTTAAAATTCCGGCCCTCTTAGCGGGATTCTTACCATGATTGCATTATACTCGGTGAATCTTCATGTCATGGGGAAAGCGAATGTGTCCTTATTGCGCATGGACACAGTATATACCTATTTGGAAGCCATGAATATTTCCGCTACCTGGGCTTTGGCATCGTAGGCTTATTGGTAGCTTTTTTATCCGGTCTATTTTTATTCTGGTTCTTCGGGACGGAAATCGGGGCCGCCATTCGTGCCACCGGCGTGAATCCGCAAATGATTCGTGCCCAGGGCGTGAATACGGATACGATGATTGTATTGGGCTTGCTTTTATCTAATGCGTTTGTAGCTGTAGCCGGTGCCCTCGTAGCACAAGGAAACGGTTATGCCGACGTAGGCATGGGCGTAGGCACCATCGTTATCGGTTTGGCTTCGGTTATCATCGGGGAAGTTCTCTTCGGCACCCGTTCTTTTGTGAAAAGTTTAACGGCCGTAGTGCTCGGTTCCGTTGTGTACCGTATCGTTATTGCCATTGTATTATACTTAGGTATGCCGCCAAATGATTTGAAATTATTTACGGCCGTATTGGTTGCCATCGCCTTGTCCTTACCGACATTGAAGGCGAAATGGCAGAGTCGCTAAGGAGGGCTACCTATGTTAGAAGTTAAACAGATTGTCAAAACATTCTTTAAAGGTACGGTCAATGAAAAAGTGGCTCTTCATGGCGTTGATTTACGCTTGGAGTCCGGTGATTTTGCTACCGTTATCGGCGGTAACGGGGCCGGTAAGAGTACCTTGTTGAATTCCATTGCCGGTGTATTTCCCATTGATTCCGGATCCATTCATATTAATGATACGGATATTACGAAAATGCCGGAATACAAACGAGCGGCGTTTATCGGCCGTGTATTCCAGGACCCTATGCTTGGTACGGCGGGGAACATGCAAATTGAAGAAAATCTTCTTCTCGCTTTGCGCCGTGGTAAACGGATGGGCCTTAAATGGGCGTTCGTACCGAAAGAACGGGAATTGTTCCGTGAACGTTTATCCCTCTTAGGCCTTGGTCTCGAAGACCGTTTGACGGCTCGTATGGGCTTATTGAGCGGCGGTCAGCGCCAGTCCATTACCTTGTTAATGGCCACCATGCTTCGTCCTGAGCTGCTATTGCTCGATGAACATACGGCAGCCCTTGATCCTAAGACGGCTGAAAACGTGTTAACGTTGACGGATAAACTCGTTAAAGAGCATAATCTGACAACCCTTATGATTACGCATAACATGCGTGATGCCTTGCGTTTCGGCAATCGTCTGATTATGATGAATAACGGACGCATTATCTTTGACGTGCGCGGCGAAGAGAAGAAGAAATTAACGGTTCAAGACTTATTGGAACGCTTTGAAGTGGCCGGCGATACTATTAGTGACCGTATGATGTTGGGAACCTAAAATTCAATCGTAATGAACAGTGGATGCCATTATATGGTATTTACATAAAATGAATATCGTTGTACTTATAACGACGTATGTAAAGAGGGATTTTTGTAAAATCCCTCTTTACAATTATAGGGGCATATAGTATACTCATTAAGGTGCTATACGCACTGTTAACGCAAGCGAAGTATTCGAATCTCCAACGTTTACTTTGGCTTGTCGAGATTTTATTCGTAGTACAGGAGGACATAATAATGTTAACTACAGAAGCTAAACAAGCTATCATCAAAGAATTTGCTGTTCATGAAGGCGACACCGGATCTCCGGAAGTACAAATCGCGATTTTGACTAACCGCATTGTATACCTTACTGAACATTTGAAAGAACACAAAAAGGATCATCACTCCCGTCGTGGTCTTTTGAAATTGGTTGGTCAACGCCGTAACATGCTTGACTACCTTCGTCGTAAAGACATTGAACGTTACCGTGCAATTCTTGAAAAATTAAACTTACGTAAATAATTGCGTTTCACGCGTTAGTTTGCGTAACTTAAAAAGCGGCCTTGGCCGCTTTTTTTATATAATAACTAATAAAACACTTTTATTTTATGAGATAATCATTTACAATAATAGAGAATGTAAAAATTGTAGAAGAGTAACTCAGAGGAGGAATCGGAATGGAACAATTCCAAATGGATCTTGCCGGTCGTACCCTAACTATTGAAACAGGGGAATTGGCAAAACAAGCAGGCGGTGCAGCTTAGTACGTTATGGTGATACGGTCGTATTGGTAACGGCTACGGCATCCAAAGAAGCCAAAGACATTGACTTCTTCCCATTGACTGTAGATTATGAAGAAAAAATGTATGCGGTAGGCCGCATTCCGGGGGGCTTCGTTAAACGTGAAGGTCGTCCGCCGGAAACAGCTATTTTGCACAGCCGTTTGATTGACCGTCCGATTCGCCCATTATTCGACAAAGGTTGCCGTAATGAAGTGCATGTATGTGCTACCGTATTGTCCGTAGACCAGGATAATGCACCTGAAATTTGCGGTATGATTGGTGCGTCCGCAGCTTTGGCTTTGTCCGACATTCCTTGGGCAGGTCCAATCGCCGGTGTACGCATCGGCCGTGTAAACGGTTCTTTTGTAATTAACCCAACCGTAGCACAACTTGAAGCTACTGACTTAAATGTAGTCGTAGCGGGCACAAAAGATGCTATCTTGATGGTAGAAGGCGGTGCGCAGGAAGTAGCGGAAGACGTACTCTTAGACGCTATCATGGCGGCTCATGAAGAAATTAAACGCATCGTTTCTTTCCAGGAAGAAATGGTAGCCGTGGCAGGCAAAGAAAAACGCGTATTGCCAACGCATGCTTTAGACGAAGATATTTTGGCAGCCGTTAAAGAATACGCTCATGATGCCTCGATAAAGCCGTACGTTGTGCCGATAAACAACAACGCGATGCGCAGCAGGATGAAGTATATGCTGATACACGCGCTCATTTTGAAGAAATCTATCCTGAAAATATGGATGATGTAAATATGGCGCTTGAAAAAATGACGAAAGAAATCGTTCGTCATATGATTACGGTTGAAAAATCCGTCCGGACGGCCGTCAGTTGGATGAAGTTCGTCCAATCAGCGTACGTGTAGGTGTATTGCCTCGCACTCACGGTTCCGGCTTATTCACTCGTGGTCAAACTCAGGTTCTTAATATCTGTACTTTAGCTCCATTGTCTGAAAACAGACTATCGACGGTATCGGTATTGAAACGGAAAAACGTTATATTCACCACTACAATTTCCCATCCTATTCCGTAGGGGAAGCTCGTTCCTCCCGCGGTCCTGGACGTCGTGAAATCGGTCACGGTGCCTTGGCTGAACGTGCTTTATTGGCCGTTTTGCCAACAGAAGAAGAATTCCCATACGCTATGCGTTTGGTATCCGAAGTATTGGAATCCAACGGCTCCAGCTCCATGGCCAGCGTGTGCGGTAGCACCTTGTCCTTAATGGACGCCGGTGTGCCTATTAAGCACCGGTAGCCGGTATTGCTATGGGTCTTGTAACTCAGGGTGAACATTACACGATTTTAACGGATATTCAAGGCATGGAAGATGCTTTGGGCGATATGGACTTCAAAGTAGCCGGTACGGCGAAAGGCGTTACCGCTATTCAGATGGATATTAAAATTTCCGGTTTATCCCGTGAAATCTTAAAAGAAGCATTGGAACAGGCTCATAAAGGCCGTATGCACATTATGGGCAAAATGCTTGCTGTTATCGATGCACCGCGTGATAATATGTCCCCATGGGCTCCGCGCATTATTACCATGAACATCGACCCTGACAAGATTCGTGACGTAATCGGTCAAGGCGGCAAAGTAATTCGCGGTATCATCGAAGAAACCGGTGCTAAAATCGATATTGAAGATGATGGCACTATCTTCATTGCTGCTGTTGAAGAAGCGGCGGCTAATAAAGCGATTGAAATTATTACCAACTTGACGAAAGAAGTTGAAGTGGGTGAAGTTTACCTCGGTAAAGTAACCCGTCTTATGAACTTTGGTGCCTTTGTTGAAGTATTACCGGGCAAAGAAGGTTTGGTACATATTTCCAAATTAGCTAAAGAACGTGTTGAAAATGTGGAAGATGTTGTCAATGTGGGCGACGAAATTATGGTTAAAGTTATCGAAATTGATAAACAGGGTCGTATTAACTTGTCCCGCAAAGATTGCTTAAAATAACTATCACTTGAAAGAGGAGTCCTTAGATGGATATACGTGGATTTGAAGTTGTATCACAGTTTGAAGATAAAGATATAGCTTTACCAAGACGGAAAACAACGGAAAGCGCGGGCTACGATATTGAATGTGCGGAAGCCGTAACAATTGCGCCCGGCGAAATGAAGTTGGTGGCTACAGGCTCAAAGCGTTTATGAATTACGATGAATATTTGGCGATTCATATTCGTTCCAGCATGGCTATTAAACGGCACCTTATGCTCGTGAATAGTACCGGCATCATTGACAGTGATTATTATAATAATG
>ENA-OQIW01000234-OQIW01000234.1-human-gut-metagenome-genome-assembly--contig:-NODE-234-length-11161-cov-1.359888_pt1 | contig 11161 bp, 11 predicted proteins | sample MGYA00242586_ERZ504751 | MGnify/ENA primary metagenome ERZ504751 (study PRJEB26092, sample SAMD00036349) | human gut metagenome | host: Homo sapiens | study: EMG produced TPA metagenomics assembly of...
CCAGACCTTCAAACGTCGACCATGAGTCCAGGTCTCGAAGGCAGGAACGGGCAGAAACCATCGCCGCCAGGACAAGAGCGCGTCCAAGATCGAACAGGACCTCTATTCGGCCCTGGAACTGGCCAAGGAAACTGAGCCTTCGCGGCTTCTCCTTCCTGAACGTCGACCTCAACCGCTCGGCAGCGACGAAATTCACCATCTGCGACGGCAAGATCCTGCCGCCCTTTACGGCCATCGACGGCCTGGGGGCCAATGTTGCCGAACAGATCGTTGCCGCAAGAGAGGCTGCCCCGTTCAGTTCCAAAGCCGACCTCAAGATGCGCGGCAAGGTATCCCAGTCGCTCATCGACACCATGAGCGAAGAAGGCTGCTTAGGCGACCTTCCGGAAGACGAACAAATCGATCTCTTTGCCATGTAAACGAGCCTATAAGAAACAGAGCCTCTCCCTTAGGAGGGGCTTTTTCTCTCGACAGATTGACCGTATTGCCGTATAATAATTCTTGTATTTAGCCGACTAAAGGAACGGCCTCAGCAAGACAAAATCTGTAAGCGAAAGAAGGGATATATCGTGGCAGTGAATGAAAAATTACGGGATCACCTGCACGACCAGCTGTTTCGGGCCATACTGGAACTCAAGAGCGTCGACGAATGCTATTGAATTTTCGAAGACACTCTGGACACCATTCAGGAAATGAAAGCCATTTCGGCTCGGCTCGAAGTAGCCCGCATGCTCAAAGCCGGCGACATCTACGAAGATATCGTCCAAAAGACCGGCGCCAGCACGGCGACCATCAGCCGTATCAAGCGCTGTCTCGTATACGGCAGCGGCGGGTACGAAAAGATCCTCAGCCGCAGTGGCCGAGAAAGAACCAGATTTTTTAAAACTATCGAAGTAGGAGGACAGCCGATTTCATGAAGGCCAAGATTGACGTCACCATTTTCAAAAACGGTGATATGGATATACTGCAGGCTTCGATCTACGAAGAACTGTGGAAAGACTACTGTACATTTAAACAACGGGCTGTCATGCAGCAAGAAAAGGAAACGAAGAAAGGCATCTTTTTATCCCGCCGGTACTATCGGGCGGCACTGTTGTCGTTATTTACCTTTTTTGAAGGCGTTATCAACAACTGGATCAAGACCATCATCCAGGACCGACCGGAATTTCCAGTACGGCAGAGCAGCAGACGCTGAAAAAATGCGACGCCGTCATCGAGTATTGTTTCTTCTGTTCTTACACCAAACATACCGGTACCTTTACCTCGCTTTACGGCTACATCAACCGCTATGAACAGCACGATTTGGCCCTCATTGAACACATCGACGGACAGACCCTTTCGGCATCGAACGGCGATGGAAGAATACTTCTGTTACGTCGAAGCCCTGACCAGCCTCAAGCGCTTTCCCAAGCCAAACCAATCGACGACGGGCCTTGTCGGGCGCATCGGCGGCATGGTCAAGGACTGCCACGGCTGATAAGAAAGGATTGTGGTATCAATGAGTGATAAGTATTATCTCGGATTCGACGCCGGTACACAGAGCGTCAAAGTAGCCGTTTACGACGACGAACAGCATTGCCTGGCCATGGATACGGCCAAGACCCATTTGGCTTATCCCCAGCCCGGCTGGGTTCAGATGGACGTCGATGAATATTACCGCCTCATCAAACAGTGCATGGCGTCCTGCAGCCGGCAGATGGAAGAAAAAGGCTGGGACGTCGGTAACGTCCGGGCATCATGGGCGACGGCATCATCTGCGGCATCGCCGGCATCGACGAAGACGGAAAGGCCATTACGCCTTACGTCAACTACCTCGACAGCCGTACCCGCGACGATGTAGAAGCCCTGAAAGCCAAGAACCTCGATATCTGGGGACGGGAAACGGGCAATGCCGAACCGAACATGATGTTCCCGGCCATGTTTGCCCGCTGGTTCATGAAAAACGTCCCGGCCTGGAAAGAAAAGGGCGTCAAGTTCGTCCATAACTGCCCCTACGTATTGATGCACCTGGCAGGCCTTAAAGGCAAAGACGCCTTCATCGATTGGGGTACCATGTCTGGATGGGGCCTCGGCTATGATGTCGTCAAAAAAGAATGGTCCAAGGAACAGCTCGATATTCTGGGCATTTCCGAAGATTCATGCCGCGCATCGTAAAGCCTTGGGACATCATCGGTCATCTCTGTGAAGAAGACGCTATGGAAACAGGCTTTCCCGCAGGCATTCCCATCTGCGCCGGTGCCGGTGATACGATGGAATCCATGATGGCAGCGGCATCTTGGAAGCGGGCAACGCCGTCGACGTCGCCGGGACCTGTGCCATGTTCTGCGCCGCAACGGACGGCATCATGCCTGAACTGTCCGTCCCCGGAAGCAACCTGATCTTTAACTCCGGGACACTGCCGGGCACGTACTTCTACTGGGGCATGGTCCGCACGGGCGGTTTGGCTCTTCGCTGGTTCAAAGACAGCATTGCCAGACAAGAAGGGGACGACTACTACGGAACCCTCGACGAACTGGCCAAGCGCCATAAACCGGGCTGCGAAGGGGCCATGTTCCTCCTTACCTTACCGGCGGCGACAGCGCTATCCAACGTCCGCGGGACCTTTACGGGACTACCCTCGACTCCGACCAAGGGGCCATGTGGCGCTGCGTCCTCGAAGGCATCGGCTACGACTACATGGAAGTCACCGACCAGTGACCGGGCAGCCGGTATCGGCTTAAAGCACCTGACCATTACCGAAGGCGGCAGTCGGGACGAACTGTGGAACCAGATCAAGGCCGACATGCTCGATACGACGGTCGTTACCTTGAAAGTTGCCGGCGGAGCCGTACCGACCAACTGCATCGTCGCAGCCTACGCGGCCGGCGATATCAAAGACTTGAAGAAAGCCTCGAACGCCAGCTGGAAGTTAAAGCCACTTATGTTCCCGATGAAGAAAATACCAAGATGTACCGCGCTTACCTATGAAAAACGGGGCGCCCTCTTAAAAGCCTCAATGGGGGAAAATAAGACAGATCAAGTGCCGTACCGCTTTGCCGGATGCGGCACTTTTTTTATCGGTGTCCTAGGGAAAACTCCGGCCGGATTGACCGATAATTCCCATTGGTTATGGATACCGATTCACTTTGTGAAAAATAGACGTAACTTTTATAACATAAGTTCATAACGTAACGTATTTCTATGATATAATTGTATTAAAGAATGATAATAAGTAACTTGACTTAAAACGACTTGCATAAAATGCATGTAATAAATGTGAAAAAATGAAAAAAGTGCCGTTTTTTAGTGGATTTTTTTGGTGTGTGTGGTATACTATCAATGTAAGCAGTGAATCTTATTTATGAGGCGTGTGACTTTTTTTTTATGGATAATCTAGTGAAAAAAAATCACGCGACGAAGGAGGAGTTAAACATGAGTAAAGTAATGGTTATTGGCGCTGGTACGATGGGTTCCGGCATTGCACAGGTTTTCGCTACGCACGGTTGGGACGTTGTCTTGAACGATATTAAAGACGAATTCATCGCTGGCGGCCAGGCCAAAATCGACAAATCTCTGACCAAATTAGTTGCTAAAGAAAAAATGACTCAGGAAGAAAAAGATGCAACGATGGCTCGCATTACTGGCTTCGTAACCCGTACACCTGAAAACATGAAAGACATCGACCTCGTCGTCGAAGCTGCTATCGAAGACTTGAAGATCAATCGGCTATCTTCAAAGAACTTGACGAACTCTGCCCGGAACACACGATCCTCGCTTCCAACACGTCGTCCCTGGCTATCACTCAGATCGGCGCTGCTACGAAACGCCCGGATAAAGTTATCGGCATGCACTTCTTCAACCCGGCTCCGGTCATGAAGTTGCTCGAACTCATCAACGGCATCGCAACCTCTGATGAAACTTACGCTAAGATCGAACAGTTGTCGAAAGACCTCGGCAAAACTCCGGTTAAAGTTAACGACTTCCCGGCTTCGCCGGCAACCGTATCGTCATTCCGATGCTCAACGAAGCTATCCAGGCTTTGATGGAAGGCGTTGCTTCTAAAGAAGACATCGATAACGTCTGCAAACTCGGCTTCAACCATCCCATGGGACCTCTGGCTCTCTGCGACCTTATCGGTAACGACGTTGTTCTCCACGTCATGGAAGTTCTTTATGAAGCTTTGGCGATCCCAAATATCGTCCGTGCCCGCTGCTCAAAAAATACGTCCAGGCTGGTTACCTCGGCCGTAAGACTGGCAAAGGCTTCTACGATTACACGAAATAAGTTAGCATTGTGCTAATTGAATACGGGGCGTGACTATCACACCCCGTATTATTTTTAAACTTTAGTCCATAAAACGGCGTATCTTTCCAACATCCCGGGGGCGGTCCGGCCTGTTGGAGTCCATTCTGGAAAAGACAGTCGTTTTCTATACTCATTCTATACTATTCTTTATATCAGTTGTTTTAGGAGGTTTATCTCATGGATTACCAGAACATTCTTTGTGCAGTAGAAAACGGTATTGCAACGATTACCATCAATCGTCCGAAAGCTTTGAACGCTTTGAACCTCGACACGGTTACGGAATTAAAAGACGCTATCGAAAAGATCGCTGTCGACAAAGCCGTTAAAGTCGTCGTTATCACCGGTGCTGGCGAAAAATCCTTCGTAGCTGGCGCAGACATCAAAGAAATGGCTACCAAGACTCCGGCTGAAGGCCGCGAATGGGGCCAGTTCGGTCAGAACGTCTTCACGGAAATCGAAAACATGCCTCAGCCCGTTATCGCTGCTATCAACGGCTTCTGCCTCGGCGGCGGCTGCGAACTTTCCTGCGCTTGCGACATCCGCTATGCAGCAGAAAACGCAAAATTCGGCCAGCCTGAAGTTGGTCTCGGTATTACCCCGGGCTTCGGCGGCACCCAGCGCTTGACCCGCGTCGTTGGCCGCGGCCAGGCTAAAGAACTCATCTACACCGGCGGCATGATCGGTGCTGAAGAAGCAAAAGCTATCGGCCTCGTAAACAAAGTCGTTCCTCAGGAAGAATTAATGCCGACCGTTCTCAAATTGGCTGGCAAGATCGCTAAGAACGCTCCGGTCGCTGTACAGCTCTCCAAAGCTGCCATCAACCGCGGCATCAACTGCGACGTCGTAACCGGCATCGCTTACGAAGCTGAAGTCTTCGGTCTCTGCTTCTCCACGAACGACCAGAAAGAAGGCATGGCTGCTTTCGTAGAAAAACGTAAACCGACCTTTGAAGGCAAATAAGATCATCGTTTGACTCCGAACAAAAAAGGATGTTCCGTGACTCCTGTCATGGGACGTCCTTTTTTTATAAGAAAAAGCGAAACATATAGTCTTTCGCAGTCGCACCCTTAGGGTGCGTGGATTGAAACGTCCTTGTATATTAGGAGGGGAGACTTCCCCATATAAGGGCTGTACGTATGAATTTTTTTCATCGACGTACAGCCTTCTTTTATATAGGAGAAAACCCTCATAGGCGCGAATTAGAAGGCCTGTTGAAGTCGATTAATAAAAACTGACGACCAAGATATGGAAAGAGTTCCTGTGCCCGATTAGGGGCATCTGTGAGAAGCAACGTCTTTTTCGTCGCATTACCATTTTTCCCACCTTGATGGCACTTCTTCTATAAAAGGATCTGATTAATAGGTGACTGAAATCCTTAAGAAAGGCTGTACTGGATTTTTCTTGAAGATTAAAAATATGGTATAATGTAAAGAAACCAATGGATTTTATAACATTCTGCCCCGATATGATGAACATGCAGGTTTTAAGCCTTTATGATAGAAGTTTTCACAGATAATACCGGAAATAGTAGAAAAATAAAATCCGCCCCGCAAACGGCAAAATCGATGGCTTGGTTATGCCATCCGTAAGGGGGCTGTTAAGAACCACAATCCCCGCAAGGGGACGGAAACACCTTAAAACTGAAGTACTTCTGTTGGTCAATGACCAACGTTAAGAACCATAATCCCGAAAGGGGACGGAAGACTGATAAGTTTCATAAAATTGGATGCTGCATGAGAAAATCCGGTAACAGGTCATCTGATAATGATGTCTTGTACCGGATTTTGTTAGGTCACTTTTTTGATTACTTGAGAAGTAATCAAAATTCTTTTAGGGAAATGTAATGTGTGAAATACATATTTGTTTGAATGAATTGAAAGGCAAGTCTTTGAAAGCGGGTTTTTAGCCATAAAGGTCTATGGCTGTTAGTCGAGTCACGTGTTTTACGGGAAGAATATTATTTAATGGTCAATTTAAAGTTTATGAATACAAATTTAAAATTGACCATCGGATAATCATTAGATATAATTTAAACAAAGAGTTGTGGATTGAAAATTTCTTTTTCGATTTAAGTATATTTAACGAATTGAGAAAAATTAATCCAAAACACAGCTGTACATACTTTTGTTTGCGTCTTAATTGGGAATTAACCGTTATGGTAAAAAGGGGGCTTCGTATTTTTCAGAAAATCTACTAACTTTTATTTCGATTAGACGGTTCGATGGTTAAGATGTTGCAATAAGAGCATTTATGGAGGTATTAATGCATATAAGCTATAGACCTTTGTGGGTATTATTGGCCAAAAGAGAAATGACTAAAAAAGAGTTGCGTGAAAAAAGTGGTATCAGCACTGCATCTCTTGCCAAATTAGGCAAGGGCGAAAATCTTACTACGGATGTGCTTCTTAAGGTTTGTGAAGCACTAGATTGCAATATAAACGAAATTGTGGAAACCGTGGCTGATAAATAATCTTTTAAAAGTCTTTATAGAGTGACTTGAGGTGAAATTTTTACGTGACAAAACAGATAAAGTCGAAGAATCGTGTATCTTATCATGGAGAAGTATTTACAAACGAACAAGAAGTTAATGCGATGCTTGACCTTGTTAAAGATGAAACTGACCGTATTGAAAGCCGTTTTTTAGAACCGGCCTGTGGTAATGGAAACTTTTTAGCGGAGATTTTAAGGCGAAAACTTGTTAGGGTAAAACGACAATATACAAGGAATAATTTGGAATATACGAAAAATTCTTTTCTGGCACTTACTAGTATTTATGGGATTGATATTTTAGAGGATAATGTAGAAGAATGCCGCGAACGGTTGTTCAAAATCTGGGATAAAGATTATCTTACTCAGTGTAAAGAAGACATAATGGATGAAGTAAGAACTGCTGCAAAATATATCCTTGGTAAAAATATTTTATGTGGCGATGCATTGACGCTTCTGAAAAATGATGGGACACCTATCGTATTTGCTCAGTGGGATTTCATTACTGGTAATAAGATAAAACGAAGGGATTATACACTTGATGCGTTAATGAGAGTTCAGCAAGTACAAATGTCCTTTGATATGGTAGGCTGGGAATATGACGAGGAAATGAAAGAATGGATACCCGCTCCAATTAAAGAGTATCCACTTATAGATTTTTGGGAGGTGCAATATGCCACTTAATCCTGATTTATTTACGAGTATTTATAAACCAGACGTGCTTTCTTGTCTGGCGGATTTGTCCAATGACGAGGTTTTTACTTCACCCGATGTAGCAAATGATATGCTCGATATATTGCCTCAAGAACTTTTTCGCAGTCTGGATACAAAATTTTTAGATCCAGCCTGTAAGTCAGGTGTGTTTTTACGGGAAATTGCAAAAAGATTAATTGTCGGACTGGCAGATAAAATCCCAAATTTGCAGGAACGCTGTGACTGGATTTTTAAGAACCAGCTATATGGAATTGCTATAACCGAGTTGACCTCACTCCTATCTAGGCGTTCTATATATTGCTCTAAATATGCAAATAGTCCATTTTCGCTTACTAAATTCGATAGTGTATATGGGAATATTCTGTTCCATAAAGTTAAGCATAAGTGGGATAAAACTAATTCAAAGGGACATTGCATTTTTTGCGGTATAAACTATAGCAATCAATTAAATGATGTAATGCGTGAAGGAATGGAAAATCATGCATATGAATTCATTCATACATTAAAACCAAGAGGAGATTTTTGGAATGAAGTTTGATGTAATCATCAGTAATCCACCCTATCAATTAGAGGACGGTGGACACGGGAAAAGTGCGATGCCTATTTATCAACATTTCGTGCAGCAAGCTCTAAAATTAAATCCAAGATATCTTTCAATGATAATTCCGTCAAGATGGTTTTCCGGTGGCAGGGGATTAGAAAAATTTAGAAAAATGATGCTGCAGGACAAACGAATTTCGAAACTTGTTGATTATGAGAGCTTTAAGGATGTTTTTCCAGGGGTTGATTTAGCTGGTGGAGCTTGTTATTTCCTATGGGATAGAAACCATGATGGTCTATGTGAAGTTGTGAATTGTGCAAGTAATCATCAGGATATTTCTCAGACTAGGTTGCTTGATGAATATGATGTTTTTATCCGCTCTAATAAAGCTGTCGATATTGTAAGGAAGATAGTAAAGCATCATAAAGGTAAATACATGAATGAGACTGTATCTCCATCAAAGCCTTTTGGATTACGTACATTTTATAAACCCAAAAGTCACGGGATACCATGTCAATTTATTCAAAAGATAGGCTTAAAATATGCAGACCCTCAGGATGTGACTGATAGTGGAAATATTCTTGATAAATGGAAGTTTTTGGCACCACGTTCTCCTATTGCAGGACAAACAGATTTTACTAAACCAGTAAGCTTTTATTATGATGGTAATACCAGAATAGTTCCCCCAGGAACTTGCTGCACCGAGTCATTTATAGTTCTTTTTTCCGCGACTACCAAAGCGGAAGTTGAATCTTTTAAAAGTTATATTTATACAAAAGTTGCAAGATTCCTTTTATTGCAATGTGTAGTTTCACAAGATGTTACCAGAGAAAAATTTCGTTTTGTGCCGCATTTAGAGAAATATTCAGGTGTGTATACAGATGAGATGCTCTGCAAAAAATGGGATATTAACGATGATGAGTGGTTGTTTATAGATTCAAAGATAGCTAATATTGGAGGTAGTCGCTGATGCCTGATATTTTTGATCAATATGTTCATCCCAAAAAAGATATTAATCCTAGCCTATATGTATACTCCGATACTCGATTCCCTGGATGTTTGAAAATTGGTTATACCGACCGTCCCGTAAAAGACCGTATGCATGAGCATTATCCGACTCTTACTCCTGGGTGTTCTTATAAAGTTGAATATACCGAATCCGCTTTAAATGCAGCTGGAGAGATATTTTATGACCACGCAGTGCATAAATTACTGGAAGCAAATCATATTCATGCCCTCAAAGATCAGGACGGTAAAAAAACAGAATGGTTTAAATGTTCTGTTCAGCAGGTCAAGGAAGCGATATATGCAGTCAAGCATTATAAAACAAATATTACGCACCGAGTACAAAACTTCTCTATGCGTCCAGAACAAGCTCGTGCTGTTCGAATGACGAAAGCATATTTTGAATCGCAAAAAAGAGAAAATCCAAATCATTCGGCAAAATTTCTTTGGAATGCTAAGATGCGATTTGGTAAAACCTTTACTGCTTATGAACTGGCTAAGATAATGAATTTGAAACGTGTGTTAATTCTTACTTTTAAACCTGCTGTAGAAGAGTCTTGGGAAACCGACTTGAATACACATGTGGATTTTGAAGGCTGGCAATTTTACTCTCGAGATTTGTCTTGGAGGACAGGAGTAAAGCCAGAGGATATGAATCCTGATAAACCCATTGTTTGTTTTGGATCATTTCAGGATTTCTTAGGAACTAATGTTGCAGGTGGTATAAAAGTCAAAAATGAATGGGTGCACACTACGAATTGGGACTTGGTCATTTTTGATGAATATCATTTCGGTGCCTGGCGCGAAAATGCAAAGAAGCTTTTTGAAAACGAAGATGATGATAGCTATGATGAACTTGATCTTGAAAAATATAAGAACGATGAGGCTGACAATGCTATAAACGAAACTTTTTTACCAATTACTACGAATTATTATCTATTTCTATCGGGAACTCCTTTTCGTGCATTGAACACAGGTGAGTTTATGGAAGATCAAATCTTCTCTTGGACTTATTCTGATGAACAAAATGCAAAACAAAACTGGGATTATCATGATGGGCCTAATCCCTATGCATCTATGCCCCAAATTGTTTTAATGACGTACCGAATTCCTGATGAAATCAGACGTATTGCATATAATGAAGATTTCAATGAATTTGATTTAAATGTATTTTTGCAGCAAAACCGGCAATAGAAGGTAAGGTTGAAACTGCACAGTTTATTTATAAGGACTCTGTTCAGAAATGGCTTAACCTGATTCGTGGTGCCTATCTTCCTTCATCGCTTGATGATTTGAAACTAGGTCAGAATGCAAAACCTGTTATGCCATATTCTGATACTCGAATGCTTTCTGTTTTAAATTCATACTTTATGGTTTTTACCGAATGTAGCTTCGTGTTATGCTATGGCAAATCTACTTGCGGAAGCACAAAATGTCTTCTATCATGACTACTATGTAAATGTCTGTGCTGGAGCGGCAGCAGGTGTCGGGCTGGAAGCTCTTGGACCGGTACGTACTTCTATGGATTCGCCACTTGAAACCAAGACAATCACACTTTCTTGTGGTAAATTGACAACGGGTGTAACTATTAAACCGTGGACCGGTATTTTTATGTTGCGTAATTTATCTTCTCCTGAAACCTATTTCCAGGCAGCCTTTCGTGTGCAATCTCCTTGGACCGTTAAGAAGGAAGACGGGACGGAAGAAATTATGAAAGAAAATTCCTACATTTTTGATTTTGCGCTCGATCGTGCACTTCGACAGATTTCTGACTACAGTTGTAGGTTAAATATTCGAGAATCAAATCCGGAAAAAAAGGTTGCCAATTTCATCCATTTTCTCCCTGTTCTGGCTTTTGATGGAAGTACGATGACTGCTGTTTCTGCATCGGATATTCTCGATATTACGATGGCCGGTACGTCAGCGACATTACTGGCACGGCGCTGGGAATCTGCGTTACTTTGTAAATAGTAGATAATGAAACCTTGCAGAGACTTCTTAATAATGAAGACGCAATGAATGCTATTATGAATATAGAAGGTTTTCGTAGTCTAAATAGAGATATTGAAACTATTATTAATAAGTCTAATGCAGTTAAAAAGATTAAGTCTAAGGGAAATGAAGAAATGAC
>ENA-OQIW01000235-OQIW01000235.1-human-gut-metagenome-genome-assembly--contig:-NODE-235-length-11140-cov-3.336602_pt1 | contig 11140 bp, 15 predicted proteins | sample MGYA00242586_ERZ504751 | MGnify/ENA primary metagenome ERZ504751 (study PRJEB26092, sample SAMD00036349) | human gut metagenome | host: Homo sapiens | study: EMG produced TPA metagenomics assembly of...
TTTATTATTATACAGTAAACAGTAAAAATCTACCGCAACCTAAAAATCATTCTTCTGCCCATCGGAAAGAATAATATCGACATTTCCGTGCGTTTCACGAAAACGGCGGATCTCACATAATATTTCACTTTCGGACAGTCCATGCGGCAGCAGGACTTTGGAAGGCTCGCAGGATTCGTTTTCCTTTAGCAGTGCCTTTCTGTTTTCTCCAAGAAATCGATCCAGCCTGCTCATAAGATAAAATCCGAAAACAAATACGGCAAGCAGGCTGACAATCAGCAATAGCTCAGCCATCCTCATTCACCTCTGTTAAATGCGAAAACACTTTTGCAGTTCTTTGTAAGCACCGAGAACCAAAAGAGTGATCTTGTCCGTAAAAACGGTTTCCGGTGAAACTGCCATATTGATTTTTCCGTTCTCCTTGGTTGCCATAATATTGATGCTGTATTTTCTGCGGATATCCAGTTCTCCGACGGTTTTGCCGATCCATCCCTCCGGCACCTCTACCTCAAAAATGGCATGACCCTCATCAACCTCAATGTAATCCCGAATGTGGTCGGCGGTGTACCGAATAGCAGCCCAATTTGCTACCTGTTTTTCCGGGTAAATGACCTCGTCCGCTCCGTTCCGCAGAAGGAATTTTTCCTGCACATCACGCTCGGCACGGGATACAACTAATTTTGCGCCGAGTTCTTTCAGCAAAGAAGTGGTTTCCAGCGAGTTTTGAAAATTTCCGCCGATGGTGACGATGCACACATCAAAGTTTCCGATGCCGAGCGACCTTAAAAACTCCGTGTTTGTGCTGTCGCCGATCTGTGCATTGGTGACAATCGTCAGACTTTCATTGACTCTTTCTTCGTTGATGTCTACCGCCATCACCTCGTGTCCGAGCTTATTCAGCTGCAAAGCAATATGCCTACCGAATCTGCCGAGACCTATTAACAATATGTTTTTCATAATATAGTAACTCCTTTATCCGACTGTGATTTTTTCGAGTGGCAGCTTTGCTCCGCTCTGATTTTTGTTGGAAATCGCCGCGTAAATCAGGGTAAGTCCGCCGACTCTGCCGAGATACATCAAGACGATCAAAATAAGCTGAGAAAGAACACCGAGCTGCGGTGTGATTCCAAGGGTAAGCCCGACCGTTCCGACAGCGGACGCTGTTTCGTAAAGACAGGTGCTAAGCGGCAGACCTTCTGCCGTGCTGATAACAATGCCGCCGACAAAAAACAGCAGGAAATACATTACGGCAACGGCTGCGGCGTTTTTCACTGTCGAACCGTCAATGCGCCTGCCGCAGACTTCGGCATCGTCCTTTTTGCGACAGACGGAGAATGCACTCAGAATCAGAACGGCAAGCGTGGTCGTTTTCATACCGCCTGCCGTGGAGCCGGGCGAGCCGCCGACGAGCATGAGCAGGGTCATAATTGCCTTGGAAGAACCGGTCATATCGGGAAGATCAGCGGTATTGAAACCGGCGGTTCTCGGTGTGACAGACTGAAAAAGCGACGCAAGAATCCTTTCGGCGAGCGGCAGCCCCGTAAAATCGCAGAAGAAAAAGAATACTGCGGGAGCGATAATGAGGATTGCCGTTGTTACCAATATGACCTTACTTTGCATACGGTATTTTTTGAAATGCCACTTGTTTGTGTAAATATCGTCCCAGGTCAAAAATCCAATACCGCCCACAATAATTAAAAGCATAATTGTAATGTTTATCGCCGGATTTCCTATGTATCCCGTAAGTGACGGGTATTTGTTTTCGGCGGTGCCAAGTATGTCAAAACCGGCGTTGCAAAAGGCGGAAACCGAATGAAACGCCGCCATCCAAATTCCCTTAATACCGTAGTTTCCGCAAAATGTCGGCAGCATGACGATCATCCCGATAAGCTCGATCAAAAAAGTTCCCCGCACAATAAAACGAGTCAGGCGGACGATCCCGCCAACCTTCGGGGCAGAGATGGCATCCTGCATGGTACTGCGCTGCATCAGCGATATTTTTCTGCCGGACAGCATAGCGAAAAGTGCCGCAACTGTCACAACACCGAGCCCGCCTATCTGAATCAGCAGCAGTATTACCGTCTGCCCGAAAGCGGACCAATAACTGCCCGTATCCTGCACGACCAGCCCCGTAACGCAAACGGCGGAGGTCGATGTGAACAGCGCCTCGTGAAACGGCGTAACAACTCCGGCAGTCGATGAAAACGGCAGCATCAATATCAGCGCTCCAAGCACTATGACGCCGGCAAAGCCCAAAACGATCAGCTTAAAGGATGACAGCCGCTTTTTTCTATGTGTAATTTTAGGCATATATACTTCTCCTGTTTCTACTTGTTTACAAAGAGTATACCGTGAAATATAAAAAAACGGTGTAATGATTCGGCACTCTGTATTAAGATTGCATTAAGGCGCTCATTCTTTAAAAAAACAGCGCAGAGCATAGCAAACAGCACAGACAAAGGCGGATCGTTTGTAACCGTTGTGCGGCTTGAAACAAAGCTCAGAGCCACTCTCACAGGACAACAGAAAGCTCTGTTCGAACAAATTAAAAAACGGATGTAGAAATTACGACCGGAATGAGCTACAAGCGTTCACAAACGGATTTCGATTTGCATCGCGGCTAGCGTTTCAGGCTTTTCTCCAGCAGTATCAAAGCAACTCATAAATAGCTATATATAAATGTAAGAGAACGTTCCGTTTGGAGCGTCCTAATTTTTCCTTGCCTATGTTTTATATTTGTTGTTTTGTTTTTGGTTTGGGATTGTCGGGCATATTCAGTCATTTTTGACATTCTCACAAGCATTTCTTCTATGCCTTTTCTTCCTCTGTCTCTGTCGTCAATATTCAAAACAACACTAAAATAGTAGTGTCACAATGCGTGGTACTCCTTGATTTTATGCGGATATTTAGAAATACTTAAAAATCGTAACGCAGAATTTCACAGTTTTTAACACCGAAATCTGCATACTCCTCATTTGTCATATCGTTAAAATATGAGTTGACAACTCTTGCAATGCCGTTGTGTGCAACTAAAACACAAACCTTTCCGCTTGCTTTCACATCATCAAGCAGATTGTAAATTCTTTGTGCAAGGTGCAGCATAGACTCTCCGCCGTCATAACGGCTGACGAAATCTCTTTTGGCAATGCGAAACTCTTCGCCGTCTCTTGGCGTTCCCTCATATTTTCCAAAGTTTTGCTCGGTTAATCTCGGCTCTGCTTTTGCAGGAATTCCCGTGATTTCCGAAATGTGCTTTGCGGTTTTTCTGGCTCTCATAAGCGGAGAATAGAGGATGATATCTGCTTTTATATTCTCTGAAAGAATTTTCTTGCCCGTTTCAACAGCCTGTTCATGACCTTTTTCCGTGAGGTCAATATCCGTTGAACCGCAGATTTTATTTTCAACATTCCACACGGTCTGTCCGTGTCTGACAAAATACATATGTCCCATAAGCGTTCTCCTTGCAGTTTTTCTGAACACTATTTTAATTGAGCCGACAACGAAAATCAAGTTACAAAACAAATTTTTTGCAAATAAATTGACAGCAGCAAAGTCAGCTGATATATTTGATATGTACAAGTTCAAAATTAAAAACGGAGTGATTTGTATGAAGAAAACTTTGATTGTAATAGATATGCAGAATGATTTTATTGACGGCAGTCTCGGTACTGATGAGGCTGTGAAAATTATGCCTAATGTAACGCAAAAAGATTGAAGAATACCGTTCAAACGGTGATGAAATTATTTTTACAAGGGATACTCACAGGGAAGATTACCTAAGCACTCCCGAGGCAAAAAACTGCCCGTTGTACATTGCGTAAAAAATACTCACGGCTGGCAGATTGCAGACGGACTTGATGTTCCCGACGCAATCCATATTGACAAGCGTCATTCGGCTATACTCATTGGGATAAATTCTGCTTTGAAAAAATCGAGCTTGTAGGACTTTGCACCGATATCTGCGTTGTGTCAAATGCGTTGATTCTAAAGACACTTTTCCCGAACGCTGAAATCAGCGTTGATTCGGCTTGCTGTGCCGGCGTAACCCCCGAAACCCATAATTCCGCCCTCGCAACAATGAAAATGTGCCAGATTGATGTGGTGTGATAATGGTTTGAAAATTCAAACTTTATAAAAAACAGTAGTGGCGAACCGTGTTCTCTGCTACAAGTAAATGCATAATTATACAAATACGGTCGGGAAAATTCGGTGTATTGTTTTACACCTGTCTTCCCGACCGAATTTTTTATTATTACCTATTTTTAAAAATCATTCTTCCATTTGCTTGCCGAGGAATGCGGCAGCTGTTTGTGCAAGCTTGATTTCGGCATTTGTCGGGATTTTGGTCTGTTCGCCTGTGAGCATAACTACCGCACCCGAAACATCTCCGGCGGCAATAATCGGATAGATTACCGATGCATAATGTTCAATGCCCTCAATCGGCTGAATATCGCCGAGCGTCTGCTGTGTCGCCGAATAGGTTTTGCGATTTTCCATATATCCCTCAAGCACGGTTGTTACCCTGCGCTCAAGAAATTCACGCTTTGAAACTCCTGCGGCGGCGACTACATGGTCACGGTCTGTTATGATTGTCGGCATTGAGCTGATTTTTGCAAGCACATCTGCGTATTGTGACGCAAACTCCGCAAGCTCTCCGACAGGCGAATATTTTTTAAAAATAACCTCGCCGTCCGTTGCGGTATAAATTTCGAGCGGATCTCCCTCACGAATACGAAGCGTCCGCCTGATTTCTTTCGGTATAACCACTCTGCCGAGATCGTCGATTCTTCTGACGATTCCTGTTGCTTTCATATTAAAAAACTCCCTTCGGACAATTTTGCCCTTTGTCTGATACATATTCAGCAAATTATTTGCAGTAATATTGTTTGATTCATACAGTTTTTTATACCGAAATTTTCTTTAGTGACATATTTTTACAACATATAAAAAATATAACTTTATCACGATTTAGTTAATCGTAACCAACTAAATTGCAAATGAACAAATTAAGAACAGCTGACACAGATTATTTCGTATCGGCTGTTCTCAATAATTTTTTAGATTACGCTTTCTTGGATTTTGAGGTGATTTTGTCTGCGATTTTGGTAACTATGACGCAGAGGATGATTGTGAAAACCATATCGGGCAAGGTGTTGCGACTATGGTATCAACATTCAGCAAGAAGCGATATGCCGCAAAGCCTGCAAGCCATACTATGATGTTGCAGATGTCAACGGCTTTGTTTGCTCTGTCTTTTTTGAGAATGAAAAAGTCTGCAATCTGAATGGCAATCATCGGAGCAAATACCGAACCGATGAGATAGAGAAAATCGGTAATGTCATCCATAGGATAAACAATTGCGGCGATTACACCTACTATTGTTACTGCAACGGCAACATATTTTCCTTTGAGTTTTGAGAAGATTGATTCGCTTGAAATGCCTGCCGAGTAAGCGTCAAGGAATGTTGTTGTAACTGTTGAAAGAATTACAATTACAAGACCTGCAATGCTGAGTCCTGATTTAAGCATGATTTTTGCAATATCGCTTTCGCCTGTAAGGATAGATGCACTCATACCGATTATGTACATCCAACAGCTTACCGCACCGTAAACAAGTGTGCTTGCGAGAGTTGCCTTGAACGGCTTTTCCGCCTCTCTGGTGTAGTCGCTGATGAGCGGTAACCATGAAAGCGGCATTGCTACCGAAAGCTCAACTGCCGCACCGAATGACATTGAATCATCGCCTGCCGCACCCATACCGTTGCCGTTTCCGAAAATAAAGAAACACATCACGATTGTGAGAATGAACAGTGCCGCCATTGCAATTGTGTTGAGCTTGCCGAGGTTTGAAATGCCGACAAGAATCCAAAGTACAATCAATGCACCGATTACAATACAGGCAATCCACCTGCCTGTGTCGCCCATATTCAGAATACTGTTCACGGAAAGTGAGCCGTCATAAATCATAATGGCTGTCCAGCGACAAGCTGAATGACATTGAGGACAGAGAAAAGAAGTCCGCCCTTGTTGCCAAAGCTCATTTTTACGGTTTCCATTGAGCTTTTACGGCACTTACCGCCGATGAGTCCTGCACAAAAGAGCATTGCACATCCGATTATGTGACCGATGATTACGCTAAAATGCCCTTTTCAAAACCTAACGGAGCAAAGTATGTACCTGTGAGAATTTCGGCGATTGAAACGCCTGCTCCGAACCATATCAAACTGTTTTCAAATACACTTGTCTGCTTTTTCATTGCTCTGCCTCCGAATTTTCTTTTGTAAATTTACTTTGAATGTCAAAAGCGTGGTTCATGGGACCGCTGCCTTTGCCGAGGTCAAGCATTGCCGCAAGTGCGCCTGAAATATAATCCTTTGCACGCTTTACGGAAGCGTCAAGGTCAAAGCCTTTTGCAAGATTTGCGGCTATAGCACTTGAAAGTGTACAGCCTGTTCCGTGTGTGTTGGGATTGTTGATTCTTTTGCCGTTGTACCATGTGTAGGTGCCGTCTTTAAAGAGCAAATCGTTTGCATCGTTAATCTGATGTCCGCCCTTGCAGAGAACCGCACAACCGTACTTTTCGCTGATTATTTCAGCGGCTTTTATCATTTCTTCCTCATTTGAAATTTTCATTTCAGAGAGAACTTCCGCCTCCGGAATATTCGGTGTAAGAACTGTTGCAAGCGGAAAGAGATGCTCTTTGAGAGTGCTTACCGCCTCGTCGCTGATAAGCTTTGCTCCGCTTGTTGCCACCATAACCGGATCGACAACAATATTTTTTGCATCGTACTTTTTCAGCTTGTCCGAAATTGTTTTGATAAGGCTTGATGAAGAAACCATTCCGATTTTTACGGCATCGGGATAAATATCCGTAAAGATACTTTCAAGCTGTTCACCCAGAAATTCGGGTGTGGATTCCATAATTGCCGTAACGCCGGTTGTGTTCTGTGCGGTAAGTGCGGTGATTGCGCTCATGGCATAAACACCGTTTGTTATCATAGTTTTGATATCCGCTTGAATACCGGCGCCTCCGCTGCAGTCACTGCCAGCGATTGTTAATGCTGTTTTCATTTTAATCTCCTCTTTGCATTAATTTTTTACAGCGACAAAAGGTGGTGCCCCCAATCTGCCGCTTTTTCAAAGCTGTCTGCGTAGTAATCGCAAACGGCTTTTTATTCTGTTTTTGTCATTCCTGCTTGATTCGTCATACACTCCCACCGTTTTGAAACCTGCCTTGTGAGCAGTTTCTGCGGCAAAAACAGCGTCCTCGAATACAAGCGTTTCACTCGGAGCTGTTCCGAGTTTATCTGCACAGGCAAGGTAAATGTCGGGACTTGTTTTGCCTTTTCCGATTTGTGAACAGGTCACAATGTCCGTAAAATATTTTAGAATACCGAGCCTTTCAAATGCCCTTTTAATATGCGTTTTGTCGCTTGATGTTGCAATAATCATTTTGATATTGTTCGATTCCAAAAACTGCAAAATTTCTTTTGCATCGTTTTTTAAACCGACCTCATAAAAGTAAAAATCTTCAATGATTTTCAGCACACCCGAAACTATTTCATCAGTTGAAAAGGAAAGAGCATACTGCTTTTTCATATACTCCGCACCCTCCGTCAGACTCATATCACAGAGCTTTTCGGAAAGACCGTTTTCGGCTGTTTTGCCGACAGACGAGAGGTAACGCTCTCCTGCGTCATCCCATATCTTCATTGAATCGAGAAGTGTGCCGTCAACATCAAATATTGCAGATTTAATCATTTGCAACCGTCTTTTCCGTAAGTGCTTTAAGCTCTGCTGTTGCCTTTGTAATATCGGGCTGAGCGAAAATAGCACTGATAACGGCAATGCCTACGATACCTCTGCCCTTGAGTTCCGTAACATTTTTGGAGCTGATTCCGCCGATTGCGATTACAGGAATGTCAACAGCCTCACAGATTTTCTGAAGTTCATCGTGTGAAACATCGTCTGCATCGTCCTTTGAGCCTGTTTTGAAAACTGCTCCGACTCCGAGATAATCTGCTCCGTGCTTCTGTGCAAGAAGAGCCTGTTCAACAGTCTGAGCCGAAACACCGATGATTTTGTCGTCACCGAGAATCTTGCGGACATTGCCTGCCTCCATATCACTCTGACCGACATGAACACCGTCAGCGTCAATTTTTTTTGCAATTTCTACATTGTCATTGATTACGAAGGGAACATTGTACTTTTTGCAGAGTTTTTGAATTTCAAGAGCCTCTTCAAGAAAATGCTTTTGATCAAGATTTTTTTCTCTTAACTGAATGAATGTTGCACCGCCTTTAATAGCCTTTTCAACCTGACTGCAAAGTGTTTCACCGTTAAGCCATGCCCTGTCGGTTACGGCATAGAGCAACAAATCTTTTTTATCGCAATTCATACTTTGCTCCTTTTTCAAGTGTTTCGGCATCCATATTATAGATAGCGTCAATAATTCGGTTGCGGTATGTTGAGTTGCCGTCTGTTTCTGCCATATTTGCAAAAGCGATTTCGCCTGCAAGTCCCATTGTGCAAACTGCTGCGGCAGTTGCCTCAAGAACATTGTCGGGGTTTGCAACGATAAATGCAGTTGTCATACCCGAAAGCTGACAGCCTGTTCCTGTGATTTTGCTCATCTCGGGACGACCGTTGCGGATTACATAGCATTTTTCGCCGTCACTTACAAGGTCAATAGCGCCTGTGATTGCAATTACGCATCCCGACTTTTTGGCATAATCCTTTACAAATGCAACTGCGTTATCGAGATTTTCTTCTGTTACCGCATCCGATACATCGGCATCAACACCCTTTGTTGTGCCGCTTCCGAGTGCAAGAGTTTTGATTTCCGAGATGTTACCTCTGATAACATCAAATTTGATTTCTTTTGCAAGCTTAACCGCTGTGTCTGTGCGGAGCTTGCTTGCGCCTGCGCCGACAGGATCAAGTAAAATCTTGTGAGAAAGTTCATTAGCTTTTTTGCCCGCAATGAACATACCCTCAATTGAGTTTTTGTTAAGTGTACCGATGTTGATGTTAAGACCGCCGCAAATGCTTGTGATGTCGGCAACATCATCGGGTTCGTCTGACATAATCGGACTTCCTCCGCAAGCGAGAAGTACATTTGCAACATCGTTTACTGTTACATAGTTTGTGATGTTGTGTACAAGCGGTACATTTTTTCTTACATTTTCAAGACAATTTCCAATCATAGCGGATTCTCCTTTATAAAAATAAAACGGACGCACCAACAAAAGGTGTGTCCGTAAAGGCTCGCTGTTTCCCTCCGTTGGCATTATCCAAATCAGGTCATAGGTCGAGGCATTCAGCCTCCTCTCAGCCGACTAACTTGTCAGCTCCCTTACTTATAATATACAATTTGTGTCGTAATTTGTCAATGAAAACTTGACAAATAGTCACCGAGAACGATTATACGAATCTATCCTCAGTAAAATCTTCTGTATTCAGTATATCTTTTATGTAAAAAACACTGATTTTTAAATATCAGTTGACTTGAAGAAGAAAAAACAGTACAATAAAAATAAACAGATAATATGGTTGAATTTGCTGTTGTAAAGGGGTTTTCCTCGAAATTATTTTTTGTTGAACAGGAGAAAAAGTATGTTTTGTAAAAATTGCGGAAGACAGTTATTGCCTAATGAAAAGTTTTGTGCCGATTGCGGAGCGCCTGTACCCGTACAGGAATCAGCTGTACAGAACGAACAGCCGATTGCAGAAAATCAGTCGGTTGAACAGACTGCCGATATGAATGTTCGGAATGAGCAGACACAGCCTGTTGAAAATCATCAGACTGACGCATATAATCAGATGCCTGCAAATGATTATTCCGCACCGCAGTATCAGACAGTTAATGCACAGGGCGGATATAATCAGTATCAGAACGGTCAGCAGGGCGGATATTCTTATGATTATAACAATCAGGCGTTCAGCACAGTATGCACAGCCGATTCCAAAGAAAAAGTCAAAGACACCGTTTATAATTACAGCGTGCGGCATTGCGGTTGCGCTGGTCGTTGCAATTGCGGCATTCTTTATATTTAACGTACTTAACAAAGCCACTCCTCAGGGACAGATTCAGGGTACATGGATTGCCGAGGAGAACGGAGTAAGCCTACAACTTGAGTTCAAGCCTGACGGAACAATCGGTATCCCGAATGCAAAAGAGCTTGGCAAGCTTATTTCAAGTTATGCCGGCAGTTCCGATTACGGCGATTTAATAAACTATGATGAGATTTTTAATATGATTAAACTGACATACAGCATTGATGACCAAAAGACCCTTTCGGTGAGTTTTGAGGTGTCTTTTATCAATCAAAGTCAGTCGCAGTCACTCAAATGGTCTGACGATCCCGCAAACGGCGGTTCGGATACATGGGGAATCGACGGCGATACTCTCTACATAGCCGGCACAAAGCTGACAAGAATCAATAACTGATATAGTCTTAAAAAATTCGCAAAAACAAGGTCACGGTTCAAAATCGTGACCTTTTGTTGTGTGGAATATACATACTCTGTCAAAGGGATTCCGTCATTGTACGATGAACGCTACTGTATGACAATCACTTTGTGTTTTTAGATAATTCTATTTATCACAGAATTTGTGTGCTTACTTGCGGGCGGATAATATGTGCTCCTACAGATTTGTACAAAAAGAAAAGACAGCACAATTCTGTACTGTCTTAGTTGGAGCGGATGACGGGGCTCGAACCCGCTACCTCCACCTTGGCAAGGTGCGCTCTACCAGATGAGCTACATCCGCATTTTATTGGTGCCTCCGGGCGGAATCGAACCACCGACACGGGGATTTTCAGTCCCCTGCTCTACCGACTGAGCTACAGAGGCAAAAATTGGCGACCCGGAACGGTTCGAACCGTCGACCTCTAGCGTGACAGGCTAGCGTTCTAACCAACTGAACTACCGGGCCAAATGTGGTGGGAACAACAGGGCTCGAACCTGTGACCCTCTGCTTGTAAGGCAGATGCTCTCCCAGCTGAGCTATGCTCCACATGCCTATATCGCTCATCGAAGTTCTGTCGAATTTCGATTACATCTCAGCGAACAGGTAAATACTAATACTTATAAAATCAGTCGTAATTGTCAATTAACCGTTTTTGCCAGTTTTTTA
>ENA-OQIW01000236-OQIW01000236.1-human-gut-metagenome-genome-assembly--contig:-NODE-236-length-11130-cov-1.094883_pt1 | contig 11130 bp, 16 predicted proteins | sample MGYA00242586_ERZ504751 | MGnify/ENA primary metagenome ERZ504751 (study PRJEB26092, sample SAMD00036349) | human gut metagenome | host: Homo sapiens | study: EMG produced TPA metagenomics assembly of...
TACTAAAACTCCAGTATTTTAAGAAAGTGAGGTGAGCGGGCATTCCGCCCCGACCTAAGAGGTCGGAGTATCCTGCCCGCATTTAGATGAACATGATCAAGCGCCTGCGCCGCAAATTTCTCATCATGGCCGTCATCGGCGTCCTGGTCGTCGTCGGCGGGGCCTTAGGCTCATCAACGCCATTGCCTATATGCGCATGAACGCCCAGGTCATGTCCGTCCTGACCTATATCATCCATAATGACGGCGCCGTACCCCAGAAAATCGGCGGTGACGACAGCAGTTTCTTCAGCGACCCGTCGTGGACCGAAGAGACGCCGGAATTTGCTTACCAAATTCGATTTTTCAGCGTCCTGGTGAACGGCAGCGGCTATGCTGAACACATCGATATCCAGCACATTGCGGCATTTTCACAGCCGGAAGCCATCGAATACGCCCGAACGACCGTAGAAGAGTCGCGCGAGACCGGCCAGAAACAGGGCTTTTTCAAAAAAGGACGGGCGACCTATGCCTACATGATCAAGCCCAATGACGACGGCAGCTTCCTCATCGTCATCATGGACGCCACCCGCGATGCGGCGGCCGTTACGTCGTTTATGCGCTACTCGGCCTGGTTTGGCTTTGGCTGCATCGTCGTCTACATCCTCATCCTGGCCGGACTCTGCAACATTGCCATTCGGCCCTTCGTCCAAAATATGGAGAACCAGAAGCGGTTCATCACCAATGCCGGTCACGAACTGAAGACGCCGATTGCCATCATTTCCGCCAATGCCGAAGCCATTGAAATGCTGAACGGCCAAAGTCAGTGGACGGACAGTATCTTAAAGCAGGTCCGCCGCCTATCGAACCTCATTCAGGACCTGATCATGCTGTCTAAGATGGGCGAACGGTCGCAAGTCGACCTGGTCATTACCGACGTCAACTTCTCGGAAACGGTCAAAACCGTAGCCGACTCCTTCCAGCAGCTGGCCATCGACGCTGAAAAGACACTGACGACAGCCATTGCTGACAATGTCATGCTCAAAGGGGACAGTAAATGCCTCTATGAACTGGTCAATATCCTCGTCGATAACGCCGTCAAATACTGTGACGACGGGGGCAGCATCGAAGTGGCCCTGCGCCGGTCGCGGCTGGGAAATGGCGTCGTCCTCGACGTATCCAATACCTATGTCGATGGAGCCAACGTCGACTATTCCCGCTTCTTCGAGCGGTTTTATCGCGGCGACGTGTCGCATAACAGCCAAAAAGCCGGCTACGGCATCGGTCTGTCCATGGCCGAAGAACTGACCAAACTGATGGGCGGCAAGATCTTTGCCACCTATAAGGGGCAGCGAATTACCTTTACGGTCCGCCTGGGATAATCTTTTGTCCGATAAAAGCAGTATCTGTGCTATAATGGGGACATGACGAATTTTACGCAGGGGGGAAGACTATGGAAATGCAAATGGAATATATTCGGAAACTGCCGGAACCGCAAGAACTGATGGAACAGTTTCCCATCGACGACGAGGCCAAGGCCGTCAAACGAAAACGGGATGAAGCCATCAAAAATATCTTGTCGGGAAAGGACGACCGCTTTCTGCTCATCATCGGCCCTTGTTCGGCCGACAATGAAAGGGCCGTCCTCGATTACATCCACCGCCTGGTCAAGGTACAGGAGCAGGTAAAAGACCAGATCTTCATCATTCCCCGGGTGTACACCAGCAAGCCGCGGACCATCGGCGTCGGCTATAAAGGGATGCTCCATCAGCCGATCCGGAAGGAAAGGAAGACATGTTGGGCGGCATCATCGCCATCCGTGAACTCAATACCCGCGTCGTCCAGGAAACAGGCTTTACCTGTGCCGAAGAAATCCTCTATCCGGAAATTTTCCGCTACTTATCGGACCTCCTGTCCTATGCCGCCGTCGGCGCCCGCTCTGTTGAAGACCAGGTCCATCGCATGATTGCCAGCGGTGTCGGTATTCCGGTGGGCATGAAAAATCCGACCTCCGGCGACATTTCGGTCATGCTCAACTCCATTGAAGCGGCCCAGCACTCTCAGGATTTCCTCTTCCGGGGCTGGGAAGTACGGACGACGGGAAACCCATGGCCCACGCCATCTTAAGGGGGTACGTCGACAGCTTCGGCAACAGCCTGCCGAACTACCACTATGAAAACCTGCAGCGCTTGTATGAACTACGCAACAGCGAACCTCGCTCATCCGGCGTCGTCGTCGACGCCACCACGCCAATTCGGGCAAACAGTATCCTCGAACAGGATCCGACATCGCTAAAGACGTCCTCCAAAGCCGTCGCCATGCGGCCGATATCAAAGGCCTTGTAAAGGGCTTGATGATTGAAAGCTATCTCGAAGACGGCTGCCAGAAAATCAGTGACGGCGTATACGGCAAATCGATTACCGACCTTGCCTGGGCTGGGAAAAGACGGAACGCCTCATCTACGACATGGCCGACGTCTTATAAATTTATAGCAGGACATGAAAAAAGTCATCCTCATAGGATGACTTTTTTTAGAATGTATCGAGGAGTTGATAGCCTTTTCCCCGCAGGAAGGTTTCCGTTTCCATTTCCCGGGACTTGAAGATGGCCACCGGTGTGCCGGACTGGCGGTTATAGGAAATGTATAAGTAGTCGACGGCCACGTTGGCCTGGCAGAGGTGATCGAGGATTTTATCGAGGCAGCCCGGCGTATCGCCCATTTCGACGGCGACGACGCGGTCCAAATGGCATTGGTAGCCGGCTTTTCGCAGCTCCGATGCGGCCAGTTCCGGATCGGTGACGATGAGGCGGATGATGCCGAATTCGGCGCTGTCGTTAGCCAGCATGGTGTAGATATTGATATTGGCATCGGCCAGGACCGACGTCATCTTGCGCAGGCGCCCTTGTTGTTTTCCGCAAAGACTGAGATTGGTTGAGCATGAAATAAGAATCCCCTTTCACGATAAAATATATAGATGTGTTCTTATTTTATCATAAAAAGATAAGTTTGTACTAAGAAAAGAGCAGAGCTTCTCGAAATCATGGAAGAAATCTGCCGGTCCATATCGATTCGTGTTATAATAAAAGAAAGTGTACGAATCGGATGGGAGATGGGAATCATGCCCTTTTCTGTTTTTATTACGCTCTTTGTCATCATGTTGGGACTGACTAAACTCTATATATGGTTGTTTTCGATAGAAACGCCAATCTATGCCATTGGGGCGGCAGCATTGACCTTGAGCGCCATCTACCTGGCCCTCTTGCCGGGCATGAACAAAAGAGCTCAGGAAGAAGAGCAAAGAAAGGCCGAAGCTGAAAAAAAGGAGAAGGCTGTGTCTGAACTTCGCGAACCGTCTGCGGCAGTGCCGAAAGACGACGGTCATGATATGGGAACTGATGAGCCTTTATGGCGGCCTTTACGGCGTCCATGATTTATCATGAAATCCACGGTCATCATAAGAGCCGGGAAGAACGGGACTATGACGGCAACTGGGATGCGCCCGATGACGACAGCTACTATGCCGACCCTTATGAGGAAAGCCGTGACGATGACTTTTTCTAAATCGATGGTACCGGGAGAGACCGCTTGCGGGCGGTCTCTTTTTGGCGTCAGTCTGTATCTCGAGGCCGGAATATGATATAATGATAACTCACTAGCAGCAAGCTATTTTGACCGAGTACGGTAAGGGAGGATTTTGGGGATGCGGCCTTTTGTTCATTTACATGTTCATACGCAGTACAGTTTATTCGATGGTTTGTGCAAGATTCCCGACATGGTATCGCGGGCGAAAGAACTCGACATGCCGGCTGTGGCCATTACCGATCACGGCAATATGTACGGCGTCATCTATCTCTATCGGGAGGCCGAAAGCCCAAGGGCATCAAGCCGATCATCGGCTGTGAAGTCTACATGACCCGCGGCAGCCGCTTTGAAGAAAAAGACCAAGGAACGGCTCTGCACCTGGTGCTATTGGCGAAAAATAATCAGGGCTATCATAACCTCATCAAGATCGTCTCCAAAGGCTTTGTCGACGGGGAAAATAACTATCACCGTCCGCGCGTCGACTTCGACCTCCTCGAGCAGTACCATGAAGGACTCATTGCTACGACGGCCTGCATCGAAGGTCAGGTCCCGCAGGATATCCTCAACCACAACGAACAGGGCGCCCGACGCACCCTCGACCAGCTGGTCTCGATTTTCGGCAAGGAAGACTTCTATTTAGAAGTCCAGAATCACGGCATTCCCGAAGAAAAGACGGTGCGCACGGTCTATAAGCGCTGGTCGCAGGAGTTGGGGCTGAAACTGGTGGCGACCAACGACTACCACTACATCGATCAGGCCGATGCGCCGGCTCAGGAAATCAAGCTCTGCATCTCGACGGGCAGCACCCTCGACGACCCGTCCCATTTCCGCTTCTATAATAATGAATTTATATGAAGAGCGGCGATGAAATGGCCGACCTCTTTTCGGATATGCCTGAAGCCTTGGATACGACCTTGGAAATCGCCGATAAATGCAACGTCGACATCTCCTTTGACGATCGTCATCTGCCGCAGTTTCCCGTGCCGGAGGGTGAAACGGACTCGTCCTATCTGCGAAAGCTCTGCGAACAGGCCCTTTCTGAAAAATACGATCCCATTACGCCGGAAGTTAAAGAGCGACTCGATTATGAACTCGGCGTCATCGACACCATGGGCTTTCCGTCGTACTTCCTCATCGTCTGGGACTATGTCAAATACGCCCGGGATCACGCCATCCCTGTCGGCCCCGGCCGTGGTTCGGCCGCAGGCTCTGTCGTCGCCTACCTCCTGGGGATTACCGGCCTCGATCCTTTGAAGTACAATCTCCTTTTCGAACGTTTCCTCAATCCGGAACGCGTCACCATGCCCGATATCGATATGGATTTTGTTATGAAAACCGCGGTCGGGTCATTCAGTACGTCACGAAAAAATACGGCATCGACCACGTTTCGCAGATCATCACCTTCGGGACCTGGCACCAAGGCCGTCTTGCGCGACGTCGGCCGCGTCCTCGACATCCCTCTCAGCGAAGTGAACCGCATCGTAAAAATGGTGCCTAATGAACTGGGCATGACCCTCGATAAGGCTCTTCAGATGAGTAAGGAATTCCGCAGTGAATACGAATCCAATGACACGGTTCACCGCCTGGTTGACTTCGGTAAATCCCTCGAAGGCTGGTCCGCCATTCGTCGACCCATGCTGCCGGTGTCGTCATTTCAGCAGCCCCCGTCGACGACTACGTCCCGGTCCAGCACTCTAAGGAAGGCGACCTTACGACGCAGTACGAAAAGGATCTCGTCGAAGACCTGGGCCTGCTCAAGATGGACTTTCTCGGCCTTCGGACCCTGACTGTCATCGGCGATACGGTCAAGATGATCAATAAGAACTACGGCATCGATTTTGACATCGACGCCATTCCCCTCGACGATCCGAAAACGTGTAAGCTTCTGACCGAAGGCGATACGGCCGGCGTCTTCCAGATGGAATCATCGGGGATCACCAACCTCGTCAAGGAACTGGCGCCGAAGCACTTTGAAGACATGATCCCCCTCGTCGCCCTGTACCGCCCGGGCCCGCTGGGCAGCGGCATGGTCGACGACTTCATCAAGGGCAGCCACGGACAAAAGAAGGTTACCTACCTGCACCCGAAACTGGAACCGATCCTAAAGGATACGTACGGCGTCATCCTCTATCAGGAACAGGTCATGCAGATCGCCTCGGCCTTAGGCGGCTTTTCCCTCGGCCAGGCTGACTTGCTGCGCCGGGCCATGGGCAAGAAGAAAGAATCGATCCTGGTAGCCCAGCGGGCCAACTTCCTCGAAGGGACGCGGAAGAATAATATTTCCGATGACATCGCCAATAAGATCTTCGACCTCATGGTCTATTTTGCCGGCTACGGCTTCAATAAATCCCACTCGGCGGCCTAACGCCTACGTTGCCTGGCAGACGGCCTACCTCAAAGCCCATTACCGGGCCGAATTTATGGCCGCGACCATGACCAGCATGATCAACGACAGCAGCAAGATCAGCTATTACGTCGCCGAATGCCGCCGTCACGGCGTCAAGGTCTTATCGCCGGACGTCAACGACAGCGTTTCCATGTTTTCCGTTCAGAACGGAGCCATTCGCTTTGGCCTGTCCGGTGTCAAGAGCGTCGGCGGTAATGCCATCGATGCCATCGTAAAGGCCGCGAAGAGGGGGGAGCTTTTTCGTCCCTCGGCGACTTTTGCAGCCGCGTCGACTATCACTTGGTCAATAAAAGAGCCCTTGAAAGCCTGATTAAATGCGGCGCCATGGATTCTTTCGGCAAGAAGCGGTCGCAGCTCATGGCCGTCATCGACCAGGCCGTGGCCATGGGGTCCCTCAGCCAAAAAGACTATGCGTCAGGCCAAATCGGACTCTTTGATGATACGGAAGAGGTCATGACTGACCTCGAATACCCCGATATTGAGGAATATCCCATTGAAATGCGCTGCCATGGAAAAGAGTACGACGGCTTCTATTTCAGCGGCCACCCCTTGAGCAAGTATCAGGAAATCATGGACCGCCTCAGCCCCTTGTCGCTGCTCTACGGCGAAGATGGCCGGCAGTATGATGGCAAGATGCTACGCGTCGGCGGCTGATTACGGCCAAGAAACAGGTCATGACCAAGCGCAATGAACAGATGGCCATCATCACCCTGGAAGACTTCACTCATGCCGTGTCGATTGTCGTCTTTCCTAAGACCTACGGCCGCTACCAGCAGTTCGTCGCCGTCGACATGGCCGTCTCCATTCGGGGACGTGCCGACATCAACGACGACAGCATTCAGATTTTAGCCGAAGAAGTGCAGCCCCTGGGGCAGGCCACGGCGGCATCGGATCCGCAGCCGGCACCGGTCGTATCGGCAGCCGCCGCCAGGGAAGCCGGGGACTATTGGCACCCAGGCATGGGAACGAAACTGTTCATTAAGATCCCGGCTCACCTCGAACGGACCGACCTTGCCAGCCGTATCGGCGGCGTCCTGAAAGAACACCCGGGGCAGGTCAAAGTCTATTTCCACCTCATGGGAAGCCGTAAGACGATCCTGACCGACCAGCAGTATTGGGTAGAAACGACGGAAGATTTGCGCCAGCCCTTGCAGGCCATGCTCGAACCGCGTTCTTTAGTCGTTAAATAAATAAAAGGTGAAGAAGGGAATCCTTCTTCACCTTTTATTTGACGTCATTTCAATTTTTGACTATGATAAAATTACATTAGATCTTTCAAGGCAGCATCAAGACAGCCTCTTTATAACACTAGAATTTTATGCAGCTACTCTATGGTTACTTTATGCGATCATAGAACCGAGCTGTCATGAGTAGAAATTATTCTAGCACTTAAATCATTACCTGGGTTATAAATAGATGATGGGAGTTTGCTGCGTTTTGGACGCCGGAAGTAAGGAAGTGTGAATATCATGGAAGCAAGGGAATGTATTTTACAAGGGCAGACGGCTCTGGGAATTGAGTTTGGATCGACGCGTATCAAAGCAGTACTGATCGATCAGGACGGTAAGGTATTGGCCAAGGGGAGTCACCGCTGGGAAAATTCCTTTGAACAGGGTGTTTGGACCTACCATCTGGAAGACATTCATCAGGGGCTGCGTCAATGTTATCGTGATTTGCGCCAACATGTGCGTGCTGCATATCAGCTGCCGTTGACCCAGATTGGGGCCATCGGCATCAGTGCGATGATGCATGGCTATATGGCTTTGAACGAGGATGGCAACCTATTGGCACCCTTTCAGACCTGGCGCAATACGAATACCGAGACGGCTGCCCAAGCGTTGACCGAGTACTTTCATTTCAATATTCCACAGCGTTGGACGATTGCCCATCTTTATCAATGCATGCTGGATAAGGAAGAGCACCTTTTTCATCTGGATTATCTGACGGTGTTAAGTTCGTACATTCATTGGCGGCTTACGGGAAAGCGCGTCGTCGGTATGGGGGATGCTTCGGGCATTTTTCCTGTGGATCCGCAAACGTTGGATTATGATGAAACGATGATTACGGCGTTTAATAAACTGCTGGCAGATAAGAATTACCCTTTTAAGAATGTCCGTGATATCCTGCCGCAGGTCCTGGCGGCCGGTACCCCAGCGGGGACGCTGACGGCAGAGGGGGCAGCCTTCCTCGATGATTCCAGGGAACTTTTATCGGGGATTCCCTTTTGTCCGCCCGAAGGCGATGCTGCGACTGGCATGGTGGCAACGAATGCCGTACGGTTCATACGGGGAATGTCTCTGCCGGTACGAGTACCTTTGCCATGTTGGTTCTCGATAAACCGCTCCGTCGCGTCTATCCGGAAATCGACATCGTTGCGACGCCTTCCGGCCATCCGGTAGCCATGTCTCATGCTAATAATGGCACGACAGATCTCAATGCCTGGGTGGATATCTTCAAAGAATTTACGCAGTTAATGGGTGGGACTTATGATACGGATGAGATCTACCATGCCCTGTATCGACACTCTTTAAAGGGCGATGCCGATGCCGGGGGCTTATTGTCATACGGCTATTATTCAGGAGAAAACGTCACCCATTTTAACAGTGGCCGGCCGCTGTTGGTCCGCACGGCAGACAGTCGATTCAATCTGGCGAATCTTTTTCGCGTCAGTTTGTATACGTCTTTAGGCGCGGTCAAGATGGGACTGGATATCCTATTTCAGCAGGAACACGTGAAAGTCGATTCGCTGACGGCACATGGCGGGCTTTTTAAGACCGAAAGGAGTGGGCCCAGCGGTATTTGGCCGCCGCTGCGGGTGTCCCCGTTACCGTCATGGAGACGGCGGACGAAGGAGGCGCCTGGGGCGAAGCGCTGTTGGCAGCGTATATGCTGACAGGGAAAGAAAGAGGATGGACTCTTGAGGATTATTTGACAGAAGAGATCTTTAAGGGTGCGATAGGTGAGACACTGACGGCGACGTCAGCGGAGATTGCCGGTTTTGAAACATTTATGGAGCGGTATCGTGCGGGTCTCATGCTGGAGCGGGCAGCCATACAGACCGTTTCCTGGTAACCGCTGATTATAAATGGTATAAAACAAGGGAGAGGCTAAAAGGCTTCTCCCTTATTTTATGGGCGCTCCCATATCACCGTTTATGGCAATTTCACTGCCTGTAAGGGTGGCGCCGTTCATGAGCTATTTAAAGTGCAAGCTTAGATTCAGGATTATTGACCGCCGCGAGGATCTAAAAAACAAGAGCCCCTGTGAGGAGGCTCTTGTAATCGAAAGGTGATGCCAGATTTTTTTCGTTCATATTCTCCCGTGGTTCCTTATGATTGCGGGTCGGCGATGATTTGAGCTAAGACGACACGGTACTTATCGTTGTACTTTCTCATGCAGGCGTTGATTTCCCGGCGGATGCGGGCGATGTTTTCTTTGTTGTACTCGTCGGGCGGCACGTGGATGTCACAGATGATGTTCAGTCGGGCGTTTCCCGAGGTCATGCGCAGGTGGTCCGTATGGTAGCGCGGATATTTTTCGTGGACGATATGGTCTAAGACGTGGCGGATGGCGTCGATCTTATCCGGATCGGTACACAAGGGATCCATGTGGATGTTGATATCCATTTGGTAGCGGGCCTTTAATTCGTCTTCCAGGACGTCGAGGGCGGCGTGGACGTCGGCCAGGTTGGCCGTGTCCGGGACTTCGGCGTGGAGGGTACCGAACATCCGGCCCGGGCCGTAGTCGTGGATGCGGATGTTGTGGATGCCGACGACGTATTGGCATTTTAAGGCACTTTCTACGATGCCGTTGACGATTTCCGGATCCGGCGCCTTGCCGAGGAGGATGTTGATGACGTCTTTGGCAATGCCGTAGCCGGCGTACATGATCATCAGCGACTGCGTCGCCGGCAGCGGCATCGACGGGAAGGGTCGTAAACTGCTGGGCGAGGGTCGTCACTAAGACGCCCGTCGTAGCTACGGCGTCGGTGATGCTGTCGGCGGCCGTGGCTTCATTGACGCTGGAGTTTATTTTCTTTCCGATGTAGCGGTTATAGACGCACATCCAGACCTTGACGGCAATGGAGATGATGAGGATGCCCAGGCTCCAATAGGAAAATTCAATGGCTTCTGGTTCGAAGAATTTTTCAATCGACGTTTCGCAGAGCTTATAGCCGACGACGAGGATGATGATGGCAATGGTAAGCGACGCCAGGTACTCAAAGCGGCCGTGGCCGAAAGGGTGCTCTTTGTCGGGCGGACGGTTGCTCAGTTTGGCGCTGATGATGGAAATGAAGGAGGAACCCATGTCGGTCAGGTTGTTGAAGGCATCGGACAGGATCCCGATACTGTTGCTGGCCATGCCGACGATAAATTTACTGACGAAGAGGAAAAGATTACAAATGATGCCTAAGACGCCGCCGAGGATGCTGTATTGTTCACGGACTCGTTTATTGTCTGTGTCTTCATAGTTTTTGATGAAGCGGCGTATGATAAATTCAGTCATATCGATTCACCTGACTTTCTGATTTCCTCTATTATATCAGAGTTGGCGCAAGATACAAGAGATAATGAAAATGCAAATGAGAATAATGAAAATGCGAAAAAATCATAATATTATCGAAAATGGGAATAATTATTACCTCTAAGGGGAGGGGAAATTGCAATTCCTCTTAATTTCGATATAATAAAGATGAAGTTCAGAAAATGGCTGAAAATGATAAGCCTTATACACAGGGAGGAACTATGGAGAAAAGAAAAGCCTTGATTTTGATATGGATGGACTATGTTTGATACGGAACCCATTCTTACCGTTTCTGGCGTGAGATATCGGCCCGCTACGGCTACGATTTGGATCGGACCGTCTTTGACCAGATGCTCGGCCGTGATGACCTTCGCATCAAACCCCTTTGCGAAGCTGCTTTCGGACCAGACTATCCTTATGAAAAGGTCGTCCAGGAAAAAGTGGCGGCGCAGATGGAATATTACAAAAGTCATGACATTCCTTTCAAACCGGGCCTGAATCAGATCTTGGAGTATGCTCGAAAAGAAGGACTGATTTGCGCCGTCGCCTCCTCGTCTCCGCGGGAGATGATCGAGTATTAACTGGAACGTAACGGCCTTCTCCTCCGTTTTTTCCGGTGCCCGTCCGTAGGAAGAGGG
>ENA-OQIW01000237-OQIW01000237.1-human-gut-metagenome-genome-assembly--contig:-NODE-237-length-11117-cov-1.760419_pt1 | contig 11117 bp, 13 predicted proteins | sample MGYA00242586_ERZ504751 | MGnify/ENA primary metagenome ERZ504751 (study PRJEB26092, sample SAMD00036349) | human gut metagenome | host: Homo sapiens | study: EMG produced TPA metagenomics assembly of...
GCCGCCCCTGCCATCGTAGCCCGTGTGCAGGTTCCCCTCGCCGCCCGTCACGAAGAAGGCTACGCGAGGGGGATGAAGTTCCCGCTTGTTTTCGTGAGAAGACCGTGTGGCTCCGCTGTTCGAAAGACCCAAAGGAGTAAGGTAGTCTGTACCGTTTTTCGGGAAACGCATCGAAGTTGATGCGGTGGATGGTTAAGGGGATGATGACGTATGACGTTACCAAGCAGATTCCGGCCGGTGCCCGCGTGGTGGTGCGCATCACCGACGGCATTGACCCGGTCGACCACCGTATGAAGTTCCGCGACTATGTGGGGCATGTGGTTTCCTGGGATGGATACACGTTGGAGATGGTGCGTGACGCCGCCGCCAATGGTTCGCGCCCGGCCCAGAACGTGACCATCCATCAGGAACAGATTGCCACATTGAAACCCGTGCCGGAGCGGCGTAACACGCCACCCCGCCGTAACCCAAGGCCATAAACGAATTCGGAGGAGAACGAGAGTGTCATCTACGCAGTTCGACGGCGATATCGACTCCTTCGTCTCCTATCTGAAGTCCAACCGCGGCCTGTCAGCGAATACGCTCAAAGCGTATCGCGCGGATCTCACGGCATGCCTGCACCTGTTCGAGCTGCGCGGCGTGACCGATCTGAACGAGATCACGCTGGATGATCTGCGCAGCTGGATGGCGGTGGAATCGCGGCGATCACGCCCGCAGCAGCATGGCCCGCAAAACCGTGGCCGTGCGCGGGTTCTTCGCGTGGGCCTATGAGCATGGGCTGACCACCACCGACCCGGCCGCCACACTGATGACTCCCTCGATTCCCAGCCACGCTGCCCGCGGTGCTCACCGAATCCCAGGCCGAGCAATTATTGGATGTCGCTGAACATGCCGTTGCAACAAACCAGTACAAGGACGATGGGGGAGCGGCAGCCGCGCCCGGCAGCGGCAAGGCAGCTGGCAAGACAGCTGATAAGTCGGCCGATACCGTAAACCGCAGTGAGGCACCCGCCCGTGCAGACAAGCGCGACAACGCCCGAGTCACCGCCGAATCGCAGCGCAACGCCGCGATTCTCGAACTGCTGTATGCCACCGGCATCCGTGTCGCCGAACTGGTGTCGATGGATATCGCCGACATCGACTTCTCCAATCGCACCATCAAAGTCACCGGCAAAGGCAACAAGCAACGCGTGGTGCCGTTCGGACTACCCGCCCAGCGTGCGCTGGAGACTTGGCTGGAACAGGGGCGGCCGGTACTGGCCCGTACGGCAACGGATGCAGTCAAGTCCCGTGCTGCCAACGCCCTGTTCCTCGGCGCACGAGGCGGCCGTATCGACCAACGCATAGCCCGTGACATCGTGCACAGAGCGGCCCGAGAGGCCGGAGTGCCGGATATCAGTCCCCACGCCTTGCGGCATTCCGCGGCCACGCACATGCTGGATGGCGGCGCCGATTTGAGGGAGGTGCAGGAGATGCTCGGGCATTCCTCCTTGAAAACTACACAACGCTATACGCACGTCTCCATCGAGCAGCTCAAGAACCGTTACGGACAGGCCTTTCCGCGGGCATGACCACTATGTGGACATTGGTTAACAAACTCAGCAAAGACTGAACCTAGCCGGCAAGAACCCCTGAATTTTACATGGGTGTAACAAAAAATACACTGCTTGTCTCCCAAGTGCGCAAAAATGACAGGTAACAGCAACGGGGTTGGGTGTCCGAAGCGGCGGGAAGCGTAAGTGTCCCGACGATGAGGAAATCCGACCCCGTTCGCATGAGGCGGGGCTGAGACGTCCTGCAACCTAATGAATAGGAGAAAACATATGAAGAAGAAGGCTCTTGCTTTCGCTGCCATGGCTTGCTCCGTGGCCATGCTGCTGAGCGCCTGCGGCGGCTCCAACAGCAACGCTGCCTCCGGTGACACCGCTGGCTCCAACATCATCACTGCGTACAACTCCGAACCGCAGAACCCGCTGATCCCGGGCAACACCAACGAAACCGGCGGCGGCAAGCCGGTCGACCTGCTGTTCTCCCGTCTGGTCTCCTTCGACAAGGACGGCAAGGCTTCCAACGAAGTGGCCGAGTCCATCACCCCGAACGATGACGCCACCCAGTACACCATCAAGATCAAGTCTGGCTGGAAGTTCACCGACGGCACTCCGGTGACCGCTGAGTCCTTCACCAAGGCCTGGTCCTACGTGGCCAACGCCAAGAACGCCCAGAAGTGCTCCTCCTTCTTCTCCGCCATCGCCGGCTATGACGATCTGCAGAAGGATGGCCTCAAGGGTGACGAGCAGCTCTCCGGCCTCAAGGTCGTGGACGACACCACCTTCACCGTCGACCTGAACCAGTCCGACTCCGTGTTCCCGATTAAGGTCGGCTACTCGGCCTTCGCCCCGCTGCCCGAGTCCTTCTACAAGGACCCGAAGGCCTTCGGCCAGAAGCCGGTCGGCAACGGCCCGTACAAGTTCTCCAAGTGGGACCACAACAAGGAAATCGCCCTCGTCAAGAACCCTGACTACAAGGGCAACGAGGACGTCAAGAACGATGGCGTGACCTTCAAGGTCTACACCGACGACTCCGCCGCCTACCGCGACATTCAGGCCGGCAACCTCGACGTGATGGAGTCCGTCCCGGCCGCCTTCACCAAGACCTTCAAGACCGACAAGAAGGTCCAGGCTTACTCCGAGGCCGGCTCCGTCATCCAGACCTTCACCATCCCGTCCTCCCTTGACCACTTCAAGAACGACGAGGAAGGCCAGCTGCGTCGCCAGGCCATCTCCATGGCCCTCAACCGCAAGCAGCTCATCGACAAGGTGCTCAACGGCAACGCCACCGCCGCCACCGAGTTCACCTCCCCGAAGACCCCGGGCTACTCCGACTCCCTCAAGGGTGCCGACAACCTGAAGTTCAACGCCTCCAAGGCCAAGGAACTGTGGGCCAAGCTGACGCCATCTCCAAGTACGACGGCCAGCTCACCTTCTCCTACAACGCCGATGGTGGTGCCAAGCCGCTTTACGACGCCGTCGTGAACCAGCTCAAGAACAACTTGGGCATCGACGCGGCCACCAACCCGATCCCGACCTTCCAGGAATTCCGTGACGCGGTCACCAACCGTCAGATGAAGGGCGCCTTCCGTACCGGCTGGCAGCCTGACTACCCGTCCGCCGAGAACTACCTGTGGCAGCTGTACTCCACCGCTGCTGCTGATGGCAACGGCTCCAACGATGGTGACTACAAGAGCCCGGCCTTCGATGACCTGTGCAAGCAGGCTGCTGCCGCTTCCAGCACTGATGACGCAACAAGCTGTACCAGCAGGCTGAGGAAATCCTCCTCAACGACCTTCCGGCCATCCCGCTGTACTACTCCAACGCCTCCGGTGTGGCTTCCCTCAACGTGAAGTCCGGCTACGCCTTCGATTGGCAGAACCTCCCGACCTACACCGAGATGTCCAAGAAGTGAGTCTGACTCACTGAACGGATACCGCTAGGTAGTTCGGAAATAAAGGGCGAGGATCGCAAGATCCCCGCCCTTTTTGTTGTGTGCGGGGTGCTTGCTCACGCCATCGGGAACCAAGTTAAAGTATCCACTATCCGACCGCAACCATGGACATATCCACCAGCATTGCCCAATCTCAAACCTTGCGTTAACGCAAATTTACATATCACAGTCCGGGCATGCGGTAAACTGTCGGAGTATTTATCGACCGGCGGGGGGCGTACTATACCCTTTCTGGCCGGTCTAGGAAATAAGGAGCAACCGTATGGGTAAGTATCTTCTGCGACGCATTCTGCAGATGATTCCCGTGGTTCTCGGTACGACTCTTCTGGTATATGCCCTTGTATTCGCCCTGCCGGGCGACCCGTCAAGGCCATGTTCGGAGACAAGCCTGTCAATGAGGCCGTCGCAGCCCAGATCCGCGCAGAATACCATCTCGACCAGCCGTTCATCGTTCAGTACTTCATCTACCTGAAGAATGCACTGACCCTGAACTTCGGCGATACCTTCGCCGGCCAGCCCGTTCTCGACGAAATCACCCGCGCCTTCCCGGTCACCATCAGGCTCGGCTTGATGGCGTTCGTGTTCGAGGCGATTTTCGGTGTGGTCTTCGGCATTATCTCGGGCCTCAAGAAGGGCAAGTGGTACGACACCGTTATCCTGATCGTCTCTCTGCTGCTTATTTCCGTGCCGACCTTCGTCACCGGCTTCGTCATGCAATATGTCTTTGGTATTCAGTGGGCGATATTGCCGGTGACGGCAGGCGCCGACCCCGGCTTCCTTGATCTGCTCATGCCGGCCATGGTGCTCGGTTCGGTGTCGATGGCTATATCATCCGACTGACCCGCTCCGAAATCTCCTCCAACATCGCCGAGGATTACGTGCGCACCGCACGCGCCAAGGGCATGTCGAACGGTCAGGTCATGCTGCGCCACGTGCTGCGTAACTCCCTGATTCCAGTCGTCACCTACCTCGGCCAGGACATCGGTGCCCTGATGGGTGGTGCCATGATCACCGAGCAGATCTTCAACATCCACGGCATCGGCTTCCTCACCTACCAGTCCATTCTGAAGGGCGAGGCAAACCTGGTGGTGTCCATCGTCACGTTGCTCATGCTGATTTTCGTAGTGTGCAACCTCGTTGTCGACATGCTGTACGCGGCCCTCGATCCGCGTATCCGTTACGCGTGATAGGGAGGAGTGAGTCACATGGCAAACGAAACCACTGAAAACGAGCTCAACCAGACCGGCGAGCCAGGAACCGAATACTTCATGGAACCCTGCCCGGTCAGGACCGTTACGTAGCTCCTCTCGACGAGACCCCGTTGCAGGACGTCGATTCCGTCGACGAATCCGCACCGGCCACCAGCATGTGGGCCGACGCATGGCGAACCCTGCGCCGCAACCCGTTGTTCATCATCTCCGGCTTGCTGATCCTGTTCATCATCGTGGTGGCCATCGCCCCCGGTCTGTTCACCAAGCAGGATCCGAACGCCTGCGATCTGGGCAACTCCTTGAGCCCCGCCTCCGCCGGACACCCCTTCGGCTACGACCTGCAGGGCTGCGACGTGTACACCCGCGTGGTCTACGGCACCCGTACCTCACTGTCCGTCGGCGTGCTCTCCACGCTGCTGGTCGTGATTGTCGGTACCCTGATCGGTGCCGTCGCCGGCTTCTTCGGCGGTTGGGTCGACGCGGTGCTGAGCCGTATCACCGACATCTTCTTCGCGCTGCCTATGCTGCTTGGCGCCATCGTGGTGCTTCAGATGTTCAAGACCTCCAAGTCCATCTGGAAGATCGTGCTGGTGCTGACGCTCTTCGGCTGGGTCGGCGTATGCCGTATCGCCCGAAGCGCCGTGCTGGAATCGAAGAACCTCGAATTCAACACCGCTTCCACGGCCCTCGGCTCCACGCCTGCCAGAAACCTGTTCCGTCACATCTTGCCGAACTCCCTGGCCCCGATCATCGTCATCGCCACCACTTCGCTGGCCTCCTACATCGTGGCCGAAGCAACCCTAAGCTTCCTTGGCGTCGGCCTGCCGACCACCACGGTGAGCTGGGGCGGCGATATCTCCAGCGCACAGACCAACCTGCAGACTGATCCGCTGGTGCTGTTCTACCCGTCCGCCGCACTGGCCATCACCGTGCTTGCGTTCATCATGATGGGCGACGCCGTCAAGGACGCCTCGATCCGAAGAGCCGTACGGCCTGAGCGAGGGGAGTGGAGAAACATTATGACTGACAACACCAACGCCAAGATGCTGGCTATGCAGAAAGAGCATGGTCCGCTGCTCGAGGTCAAGGATCTGGCCATCGACTTCACCACTGACACCGGCAAGCCGGTGCACGCGGTGCGCGATGCCAACTTCACCGTCTACCCTGGCCAGTGGGTGGCCATCGTGGGCGAGTCCGGTTCCGGCAAGTCCACCTCCGCCATGGCCGTGCTGGGTCTGCTGCCCGGCACCGGTCACGTGGTCAACGGCTCCATCAAGCTCGACGGCGAGGAAATCGCCGGCGCCAAGCAGAGCGAGTTCGACAAGCTGCGCGGCACCAAGATGGGTCTCGTGCCTCAGGACCCGATGAGCAACCTCAACCCGGTGTGGCGTATCGGCACCCAGGTCAAGGAAGCACTGAAGGCCAACAACATGGACGTGGCTCACGAAAAGCGCTCCGCCCTTGCCAAGGCTCTGGCCGGCGACGAGGTCGAAGTCAAGGGCAACGACGACGAGACCTTCCTCGGAGCCAAGGAACTGCCCGAGCTCATGACCGAGGCCAAGAAGGCTTTGACTGAAGCCGGCGTGTCCGGCGAGGCCTTCGACAAGGCCGTCGCCCGCTTCACCAACGAATGGGTTCCGGGCTCCGAAACCCGTTGGCGCGTGGCCGACGACCTCATCAAGGCCGGCGTGGCCGACGACCAGGCCTGGTATCTGGCTAAGAAGTACGTCACCGGCTCCACAATGGATGACCGTATCGCGGGTCTGCTGTCCGAGGCCGGTCTGCCCGACGCCGCTACCCGTGCCCGTCAGTTCCCGCACGAGTTCTCCGGTGGTATGCGCCAGCGCGCGCTCATCGCCATCGGCTTGGCCTGCCGCCCCGATCTGCTGATCGCCGACGACGCCGACCTCCGCCCTCGACGTGACCGTGCAGAAGCGCATCCTCGACCACCTGCACATGCTCACCGACTCGTTGGGCACCGCCGTGCTGTTCATCACCCACGATCTGGGCCTTGCCGCTGAGCGCGCCCAGCACATTGTCGTGATGTACAAGGGTCAGGTCGTCGAATCCGGCCCATCCCTTGAAGTGCTCCAGCACCCGCAGCACCCGTACACCAAGCGACTGGTGGCCGCTGCCCCGTCGCTGGCCTCCCAGCGCATCATCTCCGCCAAGGAGCGTGGTGAGGATGCGGACGCTCTGCTCGATCACCACATCGCCGGCGAAAGCACGCTCGAAAAGAGCGAGCACATCATCACCGTCGACCACCTGACCAAGGAATTCAAGCTGCCCCGCAAGAAGGAGATGTTCAAGGCCGTCGATGACGTGTCCTTCTCCGTCAAGCGTGGCACCACACTGGCCATTGTGGGCGAATCCGGTTCCGGCAAGTCCACCGTGGCGAACATGGTGCTTCACCTCCTGAAGCCCACCTCCGGCAAAGTGTTCTATGAAGGTCGCGACACCTCCACGTTCAAGTCCAAGGACCTTCTGGGCTTCCGCCGCCACGTGCAGCCGGTGTTCCAGAACCCCTACGGTTCGCTCGACCCGATGTACTCCATCTTCCGTTCCATTGAGGAGCCGCTGCGCATCCACAAGATCGGCGACAAGAAGTGGCGTGCCAACCGTGTCAAGGAACTGCTGGACATGGTCGAGATGCCGGCTTCCGTGATGGGCCGTTACCCGAACGAGCTCTCTGGTGGCCAGCGCCAGCGCATCGCCATCGCACGAGCCATGGCTCTGGACCCGGACGTCATCGTGTGCGATGAGGCCGTGTCCGCTTTGGACGTGCTGGTGCAGGACCAGGTGTTGCGCCTGCTCAACGATCTGCAGGCCGAAAAGGGCCTGAGCTACCTGTTCATCACCCACGATCTGGCCGTGGTTCGTCAGATCGCCGACGAGGTTGTGGTGATGCAGCACGGCAAGCTCGTGGAGCATGCCACCACCGACGAGGTCTTCGACCACCCGCAGAAGCAGTACACCCGAGACCTGCTCGACGCCATCCCCGGCGGCAAGCTCCAACTCGGTCTGGACTGATAATCTGCGTTTGAGCGCATTGTATTGGGTTCTTTCCATCCGTGGAAAGACCCCAATATTCGTATGCGCAGGTTTGCATGATGGTTCGCGTGGGACGAAAGGCAAAAATTGGTGTTTTCCCGATGTTGTCCCACAAATTGTGGGACAACATCAACATCAATCGATGGACATGAATGTTGTCCCACAGCAGATTTCTCACGAAGTCCGGAATTACGCCATTCTTAGTGTGGTCGATAATTACTCATGCTGTGGGGTGTGGGACGGCCCGCGAAAATCGTCGATTTTCGGATGTTGTCCCACGGAATACGTCATACCTCGTATGTGATCGTGAGTGGGGCGTGATCGGACCAGCGTTTGTCATACGTGGGAGCCTTGTCGATGACGAATCCGCGTGCGGTCTCCGCCAACTCGGGCGTGGCGAACTGGTAGTCGATTCTCCAGCCGACATTGTTGTCGAAAGCGCGCCCTCGCTGGCTCCACCAGGTGTATGGCCCCTGAATGTCGCCGGCCAACGAACGCATCACATCCACGAACTCGTATTCGTCCAGCCATTTGTCCACGTAGGCACGTTCTTCGGGCAGAAATCCGGCGTGCTTCTCATTGGCCTTGGCGTTCTTGATATCAAGCGGCGTGTGCGCGATGTTGAAATCGCCGCAGAGCACGGCCTGTTTGCCGCCATGCGCAGCCTCGTCCCGCAACGCGCCCATGCGCTTCAGCATCGTGTCCAGAAAACGGTACTTCTGTTCCATTTTGGTCGGATAATCGGTGTTGCCAGCATGCACATATACGGATGCCACGGTGATCGCGTAGCCCTCAGGCGTTTTGACATCGGTTTCGATCCAACGCCCTGAATCCACATCCTCGCTCAGACCTGGCAGCCCATATCGCTTGTCAAGCACTTCCAAGTCGGTGAGCAGTCCGACTCCCGCGCGGCCTTTCACCCGGCAGACCTCGTTCATGGCATGGAGGTTGGCCGGTGCCTCGATCTTGCCGGCGGTGGCGTATTCGAAACCAAATTCATCGAAAATAGAATCGACATCGTCCTGAGGCGCGCGAACCTCCTGTATGCACCAGACATCCGGCGCATGCTTGCCGGCCCAATCCTCGATGCCCTTGCGCTTGGCCGCACGAATGCCGTTGACGTTAGACGTGGTAATGGTGATGGTCATGCGGCCATACTATTTTGGCCTCCCTACGAATCGAACCGGACATCGGCGGCCGCGATGCTCAGCTTTCTCTAAGCCTGAGTGCTAGTGTTAGCAAGGTTGCAACCGTTACATGAAACGAGGAATTATGGGACTGTTCGGATTCGGCAAGAAGAAGAGCAAGAAGGAAGCCGAGCCGGCCGTTGAGCCTGTCGATGAGGACAAGGTGGCCGCCGAGGCCGCAAACGCCGCAGCAAAGGCGGAAAGCGCTGAAACCGTATTGGCGGAACCATCCAGCGAATACCAGGGCCGCGGAGAAGAGCGAGGCCCGTGGGACGTCAACGATGAGGACGTGCCCGATTATGACGATTATCTGGATCTCGGCGCCTACTACCTGCCTTCCTCCAGGCATCCAGCTGCGCATCAAGCCAACCGCGCCATCCAGCAAGTGCTTGGCTCCACCATCACCTTCGGCTCCTCCAGCCTGGAGATCGAAGCCTTTGCCGCACCCAAGACCCTGGGACTGTGGGATGACGTTCGCGGTGACCTGCTTGAAGCCAACAAGGCCGCTTCTGAAGTGGACGGTGTGTTCGGCACCGAACTGAAGCTGCCGGTCAATGTCAAGGGCGGCAAAACCGTGAACACGCGCATCGTTGGTGTGGACGGCCCGCGCTGGATGCTGCGTGGCATCTTCTCCGGCAAGGCTGCTATCGATCCGGACAGCCCGGAGACCGAGGCGCTGAACAAGTTCTTCGCCGACATCGTCGTCGAGCGTGGCGAGGAGCCTTTGGCGCCGCGCGATCTGATCCCGATGCATCCGCCGGTCGCCCCGCTGAGCGTAAGGCCGCCAAGGCCGCGGCCGAAGCCGGCGAGGAGAACGGCAAGGAACACTTCAAGGACATTCCGGACAACAAGCCGAAGGGTCCGCTGAGCCAGGACCAGCAGACCGAAGTGAAGACCACGCTGTCTCGCGGCCCGATGTTCTCCGAAGTTCGCTGATTTATAGGAAGAGACTTGGCAGACAACAAACGCACCGGCCTGTCCGCTCTAGCCGACGCCGGCAATGAAGGCGAGGATTTCTCCGTCATCGACGCCATCGGTGGCCCGCGTGGCGTCATCGAATCCATGCTGCCCGGCGTGGTGTTCGTCGTACTGTTCGTGGCCACGAGCAATCTGAATCTCACCATTGCGGTTTCGGCCGTGCTGGCGGTATTGCAGGTTATTGTGCGACTGATTCAGCGCCAGTCGGTAATGGGCGGCGGTCTCTGGTCTGGTGGCGGTAGGCATCTGCCTGATTTGGGCATGGCAGACTCATGAGGCCCGCAATTACTACATCTTCGGATTCATTACCAATGCCGGCTATGCCGCGTTGCTTGCCGTGTCGCTGATTGCGCGCGTGCCCGGACTGGGTTTGGTCGTCGAATTCATCCGTAGCCTGCCCACCGAGCATTTCAAGGCATGGTTCCATGACTGGATGGACGACAAGGCCCTGAAACGCGCCTATATGATTGTCACCGGCCTTTGGGTCGGTCTGTTCCTGCTGCGGCTGGTGGTGCAGGTGCCGCTGTATCTGACCAACCATGTGGCTGCACTCGGCGTGACCCGCCTGCTCATGGGCATTCCGTTCTGGGCATTGGCGATTTGGGTGAGTTACCTCATTATCGCCACGCCGATGCACCGGCATAAGGTCGCGGCTAAGAAGACACAGACTGAAGTCGCTGTTGATGCCGAACTCGAACCGAGCGCAACCGGAAAGGACGATGATGCAAGCTGAAGTTCGTATCGAACGATACGCCGACCAAGGCCGCTGTGTGGCCCATATCGACGGTCGTGTGGTGTTCGTCCGCTTCGCCTTGCCCGACGAACTCGTGCGAGTCGAACTTGACGAGCCCCACGACCGGGACGACCGGTTCTGGACCGGCGAAGTCGTCGAGGTTCTCGAGCCGTCCGAAGACCGAGCCACCCCGCATGGCCACTTGCCGGTCCCTTGGCGATGGGCGGGGGAGTGGGCGGCGCGGATCTCGTGCACGTCTCTTTGCCCGGCCAGCTCAAGTGGAAGGCCATCACCGTCTCCGAACAGATGAGCCGACTCGGCCATATCGACGTGGCCGTTCCCATCGAGCGCATGCCCGGCGACAAGGAAGCCGGCGGCCTCAATTGGCGTACCCGCATCGAATGATTGCCGACGCAACGGCATGCCATCCATGCGCCGGCGCGGCACACACAACCG
>ENA-OQIW01000238-OQIW01000238.1-human-gut-metagenome-genome-assembly--contig:-NODE-238-length-11099-cov-1.872311_pt1 | contig 11099 bp, 11 predicted proteins | sample MGYA00242586_ERZ504751 | MGnify/ENA primary metagenome ERZ504751 (study PRJEB26092, sample SAMD00036349) | human gut metagenome | host: Homo sapiens | study: EMG produced TPA metagenomics assembly of...
GACGGCGTATACACGATGGCACTAGCGCCACAAGTAAAGGAACGGGAAGCTCAGGCAAATTGACACCAAACGGCTGAACGGGAAGATAAAGCAAACCGCCATCCATGAGAACATGTGAACCTTAAACATCATCGGAATATTCAGCATCAATTCCGGTTTCGGCTGCATAATGAGCAAGCTGCGGAACCAAGGTCCGATGTATTCACGATAGTTAAAAGCACCGTCGGCGTTGAGCATGGTACCGGCAAAACCCGTCAAAATGGTAAGACCCAAGAACAAGAAGAGCCACACGTCCATTGACGATGTATTGACTTTCATGTACACCGATGTAAAACGGCGTTTCATAAGGAGTAAGAAGCTACCACCAATAAAATCCCCGCTACCCCAACCGATGTATAGCGCCCCCATGTGATAGAGATGCTCGTCAATGCCAAACATTTCCGTCACTTCCTGCGGCACCAAGATGCCTCCTACATGCCCCAAGAACACGAGGAGTAAAGCAAAATGGAATAAAGGACCGGCAATGCGAAGCTGTTTTTTCTCCAAAAACTCACTGGATTTCGTGGTCCATGTCCGTTCCGACACGGTGTAACGAACGGCCGAACCGAATACTAAAAAGGTAAACGCAAGATAGGGCAAGGCGACCCAAACAAATTCACTCATCCTAAAGTTCCCTCCCAACGTTCTACAATTTGTAATACTACATCAAGCACGAAAGCATGCACCTGCTTACCGTCAATAAGTCGTTGACGAAGCGTTGCCAAGCTTCTTTGCCATGTTGTAAAATCTCCAACGCTTCCACAGGTTCTAAAGTACTGCACAGCTCGAGGATGGCCGGCACATAATCCGGCAACTCGCGAGCAATGTCATAACCGTGTTTTTGAAAAAAAGCTTTATATTCCAATAACTCCGACGCCTGTTCTTCCGCATTAGTGGCATCATAGGACGTCAAATACATATTGGTATTACTGCTGAAATCAAAGACGCGCACATATTCGTCCTCGTATTCGCGTGCCTGTTCACTACTGATATAATCAAGCACCGCCCCGAGACTTTCTTTTAAGGGGCTATCCGGCCAAGCACGCCACGCCGCTTGCACGTCCGTCAAAGCTTCACGCCACTCGGCCGAAGGATAGCTCAATAAATAGGCACTCAATTGCAAAGCTTCCTTATCCAAGGCAGTTTGATCCGACAAAACTTGACCCTCCGCCATTTGATTCAGCTTTGTTTGATTTGCAGTTTGATTTTTTGTTTCCATAGAGTTACTCATGGCCACCTCCGGCACAACCGTTACAACCGGAAGCACTCGGAGCGGAACCGCTGCAACCACCGAAGGCACAATCGCTGAAACCACCTACGCCTTGATGCAAGCGTTTTTCTTCCTGCGTTGCATTGACGCCGGCCGGAATGCGATAACGATCGCGGTATTTGGCAATGCCAAGCAAACGATACATATCATAGAGCGTGTGCTCACCATATTTAGTATCAAATTCAGTTGTTGCTTCACCGCGGGTACGCTGCTGCATGTAACGGCGCAAATCAAGCAAGGTATTAAGCACACGGCGGATAACATCTTCATTGCCGGCAGAGAAAATCTGTGCCAAATAAGCTACCGGAATACGCATTGCTTCCGCTTCAGGGAAATGTACCGACGCCGCATCTTTATGTAAAATCGGGCTCATTGGCGGCACATACCATACCATCGGTACCGTACGATATTCTGCATGAAGCGGCAACGCAATTTGCCATTCTTTAATGAGGCGGAATACGGGCGATTCTTTAGCCGCTTTAATCCAGTTGTCAGGGATGCCCTGTTCTTTAGCCGCTTTCGCTACGGCCGGATCATGCGGGTCAAGCAACACATCAAGCATATTATCATAAATCTCTTGCGGATTTTCCGTCGATGCCACCGCTTCCACTTTATCCATATCGTAGAGTAACACGCCTACATAGCGCATGCGACCGACGCAGGTATCGGCACAAATCTGCGGCAATCCGTTTTCCAAACGACGGGGTAACAGAATACGCATTTTCAGCCTTATTTGGTCTGCCAGTTATAATAAATCTTTTTATACGGACAAGCAGGCACACAATGACGCCAACCGCGACACACATCTTGCGAGATGAGGACTACGCCGTCTTCGTCACGTTTGTAGATGGCGCCGGACGGACAAGCCGCCACACAGGCCGGATTCAAGCAGTGATTGCAAAGGCGCGGCAAGTATTTCATAAAAATATCGTGGAAATCAAGGGCGATGTTTTGGCCTATTTTTTGAAGGTTCACATCGGCACGGGCCGTATTACCGCCGGCTAAATCATCTTCCAGTTAGGGCCCCATTCGATTTCCATTTTTTCCTTCGTAATCAAAGAGCGGGGACGCGCCACCGGCTGATTGTTTTTACGTTTGGAATGAATCAAGGTTTCATAATCATAGGTCCATGGCTCGAAATAGTCTTTCAGCTCAGGCTGTTCCGGATGGAAAAAGAGTTTCATCAGACGGTTGCCCTTAGAGCCCGTAGCGAGCTGCAGTTTACCATCTTTTAGAATCCAGCCACCCTTCCAACGGTTCTGGTCTTCCCAATGTTTCGGATAGCCGATGCCCGGTTTTGTTTCCACATTGTTAAAATACATGTACTCCGCACCTTCGCGGTTGGTCCACGTGTTTTTACAAGTAATCGAGCAAGTATGACAACCGATACATTTATCTAAATTCATGACCATCGAAATTTGTGCTTTAATCTTCAAGCCAATCAACCTCCTTCATCTTACGCACTACCACAAGCATGTCGCGCTGATTACCGGTAGGTCCGTAATAGTTAAACCCATAACTCAATTGTCCGTAGCCCCCAATCATATGGTCGGTTTCATGTGAATACGTGTCGGCGTATTGTGTGTACCGCCACGACCGCCCGTGAGCGAGGTGCCCGGCACGTTGATGTGACGATCCTGCGCATGGTGCATGTAAACGAGGCCGCGCGGAATACGCGGTGTTACTACGGCACGGGAGGCCACCACACCATTGCTGTTATATAATTCAATCCAATCATTGTCGGCCACGCCGATTTCGTTGGCATCATCTTCGTTGAGCCATACGGATTGGCCGCCGCGGAACAAGGTCAACATATGCGGCGTATCAAAGTACATACTGTGAATACTCCACTTGTTGTGCGGCGTTAAGTATTTAAGTGTAATTTCCGGAATGCCGTCATTCGGCAAGCTTTCACGCATTGGTGCATACGCCAAAATCGGTTTGAAAGTAGCCATCTGTTCGCCCCATTCCGCCATGATGTCATGGTCGAGGAAGTAGGACTGACGGCCCGTAATCGTGCGGAACGGCATGAGGAGTTCCACATTATTCGTAAACGGCGTGTAACGGCGATTATCTTTACCATTACCCGTGAAAATCGGGGTGCTGATAACGAGGCGCGGTTGCGCTACGATATCTTCAAAGGTAATCTGTTCACCGCTGCGACCGCCCGTCATTTTGGTTAAGTCTTTAAGACCGGTCAATTCTTCCGCCTTCGCCCAGCTCTTATGCGCTACGGCGCCATTCGTTGCGGACGACATGGTCAAAACGGCCTGACAAGCTTGGTAGGCATCTTCAATAGATGGGCAACCGGCCCCTACGTCATCAGTTGTGGAAATCACATGACCGGCTCCGTCGGTAGCCCCTTCAGGAGCGGTAGAACCTTGCGCACGACTGCGAATCACACCGTTACGCGCTTTCAGCTCTTCGTATTGTTCAGCGATGTTAACGGCAATACCGTGAGCACCTACTGTGCCGTCAGCCAAGTTTGGCCCTAAGGCACGTTGTTTTTCAAAAATACGCGTATAATCGCGTTCCACTTCGACGAGCTGCGGCATCGTTTTGCCCGGAATCGGTTCACATTCACCGCGGCTCCAATCTTTCACAAGACCGCCCGGCTGAGCAAGTTCCGCTTCCGAGTCGTGTCCTAACGGTGTCGCTACGATATCACGGTATACCGGCATATTTACTTCTTTAGCCAATTTGGAAACGGCCTGGCCTAAGGTAAGGAAAATATCCCAGTCCGTTTTAGCTTCCCAACCCGGATCTACGGCCGGCTGGAACGGATGCACGAACGGATGCATGTCGGTAGAAGATAAGTCGGTTTTTTCATACCAGGTGGCGGTAGGCAACACAATATCCGAATAGAGGCGGAACCGGCCATACGGAAATCGAGGTCAATGAGCAAATCGAGTTTACCCTTACCCGCTTCTTCACGCCATTTAATCTCGGTCGGTTTAACAGCCGGCGTATCCGATTCGAGGAGGCCGTCTTTCGTACCGAGTAAATGTTTCATAAAGTATTCGTGGCCCTTAGAGGACGACGTAATCAGGTTGGCACGCCATACAATGAGGTTGCGCGGGAAGTTTTCCGGTGCATCCGGATCCTGTACGGCAAATTCCAACTCTTTATTTTTAAGCTGCTGCGCTACGAAGTTCTTCACATCGCCAAATTCGGTATAACCCGCTTTAGCGGCATTTTTATAAATATCGGCACTGCTTGTTTTAAAGGTCGGATAGGATGGCAACCAACCCAAGCGAGCGGCCAACACATTGTAGTCGCTACATGACGATAACGCGGTTCTACGAGGGCGGATGTCAAATCATTGGTATCCATTTCGTCACTGCGCCATTGGTCGGTGGCGAAGTAGAAGAAAGATGTACCGTTATGCAAACGCGGTACCGGCTGCCAATCTTTAGCCGTCATGATAGCGCCCCAACCTTCGGCAGGACGCAATTTTTCCTGACCTACATAGTGAGCCCAACCGCCGCCGTTTTTACCTTCGCAGGCACAGAAGAGCACAAGATTCAATACGGCACGGTAAATAATGTCCGCATGGAACCAGTGGTTGATACCGCCGCCCATGATAATGAGGGAACGACCTTTGGTAGCAATGGCATTATCCGCAAATTCACGCGCCGTGTGAATCACCATGTCCGATTTGATACCGGTATATTTTTCCTGCCAAGCCGGCGTGAACGGTGTATCGCTTTCATAGTCAGCATTCACTTCGCCGCCGAGGCCGCGGTCAACACCGTAGTTGGCTAAGAGTAAGTCGTAAACAGTAGTAACATATACTTCACCGTCAGCGTCTTCATACGTTTAACCGGCACGCGACGGGATAAGGTGGCCGTATTGTCCAAATGACCGAAGAACGGCAAAGTTACGGTTTTTAAATCATCCTTTTCGTCGATGAAAGATAATTTAGGGCTGATAGGTTCGCCGGTTTCACTATTTTCGAGTTTTAAATTCCATTTTGTTTTGTCACCCCAGCGATGGCCCATCTGGCCGTTAGGAATAACTAATTTGTCACTCTTTTCATCGAGCACATAATATTTAAATTCGCTATGTTGCGACAAATCGCCCATGTCTTTGGCCGTCAAGAAATGACCGGCCGTGAACTTGCCGTCTTTTTCATCCAAACGAACGAGGAATGGGAAGTCCGTATAACGTTTGGCGTAGTCGAGGAACATCGGCGTCTGGTTGTCGACGTAGTATTCTTTTAAAATAACATGACCCATGGCCATGGCGAGCGCCGCATCAGAGCCGGCTTTTACATTGAGCCATGTATCGGCGGCCGTGGTAGATTCCGCGTAGTCCGGTGAAACGGAAATAACTTTGGTGCCTTTGTAGCGAACTTCGGTGAGGAAGTGACATCCGGCGTACGGGTTTGCGGTACGTTAGAACCCCAAGTAATGATGTAACCGGCATTGTACCAATCACTACTTTCCGGCACGTCGGTCTGTTCGCCCCATACCTGCGGGCTGGCCGGCGGCAAATCGGCATACCAGTCATAGAAGCTGAGGCAAGCACCGCCCATGAGATTCATGAAACGGGCACCGGCGGCATAACTTAGCATGGACATGGCCGGAATCGGCGAAAAGCCGAAGTTGCGGTCCGGACCGTAGGTCTGCACCGTGTAAAGCATGGAAGCGGCCGCAATTTCAGACGCTTCATCCCAGGTAGAACGGACAAAACCACCCATACCGCGGGCGGACTTATAGCGTTTAGTTTTCTCAGGGTCCGTCACGATAGATTTCCACGCTTCTAACGCGTTCGGATGTTCTTTTTTGGCTTCGCGCCACATATCCGCCAATTCACCGCGAACGTACGGATATTTCACGCGCAACGGGCTGTACATATACCAGGAGAACGAAGCACCACGCGGACAGCCGCGCGGTTCGAAGTCAGGCATATCAGGACTTGTTTCAGGATAATCATGATTCTGATTTTCCCACGTCACGATACCGTTTTTGACAAAAACATTCCAACTGCAGGAACCGGTGCAGTTTACGCCATGCGTGGAGCGCACCACTTTGTCATACGACCAACGGTTACGATACATGGATTCCCAGTCACGGCCGCCTTGATACTCCGCTTGATGACCTGATTCACTTTTATTTTTAGGTATTAGATAGGAAAATTTTTTAAAAAACGTATTCATGCGTTGTCCCTCCTTGTTATCTTCAGAATACCAAAGGAACGTTTTTGGGTGTGTGATTTATATCACATATATCGATAAAATTAATCCAAAGGGACATTTAGTTAAGGAATATTATCAAAGTTTTTGAATTGGCGATTTTACATATTAAAGTCTTGGCACAATCTACTTATGAGTAATTTTCATGTAGAATCATAAAACCTTGAAAGCTGGTCTTTAGAGGACTAAAATGGCAAAGAAAGGAGTCTTGTTATGAATACGTCAACCATATATAAGCTACATAAGTACCTTAGTATATTTTCATTTCTATTTTTCTTCCTACTCTGCATCACCGGGTTAATTCTCTTATTCAGAGCAGAAATTCAAGGTTCGCATACTATGGCGCCGCCCCGATGAATATCAACACGCTTTGGGACGGAGCCGATAAAGGCGCCGCTCAATTTACACAAAAATATCCCGACAAAGAAATCTTAAATATTTCGCCGGCGATGGGCTCGCATTTATTGAGATATCGTATTATTGACAAAAACAATACTCACGAACCGCGTGCCCGTATGGGGATGGGTGGCGATTATATTATTTATAATCCGCACAGCCAGCAGCTCACGGCTCCGCAAAGCGGCAAGGTTACGGCCACACCGCTTCGTACGACCATGCATATTATCCACGAATTGCATACACGTCTCGCCTTAAACCGCCTTGGCTTATATCTCATTGGCATTATTTCCTTTATTTGCGGTATTGCTGTTGTAAGCGGCGCTTTCCTATATGGGCCGTTTTCAAAAGCAGCTCGCCTACGTAGAGCCAGATTGAAAAGTCAACCTATCGTAACATCTGCTACCGGCTCTACCTGTAGCTTAGCAATTGAAAATAACAATGCGGCTATTGCTCCTAGAATGTTCAAAGAATCTATACGCAATCGCATCAGTAATTTGCATCGTGAACTAATGATGTTAACGGCCATTTTCGGGTTTCTCCTCAGCATTACCGGTACCGGTGTCGCTACGTTCTTCATCTTAAACGACAACTACAATAAAGAAGTTGCTGCCAATGCCAAAATCGAATTAAGTACCGAAAAATCCGATATCTTAACGCCATCGGAAGCCATCGCAAAAGTTCAGTCCCGCTTCCCGGGGCAACTGTTAATCTCCATGGATTATCCATCCCGCTTCAATGGTGGTCATTATACATTCTACCTTGGTCGTGAAAATGACGATGATCCGGCTTTATTCTTAGGTCAGCCGGTATATGCCAATATTTGTGAAAACGCACAAAAAGATCATTTCTATTCGCAGCCGATTCCATGGTATTTTACCGGTTTAACTACGCTTATTAACTTGCACATTCACAATCATAATACGATAGCTCTTAAAATCGTATGGGCTATCTGGATGGTTATCTTAAGTGTGGCTTCCTTATTCGGTGCTTTATTGACGTTCCAACGGTGGAGGAAGTGGAACAGCTGGACTAAAACGCCCATTGCTACTGCTACTATTATGCCAGAAGCAAATCAAGGTCGCACTTGGACCCGTCCAATCGTGTGGGGCGGACTGACTTTAATTGGCATGTTTATACCACTCACGGGGATTCCGCATCATAACGAAATTGCTTTAATAGCTTTAATCTTGCCACTTATTGATATGGTGTATGTCTTGGCTAAAAAATAACGCTGACCCCTTCATATATAGTATGACTTTCCCTTTATTTTCTTCCAAAAACGACAAGAGAGCGACGAATTATTCGTTCGCTCTCTTGTCTTTAACGCTAGTCTGAGTATTACACTATTTTAATTTCGTAATACTAATCGATTTTCAATTTATACGTATAGAGTCTAAACCTTTAAGTCAATGAATCGGCCGGCGCCAAAATTTTAAAATGATTTTTTTCAAATTCAATTAAACCGTCATCCTGCATACGCGATAATTCCCTGGTCAACGCACTGCGGTCCACACAGAGATACTCGCTGAGCGCTACACGCCCTAGGGGTACATCAAATTCCATGCTGCCCCAAACCTTGGCCATATAAGAAAAATAAGCCATCAGCTTATCGCGTAAGTTACGCTTAGACACGATTTCCAGCTTTTGCAAAATTCGCACATTCTTATCGGCCACAAGAGTCATAATATTCTGTACCAATTGACGATACGCCCCCAAATCATTAGCCGACAAGGATAATAATTTATCGAACGGAATATACAAAGCGGTCACATCGGAAGCGGCATAAAAATTAACCAGCGAGACCTGATTCGAACTGCACGCAAAGGATTCACCGAACAAATCGCCGCGATTCATAAACACCAAAATCGACCGATTACCCCAAATATCTTCACTCATCATGTGAACCGTGCCTTTCAGAATCACGCTCACACAAGGCACCTCTTCATCGGCCAGCGTAATATAACCGCCTTTTTTAATTTTCTTCGTAAAAGCGCCCACCGTTTGCAACAGTGTTTTGAAATCCGCTTCATCAATATCGCGAAACGCGCGCAAGTCTTTTACCATATCAAACGTATACTTCATACGTAGCACCTCAGTTATAATCTATCGTTAAAACGCCCTTTCCCTAAAGCATTATCTATTCTATTATAGCACACTATATATCTAAAGTTATATATTTAGTGCCACATATAGGCTTAAATGCAAGTATTCTACAAATTGCACAATTTTTCATCTTGAATTCCACCTTACAAAGACATGATTAATTTGATTTGAGTTTTTTAAAAAACATCCTTTTTCACAGAATCTTACTTTTCAGTGATATTTGTCACATACAAAATCGAATATTTTTCCTATACTCCAATTAGACACGCTTTATGACCATGACTGTATCCTGAAATAAATCAACTTGCTACAGCCTTATATAAAGCCAAAATTGTCATGTTGATAATAGCCGTTATCTATATCGAGCGAGTAGATACCGACTGATTTTCACATTACTGTAACAAAGGAGTGTAAGCATGGCAGCAACAACTGCCGCCCCAAAACTTAGTCGCCGCGAAATCCTGGCACAATGGAATCCGGACAACGAACAGTTTTGGAATCAATATGGTAAAAAAATCGCGAATCAAACTTAATCGTTTCTACAATCGCTTTGACCCTTTCCTTCTGTGTATGGACATTATGGTCAACGATTGCCGTAAAGCTTAATGCCATCGGCTTTCATTTTACCGATGAGCAGCTCTTCACCTTGGCAGCCATGCCGGGTCTCGTAGGCGCTACGGGCCGACTCATTTATACCTATATGCCGGGCATTCTGGGTGGGCGTAACTGGACATTCGTCGCAACAGCCTTCCTCTTAATTCCGCTTTGGGGGCTCGCCGAGGCATTACAAGATCCGACAACCTCGTATGAAACATTTTTCATCTATGTGGCCTTACTCGGTATTGCAGGTGCCAACTTCTCCTCGTCCATGGCCAACATCGGTCACTTTTTCCCACGTTCAAAACGAGGCACAGCCCTCGGAATTAACGCCGGTATCGGTAACTTGGGCGTTTCCATTATCTTCTTGATGGCGCCGATTGTTATGGGCATGACCGTTTTTGCCCCACTCGTAGGGTCGCCGCAAACCTTGAACGATGGCACTATTATCTTCTTACAAAATACCTGCTATGTGGGTATTATTCAAATTCTCATCACCTTGGGTCTCATCGTAAAATACATGGACAACTTGCCATTACCAAAACAGAGTCCCGCTTCCATGATGAGTATTTTCACCAATAAACACACCTGGCTCATGACCTGGATTTATACCTGCGGCTTCGGTTCCTTCATCGGTTTCTCCGTCGCTTTGAGCCTCTTGGTAAATAAAGAATTTCCTGAAATTCCGTTCGCTTACGGTGCGTTTCTTGGCCCGTTCATCGGCGCCGGCATTCGTCCCGTAGGCGGTTGGTTGGCCGATAAAATCAATAGCGGCACCAAAATTACCATGCTTTCCTTAATTGGCATGTTCTTTGCCGCTATCGTTATCATGATTGGTATTAACAGCCATAACTTCTTACTTTTCTTTGCCGCCTTCCTGTTCTTGTTCTTCATGACAGGCTTTGAAACGGGCGCATCCTTCCGCATGATTCCGTACATTTTTACGGACGGCATGCAATCTTCGTTAGTAACGGGGTTTACCGCAGCCATGGGCGCTTACGGGGCCTTCTTCATTCCGAAAGTTTTCGGTTGGGCCTACAGCACTTATGAATCGGTAATGCCTGCGTTCTATATAATTTTAGCCTTCATCGCCGTGACCATAGTCATCACCTATTGGTTCTATGCCCGCAAGTTCCGGCATGAAGTGTTAATCTCCTATACCTTTAAACTTTGTACTTCCAAAAAAAGAGTAGCCTGACGACAGATGTATGTAGTGACCCCAAAAAGTTAGACTTTTATTTCCGAGAAGCCTGAATAGGTTTCTCGGAATTTTTTATGCTACTGTATTCTTTAAGCGATACTTTACCGGACTTAGCCAATTCAACTTTCTCTTTTATTCGTTTTTCATTGTAATAGAGTATATATTGAGTAAGTGCTGTTTCTAATTCCTTGTAGCTATGAAATGTTTTTCCATAATACATTTCTTGCTTCAAAATTGAAAAGAAGATTTTCCATAGGCTGAATTGATCATTAGCAATTTCCTTTTCTGGACAT
>ENA-OQIW01000239-OQIW01000239.1-human-gut-metagenome-genome-assembly--contig:-NODE-239-length-11066-cov-1.487613_pt1 | contig 11066 bp, 14 predicted proteins | sample MGYA00242586_ERZ504751 | MGnify/ENA primary metagenome ERZ504751 (study PRJEB26092, sample SAMD00036349) | human gut metagenome | host: Homo sapiens | study: EMG produced TPA metagenomics assembly of...
TGTTCGTTGCTTTTTATAAGAATCGGTATATTGATACTATATAGTATCAATAAGTCATCAACTGCGAGGTGGACAGAATGGATGGGGCACAGTTTGCCAAAATGCTTTCAGATAAGCATTTGTTTGAACTCAATCGGATGGAATACAAGTACTCGACTGTCAGCGTCAAAGAATTTGCCGAATTGCTGCGGCAAAACTTTGCGCAGCCTCTGCCGTTGACTGATTTTTCTGGAAATAAGCTGTTTTACCTGCCGAACCTCGCGCAAATTTCAACAAATGGTATGAAGCAGTTGCTCTCTGTCCCTGTCAGTGGACAAAACTTCGGTTTGTCGGCGATGACCGAGGAAATTTATGCTACTTTTCAAATTGAAAGTATCCGCTCGACCCGCAGCAGTATCCGTTATATCCTCGATGGTTATGCCCCTCGTGATGAACAAGAAGCCCGCATCTATGGTATGAAGCGCGGACTGGAGTTTATCGCGAATCGTCAGAATGCGATCACCGAGGAGAATCTGCATCACCTATATCAGATCAGCACAGGGGATTATCTCCCGGATGAAGATCGATTACTGCCAAACCACTTTTATCGGTATGGCGAGGTTTTTATTGTGGGCGGTGAAGAACCCAGACCGGGACTTCCGGCAGAGCGGCTTCCCGGTGCCATGAAATGTCTTGTCGATTTTGCGAATGCCAATGACGGCATCAATGACTGCATAAGGCTGCCATTCTGCACTTTGCCTTTGCGTACTACCACCCTATTTTGACGGGAATGGACGCACTGCACGGCTATTCCACCTCTGGTATCTTGTTCAGCAGGGCTATCCTGCGGCACTGTTCACGCCGTTTTCCCGATACATCGCTGAAAACAAGGGCGCATATTACAAAGCCTACGAACGCGTGGAGAGAAATGCTCTGATTTCCGGCTATACGGATGTGACTCCCTTTCTGTTCTACTTCTGCAATGAGGTCTATAACCGCCTGCAGGTGGATGCAGTCCCGCCGAAAACTGATCTTGAGGTATATCAAACTGCTCTTGCAGAAGGAAAAATCACAGAAAAAGAACGGCTGCTCTGGGAGTATGTTCTGTCTGCTTATGGTGCAGAGGAGTTTACCACAAAGCAGCTGGAAAAGGATTTCCGAAACGCTGCGTATGCAACCATTCGGACGTTTGTGATGAAATTCCATGAGATGGGGCTGCTTACTGCAAGAAAAGCAGGAAACAGGGTGTTCTATCGTGTCGGTGGGACTTCTGACGGTCGGCCTAATGAATCCAAAAGGAGAACGTTATGAAAATGATTCGTGTTGTGGCCGCTGTGATCTGCGACTCCATGCAGGAAAAGCGCAAAATCTACGCCACTGCCCGTGGTTATGGCGACTATAAAGGCCAGTGGGAGTTTCCGGGCGGCAAAATCGAGCCGGGCGAAACCCCGCAGCAGGCTCTGAAGCGGGAAATCGAAGAAGAACTGGACACGGAAATCACCGTGGAGGATTTAATAGGGACAATCGAGTACGATTATCCGGCGTTTCATCTTTCCATGGACTGCTTCTGGTGTGAAGTGGTTTCCGGCGATCTTGTTCTGAAAGAAGCGGAAGCTGCACGATGGCTGACAAAAGATGACATTGATTCCGTTCCGTGGCTTCCGGCGGATCAGACCATTTTGGATGTTATCAGAAGCTCAATGCAGCCAGTGAAACCACTCCATACCAGCGAATATGACAACGAACCTCTGCAGAGATGCTGAATACTCCCAGAATGAAAGATGAACTGCGCCGTCCCATGACGCTGCTGGTGAAAGCCGCTATTCCGAAAAAATCGTAAAACAGAGGCCTCTGAATCTTTTCCTAATCAGAAAGAGATTCGGAGGCCTTTATTGGTTGATTTAGCTAATTCTGTTCACGCAAGCTGATGCAGGATGTGCCATAATAACTCGTGATGAATTCAGTTGCCCTAAATTCATACGAGCAGGGACACGACCAACTGGATTCAGAGGATGAATACATACAGGAGGTTCTAGTATGAACAAATTGTTTTCCTGCCGCTTCAACATGGACACCAACCGGGTGGAAGCCCGGTTCGAGGATGGCATCACCGTTGCCATTGACCGCATCGCCATAGAGGACGAATATGGCAACACCCCGGCACAGCGATCAGAGCTGGTCTGGCTGCTCTATAACAAGCCTTTGGAGTATGCACAGATGGTGCTGGGGTGGTGAGATGGCGCATTATCTGTCGCTTGGTTGCGACCATGGCAGACTGGAAGATTAACAAACAATACCGCAGCATAAAAAATCCCCGGTAGGTACTATGCCCCAGAAAGCACAGTATCTACCGGAGCTTCCTTATCTTTACACCCCAGAATAAGCCGAGAAGCCGCCGTCCACCGGCAGGCAGATGCCGGTGATGAAACCGGCTGCGTCGTTGTTCAGCAGGAACAGCAGTGCACCCACAAGGTCTTTCTCACTGTTACCAAAACGCCTCATCGGGGTGGCGGCAAGGATTTTTCCGGTGCGGGCAGTAGGCTTCCCATCCTCATTGTAGAGCAGTTTTGCGTTCTGCTCGCTGGCAAAGAAACCCGGTGCAATGGCGTTGACACGGATACCCACCTTGCTGAAATGCACTGCCAGCCATTGCGTGAAGTTGGTAACAGCGGCTTTGGAGCCGGAGTACGCCGGAATTTTTGTCAAAGGCAGGTAGGCATTCATGCTGGAAATGTTCAGGATGTTGCAGCCTGCGCGTCCTACCATCTGGCGGGCAAACGCCTGCGTGGGCAGCAAAGTGCCGATGAAGTTCAGGTTGAACACCATCTCCACGCCGCTCTCGTCCAGATCAAAGAAGGTGACGGTGTCACTTTCCAGATCGGCCATCTCAAAATATTCCTTATCCGTGTTGGCGCGGGCGTGTTGCCGCCGGCACCGTTCACAAGGATATCGCAGGGGCCAAGGTCTGCCAGTACATCCTCGGCCACCTGCAGACAGTTGGCCTTGTTCATCACGTTGCAGGTGTATCCCTTGGCAATGCCGCCCTCGGCCTCGATCTCATCTGCCAGCTCCTTGAGCTTATCCATGTTGCGGCCCAGCAGCGCCACCTTTGCACCCGCCCGTGCCAGCGCCTTGGCAAAAATGGAGCACAGCGTGCCGCTTGCGCCGGTGACAACGGCCACCTTGCCGGTAAGATCGGTGTTCAGTACATTCTTTTCCATAACATCCTCCTGTTACAGCTGTATTCATTGGCTAGAGTATAACAGAGACGGACAGTCTTTGCCAGAACGTTCTTATTATAAAATGGGATCGTTTTACGCTTTTAGCTGGTCAACAAGCACGATATCTCCCGGATGCGGTGCAGACGCAATCGTACAAAATCGCAAAAATGACCGTTTTTACCTTGAAAATCTTCTAACCCCTTCTGCGGCAAAACCAGTATGATAAATGCATGACAAACACATACTGACTTCGGCTCCGCACGGCCTGCGGGGCAAAGCAAACGCAAAGAAGAAAAGGAGATTTTTATGGCATCTGAAAGCAAGAGTGCCCTGCGTCCCTTCGGCATGAAGGACAAGCTGGGCTATATGTTCGGTGACTTCGGCAACGACTTCACCTTCATCCTCTCGTCCCTGTTCCTGATGAAATTCTACACCGACGTGATGGGCGTTTCCGCCGGTGTGGTGGGCATTGTCATGATGGCAGCCCGCATCGTGGACGCCTTTACCGATATCACCATGGGTCAGATCGTGGACCGCTGCAAGCCCACCAAGGACGGCAAGTTCCGCCCGTGGCTCAAGCGGATGTGCGGCCCTGTGGCCATTGCCTCCTTCCTGATCTTCCAGTCCGGTCTGGCCGGGATGCCTTACGGCTTCAAGGTGGCCTGGCTGGCAGTCACCTACATCCTGTGGGGCTCCATCTTCTACACCTCCATCAACATCCCCTACGGCTCCATGGCTTCTGCCGTTTCTCCCGAGTCCAAGGACCGTGCCGAGCTGTCCACCTGGCGCACCATCGGAGCCAGTCTTGCAAGCCTTGTCATCGGCGTGGGCACCCCGATGATCGCCTACGTTACCGTGGACGGCAAGACCATGCTCTCCGGCTCCCGCATGACCATCATCGCCGGTGTGTTCTCCGTGATGGCTATTATCTGCTACCTGCTGTGCTTCAAGATGGTGCAGGAGCGCGTGCAGCTGACCACCAAGAGCGAGAAGATGGACTTCGGCAAGCTGGTCAAGAGCATTGCAACCAACCGCTCCCTGATGGGCATCATCGCCGCCGCCCTGATGCTGCTGCTCTCTCAGCTGACCATGAGCGGCATGAGCAGCTATGTGTACCCCAACTACTACGGCAGCGCTGCCGCACAGTCTCTGGCAAGTCTGGTGGGCATGCTCGGCACACTGCTCATCTGCGCCCCCACCGCCGTCAAGCTCTCCCAGAAGTTCGGTAAAAAGGAATTGGCTACCGCCGGTGCCATTGTGGGCGCAGTTGCCTACCTGCTGTGCTTCCTCCTGCGTCCTTCTAACCCCTTCGTCTATGTTGCCTTTGCTGCTGTGGCTACCGTCAGCATGGGCTACTTCAACACTGTGGTCTGGGCTATGATCACCGACGTTATCGACGACACCGAGGTGCGCACCGGCGTGCGTGAGGACGGCACTGTGTACTCTGTCTACTCCTTTGCCCGCAAGCTGGGTCAGGCCATCTCCTCCGGCCTCATCGGCGCTCTGTTGACCATGATCGGCTACTCCGAGGCTACTGCCTTCGACCCCGCCGTCACCGGCAAGATCTTCAATCTGTCCTGTCTTGCACCCTTTGCAGGCTTTGTGGCACTGGCGCTGATCCTTGTTTTCCTCTATCCGCTGAGCAAGACCCGCGTGGAACAGAACATCGCTACGCTGGCTGCACGCCGTGAGGGCAAGGAAAACTAAGCTATTTTCCCTTCCTTATCATTTACCTCCGTTGCGCAGAGCAGGCACTCTGCCGGAGCACAGAAAATGTGCCCGACGGGGTGCTTGTTCTCAGTGAAAAAAGGCTGTATACTGAACCTGTACGAATCGCCGCACGGGAAAGGAGCAGACCCATGAACGTAGATCCCTTACAGGTGCTCAGCAAACTTGCTGCTGTTTACAATATCCCCGCCTGCCGGGTGACCCCGCCCTTTGCCGGGCTGGAAAATTTCGATTACGGTCTGCGCAAGGCGCTGGACCCGGAGTTTGACTGGCAGGAGTTCGGCTATACCCTGCTGAAGCACACCCCGGAGCAGACGCTGCTGATCGCCGAGGGCACCTTTGAGTTGAAGTTTGCCCTGTTCCGCGTGCCGGACGAAAAGGACACCGTGTTCATGATCGGCCCGTGGACGGATGGCCCCCGCAGCGAGGATTCCCGCCGGTGGGCGCAGAAAAATCTCGGTAAAGCCGGGGACGAAGCTGTGCAGGAATACTACAACGGCGTCCACACTCTTTCCGGCGATGACTTTGCCACCGCCATCTACGCCGTGGTGTCTGTTATGCTGGGGCAGGAGGAACTGCGCACACAGGAAGTGAAGGAGTTTCTGCCCTTCATGTTCCAGCCGGATATCCGCTACTTCACCGAACCCACCTTTGAGCGGGACATCCCCGTTGCCATGATCGAGCAGCGCTATCAGATCGAAAACGAGATGCTGGAGGCTGTGACCCGGGGCGATGAGAATGCCGCGATCCTCAGCATCCACCAGTTCGGCCGCTTTTCGCTGGGTGACCGGTTCATCGGGACGCTTTACCGGGAAAAGAGCCAGTTCATTATTATGAACACCCTGCTGCGCAAGGCCATTGAGCAGAACGCGGTGCACCCCTTTTATGTGGATAAAATTTCCTCCAGCTACGCCCGCCGCATCGAGACGCTGGACACGGTGGAGGACGTGCAGGCCACGCTGCAGCAAATGCTGCGGGACTACTGTGCCTACTCCCGCCGCTACTCCCTGAAAGGCTACTCCCCTACGGTGCAGAAGGTGATCAACCATATCAATCTGAATCTCTCGGAGCCGCACACCCTGAAAAGCTTGCGGCGCTGTGCCACATCAGCCCGTCGTATCTTTCCTCCCTGTTCAAGCAGGAGACCGGCAGTACCTCGATCGACTATATCAACACCCAGCGGTCAAACGTGCCGCACAGCAGCTGACCACTACCGACCGCTCCATCTCCGAGGTGGCGGAAGAAATGGGCATTCTGGACGTAAATTACTTTGCCAAAATTTTTAAGCGCACCTTCGGCATGACCCCCACCCGCTACCGCCGGGAAAACCGGAAAAAGTAAAAAAATCTACGATTCCGGCACGAAAATGTTCTACCTCTCCCAGCGTTTTCCATGCTAGAATAGCATCAGTAAAAGAAGATGCCAAACCCTGAACGATAGAAACAAAACAAGAAATAAGACAGGAGAATTCATCATGCGAGAGATCATTTCCCTGAACGAAGGCTGGACCCTGCACTTCCCCCAAGGGCGAGCGCGCCGCCGAGACCGTCACCCTGCCCCACACCTGGAACGCCGTGGACGGCATGGACGGCAACGGCAGCTACCTGCGCACCACCGGCGTGTACAGCCGCACCTTTAAAAAGCCCGTGCAGCCGCTGGCTGGCGGCCGCGTGTATGTGGAGGTGCTGGCAGCTGCGCTGGATGCCACCGTCAAGGTGAACGGCACTGTTGCCACCACCCACGAAGGCGGCTTCTCCATCTTCCGCGCCGACATCACCGACCTGTGCCGTGACGGCGACAACGAGCTGACCATCGAGGTCAGCAACGAGGACACCCCCTCCATGTACCCCGCCTCTGCGGACTTTACCTTCTACGGCGGATTGTACCGGGGCGTGAACCTGATCAGCGTGCCCAACGCACACTTTGATCTGGACTACTACGGCGGCCCCGGCATCATGGTCACCCCCAAGCCCACCGCAGACGGCGGCGCTACCTTTGAAATCAAGAGCTTCGTCACCAACCCCGACGACAGCTTTACCGTGATGTACAGCATCGAGGACCCCTACGGATGCGAAGTGGCTTCCGCTGTTCGTCCGTCTGACAATACTGCCATTTCGATTTACGTCCCGGACGCTGAGCTGTGGAGCATGGACGAGCCGAACCTCTACACCGTGGTGGCACGTCTGCAGCGCAACAACGAGGCATTTGACGAGATCTACGCCAACGTAGGCGTGCGCAGCTACACCGTTACCCCGGACGGCGGCTTCTCCATCAACGGCGAGGCCACCCCGCCTGCGCGGTGTCTCCCGCCATCAGGATAAGCTGTACAAGGGCAACGCCCTGACCGTGGAGGACCACTATCAGGACGCACAGATCATCAAGGAACTGGGTGCCAACACCATCCGTCTGGCACACTATCAGCATAGTCAGGATTTCTACGATGCCTGCGATGAGCTGGGCTTTGCCGTCTGGGCAGAGATCCCCTTCATCAGCGTATTCAAGTCTGGCAAGGACGCCCACACCCATGTGATGGAGGAGATGAAGGAGCTCATCATCCAGAACTACAACCACCCCTCCATCCTGTTCTGGGGCATCTCCAACGAGATCCTCATTGGCGGCATCAGCAGGAACTGGTGGATACTCACCACGACCTGCAGAAGCTGTGCAAGGAGCTGGACCCCACCCGTCTGACCACCATTGCCCATGTTTCTCACACCCCCACCTCCGGCCCCATGCACCGCATCACCGATGTGGAGAGCTACAACCACTACTTTGGCTGGTACGGCGGCAAGATCGAGCAGAACGGCCCCTGGCGTCGGACAAGTTCCACGCCGAGAACCCGGACATCTGCCTTGGCATCTCCGAGTACGGCTGCGAGGGCATTATCAACTGGCACAGCAACACCCCCCAGTGCAAGGACTACTCTGAGGAGTATCAGCACTGTACCACGAGTACATGGCACAGGCCTTTGAGGATCGCCCGTGGATCTGGGCAAGCCACGTCTGGAATATGTTCGACTTTGGCTGCGCTGCCCGCAGCGAGGGCGGCGTGAAGGGTCGCAACAACAAGGGTCTGGTCACCATCGACCGCAAGACCCGCAAGGACAGCTTCTATGTCTATCAGGCTTACTGGGCAAAGGATCCCATGGTGCACATCGCAGGCCGCCGCCACGCACAGCGCGCCGGTGAGACCACCGAGGTGAAGGTGTACTCCAATCAGGACACCGTGACCCTGTACTGCAACGGCAAGGAGGTCGGCACCCAGACCGCACACCGCGTGTTCAAGTTCGATGTGGCGCTGGACGAGGGCTTCAATGTGCTGATGGCTGTGGCCGACACCGTGAAGGACAGCATCACGCTGGAAAAGGTGGAAACTGAGCCTGCCTGCTACACCCTGCCGGAGTTCAACGAGCGTCAGGAGGGCGTGGCCAACTGGTTCAAGCAGATGGGCAGCATGGACCTGACCGCTCCCATGGAGTTCCCCGAGGCTATTACAGCATCAAGGACAGTCTGGAAGAGCTGGCTAAGAACGAGGAAGCTTTTGCTGTTACCGCCAAGGCCGTGAAGCTGGCCACCAACTTTGACATCAAGCCCGGCGAGGGCATGTGGGGCATGATGAAGAAGATGACCCCTGAGGTCATGGCCGGCATGATCTCCATCATGCCGGACGGCTTCATCGAGAGCCTGAACGCAAAGCTCATTAAAATCAAGAAGTAAAGCAATCTTTTTGAACCGTATGGCGGCTGTACAGCGTTATACGGTTTTTTTATGCTTTTGCGTATATCAAGAGGGCTGGCACCGTCCAGCCCTCTCTCTTTTTGCCAAAGCTTCCCTCATTTTTTCTTGCAAGCAGCCGAAAGTGGCGTGCTTTCAAAACTTTTGTTGACACAGTTCGATTTCTGTGGCAGTGTATTCCAACAATTTAATATGACATAAACACTTAGTATTTCCGTTCGACGTCCAAAGGAGCCGGAGCAAGTTTTTGGCTCTCTTATCGCTACATAGCAAACCCGAACCAAGGCTATCCCGGAAGGGATGGTCAGGTTCAGGTTGTTGTGTGGCGATTTTTTATTGCCAAATCTCGCACCGCACCTTGAAAATCGAAAGACCGTCTGCATGGGATACACGGCGATGACCCCACAAGGGCAGCACTGACGACTGCGCCAACAGGCGAAGCAAGGAGGAAGTGCTGGCGCAGTGCTCCAATTGCAAGCAAGCGAACAGCGCGCCGCAAAATTGGCTAAGCACAAGAGGAGAGCCGGAAAACGCCGCCGGAAGGGGGCAGGAAATCCATGCAGGGAGAACGGCACATCCAACCTCATGTGTTCAAAATGAGCACATGAGGTTATTCTCTCTGGTTTGCAACGGTGTACAAAGGGAACATAATAAAAAACTTAATAATGGACTGCCAATCTTACACAAAGTACCGCCCAAACGAGACTACGGGCGGTATTTTTGTATCATGGCGGAGAAAGGAGGAACTTCCCACGGGGGCTTGACTGAAAAGTTGAGCCCCTTTTTTCATGCCAAAAAACAGGAGGTAAATGCTTATGGCAGATGATAAAACCACAAAAACGCCGGAACAGCCGGTAACGGATACCGGACCGGGCAAGGAAACGCCGCCCGCGCCTCCAAAAGAACCGGGGAAGGTTTCCGTTTCCCCGGAGCCGGAAAAAAAGACGGAACCGGAGGTAAAGAACCCGCAGGTTTCCGTCTATAACTTCTCTGAAATTATGAAGGAAAAGAAAGCCGAGGAACGGGCGGCAGCTCCCGGCGGGGAAAAGCCTGACCCGGCAAAAGCGGAGAAACCGGAAAAGCAGCCGGAGGCTCCGAAGAAAGCGGAGGAAAAACCCAAAGAGCCGGAACAGCCGAAGCGCCGGGGCCGTCCCCCGAAAGCAGATAAGGACAAGGCCGCAGCCCCGAAGCCCAAAGCTCCTGCACAGAAACCGGAAAAGGCGGTCAAAAAGGAACCGGAGAAAAAAACGGCTCCAACGGTACAAGCCGCTCCCGCTCCGAAGGAATCCGAAAAGCCGAAGGATGCACCACGCCGGGGCAAGGAGCAGATCGTCTATATCAAGCTGAACGAGCTCCACGCCTTCAAGAACCATCCCTTTGAGGTCCGGGATGATGAAGAAATGCGGGCTATGGTGTCCAGCGTCAAGGACAAGGGCGTGACCCAGCCCGCTATCGTCCGTCCCCGTGAGGATGGCGGCTATGAGATCGTATCCGGCCACCGCCGCCAGAAAGCCAGCGAGCTTGCCGGATATGCGGATATGCCCTGTATCGTCCGAAACCTGACGGATGATGAAGCCATCACGCAGATGGTGGAGGACAATCTGAACCAGCGTGAAGAAATCCTCCCAGTGAGCGGGCCAAAGCCTTGAAAATGCAGCTTGAAGCCATCAAGCACCAGGGCTCCCGCACTTCGGGCCAGATTGACCCGAAGGACGCAGGCAAACGCTCCAACGAAATTGTGGCCGAGCGCAATAAGATGGCGGTCAAGCAGGTGCAGCGGTATATCCGTCTCAATGAGCTGGTTCCCGACCTGATGAAGCTGATGGATGAAAAAAAGCTGGGCTTTACTACGGCGGTGGAGCTTTCCTATATCGGCAAGAAGAACCAGAACTATATCGCCGTCGCCATTGACAGCCAGCAGTCCTCGCCTTCACAGGCGCAGGCAAAGCGTATGCGTGAGTTGGACGAAAAGAAACTGCTCAACGGGGATGTGATCGACGGCATTATGATGGAGGACAAAAAGGAGGTAGACAAAGTGATTTTGACAGGTGCGGAACTGAGCAAGTATTTCGGCAAGGAAACTACGCCGAGGGAAATGAAGGATCAGATCATCAAGCTGCTGGACGACTGGAAGGTCAGCAGAAGGAACACGAAAAGCCGGAGAAGAAAACCGAACAGGAAAAGTAAGCTAAAACTTCGGGTCAGCATGGCCCGAGGATTGCGCTCTCGCCCCGCGCCCCGAAGCTCTGGAGATATAAATTATTCCCCGTCGCCAGTTATTCCGTAGCATAGCCGGGAAAATCAGTCAAGGGCAGCGCCGCCGCAGGCGGTGCCAGAGGCACCCTTGACGGATTTCTCCCGGTTATGCTTTTCCGGTCAAGCGACGGGGATATAAATTCTCCAG
>ENA-OQIW01000240-OQIW01000240.1-human-gut-metagenome-genome-assembly--contig:-NODE-240-length-11023-cov-1.303598_pt1 | contig 11023 bp, 17 predicted proteins | sample MGYA00242586_ERZ504751 | MGnify/ENA primary metagenome ERZ504751 (study PRJEB26092, sample SAMD00036349) | human gut metagenome | host: Homo sapiens | study: EMG produced TPA metagenomics assembly of...
ATCCAGGCGAGGAATCATAGATTATTCGAAATAGCAGTGGCCTATCATTTTACTTCCCTATCTCTTTGAGCGATACGATATACTGCTGCACGAGTGTTGCCTTCTCGTACAATTCCCCCTTCTTCCAGCATTTTCTGTAGAATACGGTACGCCTGTGGTGGTGATACTCGCAAATGTTCGACTACATCTTTTCTCGTGATAACTCCCCCGACTTTTAGCCAGTTTCCTAATCAGTTCTGGCAACTTGTCTATATCAGTCTGACGAACATATTTTGCAGGGTCCTTATATACTTTTGCACTTAAATATAGGCTCGTCCTCGACCATTTCCTACCGCTTCAACCATGCCAGATTCCGTAAGGCGTTCCAAGTTCGAACGCATTCTCACCTTCACCATCGACTTTGAAACCGCCAAGCGTTACCGGAAAGCCAACAAAATGCCCCACCAGTTCCGCCGTGCAGCGTGGACCGACCTGACCGTGGAGGTGTATCTGTGATGCTTCTGGGAAGCGCCCCTGTGTTAAACGCAATCCATCTCATACATGAGCAAACAAGGCCCACCGCCAAAATTGACGGTGAGCCTTGTTTTATACTTGATTTTTAACGATAATTCGCTATAAAGTCCTTATGCTCTCGGGTTTTTAATAGCAGCCTGGGCGGGTGCCAAAATTACAGAGCGTTCGGAATAACGACACAGCGCGGTTTTCAATTTTTCAGTTGATTCCAAGCTCTTTCATCAACTCCGCACGGCTCTTTTCATCTTCGGAAGCCCTCTTTACATCGTCAATGCGATTCTGGTCAAGGAGCTTCTTTACCAGCAAAGCCATTTTGTTTTCTCCGCGGCTCTCGCCTTTCACGATGCCTTTTTCAATGCCTCTGTTTTCCACTTTATCAAGCACATCACACATATTGCGTGGGCCTCCTTTCCAGCGTCAAAGTCACTGCGTGTCCAAAAGATAAGGTCTCAGCATCTCAACCAGTTCGTAAACTTTCGTTCCGGGTGCTGATTCAGACGGCTTCCGTCCTTCATTTTGCTTGTCCAATCGCTTTGCATTGGCAATCGCAATGTCCATGTAAGGTCGCAGCACTTCATACATATCCGGGCGGTTCTTCTCGTAACTCCCTGCACCAATTGTTTTTCAGCCAATCGCTTAGCTTCGGCCAGTAACGAGATCTATCAATATCAGTATCCATATACATAAAATGCAGCAAATACCACAGTTCTACGCACTGGTTCGACCATACAGCATGGTAAATCGTCTCACCTTGTGCATTGTATTCTTCGCACAGCTGTGCTACCATGTCGATATTTTCTGCCGGAAAATCATCTGTGTCATAGACAATCCAGACGTGCTTAAACACAATGCCGTTATTCTGAACGTATTGACGAGCTTTCATCAGCAGATTCACCGTATTGTCGCCAATGCCCTCTACCTTTAGCTGGATTCTATCACGGTACTTAGAATTGATAATCCGTTGAATTGCGCCAAAATACTGCGGCTCGGTTTCTGTACCTTCAGATGCAATCAAGTGGTATTCCGGCTGAATCATCCTCGCCTTATCACGGCGATTCTTCATCCAGCTTTTCCCAAGGTCACTCTTTTTCGGAGGCTTCAGACTCATGCCCAATCCCTCCCTGCTCAGCATATTAGAAAGGTAGGGGTCTGCACCATATCGGCCTTCCAGATACTGCTTGTCAAAGGCCGCTGTGCTCTTGACGCGAGTATTGTCCTCCTGCCGGAATTCATAAAGCGAATAAATCTCGCTTTCATGATTATCATTCATCGCGGCAAACCAGATTTCATCACGACGGAAAACAGTATTCTTCATTGTAGTCAGGTCGTGAGAACTAAATAGTAGTTGTGCGCCCTTCTTATTCAATTCCGGGTTCTTGAACATCTGAATCACATATCGGAGCAGCTTCGGATGCAGCTTGGCATCCAGTTCATCCACAACCACTGTACGGCCTTCCTGCAATGCTACCATCAGAACCGGCAAGGCTGCAATCATTTTCTTGGTTCCATCCGACTCTGCTTCAAAGGGAAGCTCGTAGACCTTGCCGTTGATCGTTCTTTGCGTGAACAGGTGCTTGCTGTCTTCATCATAGCGATAACCGGACAAATCAATCCCCACATCATTCAGTGCATGAATCAGGCTTTCCTTAGTCGTCTCACTCTTGGACACCAGCACAATGTTTTCTGCTCTGGGGTTTGCGTAGCTCTGTGTAATACAGGATTCAAACCAATTCTGCACTTCTGCAATCACAGGGATATTGTAGTTGATTGCCAAAAAAGAAAGATACGGCATCTTCGGGTTGACGTCCAAGTTGATGCTTGCCTTATTGATACTTGCACCCAATTCAATCTTCTGGCCGTCTCGTTCAAAAATCAGTCCTGTCTTCTTGCCACCAAGTGTACGCCACAGAAGAGACTCAAAGACAATTTCTTCCTTGAGCGAAATGTAATACTGGTATTCCTTCTCGCCGACACGGAAGAACACCTGAAAAATCGTAGGCTCATTTGCAGAGCTTTCATCCAACATAAAGGGAGCCACACTGCTGCCCTGCTGGAAAATCATTGGCTGCCGATTCTTCTCCAATGCATGAATCGGCTTCACAACAAGGTTAATCAGGCAAAAGAATGCCTGAAGCAGATTTGTCTTACCGCCACCATTGGGGCCGTAGACTGCACTGACCGGAAGTAAGTCTTCTGCTTTCTCCTGTCGAATCAAGGATCCTGAAACTCCGGAATCGCCATTGCACGGAAATCGAATGTGGTTTCATCCTTATAAGACTTAAAATTCTGAAAAGAAAACTGGCAAAGCATTCTTTCAACTCCTTCCTGTTATTAGTATACCTCATTTTCGATTTTTATTCCAGCATTTTAGAAAATTTCATTCTTATATAAGTTTTATAGAGTGAAACCAAAGAGTAAAAAGTTTTTATTTATACAAAAAACGGAGTTTCCCGCAGCATGGTATCACCTCGCAGATGTGAGTCACTTGTTATTATTGTACCTTCTTTCCACTCACAAAACAAGACACAAAATGCCCGCTGGCTCTTGATAAAGAAAACCAGACCTGTCTGATTGGACGAAAACCATCCCAAATGTCGAAACTGGATTTATTGCAGTCTGTAATGATTTTTCATTCGGCACAATGAACTTGAAGGGCGGAGATCGAAAATACGCTGCCTTTGATCAAATCGCCTATAAGAAATCCCAAAAAGCAAGTTTATTATCATCCTATTAGATTTCGATCTATGGATAACAGTGTCATAAACCACCAGATAGAATGCTATGCGTTTTTATAGTAGTTGTTCCTCCCGATCAATTTCTATTTGATTCATAACATCCTGATAAATTACAAAAAGAGGTGTTTTTTATGACAATGGCAAAGAAGCTCCCACTTTTAGCACCTTCCATTCATACGTTTGAAGTGAATGGAACGTACACAGATTGCGAAGCGAAGCGCACTGTATTTGTGGCAATTCAAAAAATGGTATCCGCTGGAAAATACTATCGGATTCCGTATCATGGCTCCTCGAAAAAAGGCTACTCTTATAAAAGAAAAGATGGCGGTTTGACCATCACATTGGCGGATTACCCAGATTTCAGGAAGAGATACATAACGTTATCTGGTGTAAACCTTGCTCGGATCGCAGGTGATCCGTCTCGTTTAAGTTTAACAGATTTATCGCCAGAAGGTTTGGCCATGCAAGAGCAGGCATTTCTGGATGAATTGGAGCAGCTTGGACTCCTTGAAATTGAGGATTCTGTTAAATGGAAAATGCACCGGTTGGATATTACACAAGACTTCTATGTGAAATGCGATCCCTCGCTGATGGTAAAAATCATTCGTTATGCAGGAAGCGTTGACCCGTACAGGAAAGGTTGCGCACTGCACTATAACCAGCACAATGAGATCCGAAGCTGTAAATTTGAAAAAACGTGGTACGATTTTGCACTCTATGACAAACATCAGCAGCTCTTGAATTGTGAAAAGGAGAGCTATCCGATTTCTCCAGATGATTTGGAACGCTCAAAAAATCTGGTTCGATATGAAATTCAATTAAAGTGCCCCAGTCTGAAAGAATTTGAATACGATAAGTTGGAATCTTCAAAACTCCGGTTTAGGAATCATGCGCTGTTTCATTATTTTGACAAAATCAGCGATGATATTCCGCTCTTTCTATATCGGTATGCCGTCGATTTTTTGGCAAGCATTCGTGGTATAACGTTCCAACTGCCTGAAAGCCGTACAAATGAGCAATCTTGATGACGATACCAAAGAACTTGTCGCTGCGTATATCGAAGCGCAGGATGAGCCGGAACTGACCGATAAGATACATCATAAAAAGAAAATCGCAAAGGCTTTGGAAAAATTAGAAATCAACGATGTAATCATCCCTTGCCGCATCCTGAACGATCGTCAATGCGGCAGATTTCCTTGTGCGCCCTTATGCACAAGGGTACAAGGGCTTTGAGCGAACAAAAAATAATCCGTGCAAAACAGAACGAAAATTCACCAGAATCACAAGAATGGAGTTGATTTTCAATGCTAGACAACTATCCTGATGTCCTGAGCTTCCGGCAGGTCATGGAAATTACGCATGTTGGCAGAAATCTACTGCTTCGTCTTCTGAACAGCGGCGAAATTCCCGCCTTCAAGATGGGAAAACTCTGGAAGGTTTACAAACAAGACCTGATCCAGTATATGAGCCAATGTCAGTAAACCATATCCTTCGTTTGGCGCAAAAAGAATCCCGTTGGACTCCGCAGCAGGAATCCAGCGGGATTTAATTTTATTGATTTTTAATGCACTTGCTCGTTACTTACACTGCCATCATGGATTTCAAATGGTTCTTTCATGATGTTTCCTCCCATCTCAATGGATGAACAGCTTTTTCAGAATCGCCACTGGAATCAAAATCAGTCCCAGCAGCACACCAAGAACGAACCTTGTCAGGAAAATATCCTTCATTGATCCGATTTGAATTTTGTTCGCATAGATGGTCTGCCCGACCGCCCAGTAACTCAGCACACAATACAAAATAAAGACAAGCATTTCCATAGTATTTTTTCCTTAATCGATGTGCCACAAATAACCTCCGCTTTCTTTTAACCAAAAAGTGGAGGTTATTTCCTATTACTGAGCCGATTTAATCGTAATCACGGGATTGTCATTCGCACACAGGTACGACAGAAGTTTTGTCATATCTTTTCCCGAAATCTTGATATCTCCATATCCTGAGTTCATATTTACCCATTTCGCCCACACCGTCGATGAATAATGCCGAACCCGCATACGGAGTTGCACTATATGCGCTTAATCCATCTCCGTTGAATCCAAAACAGATACAGGCATTGGACGAGCCCTTTGAGAATTTCGGATACATATTTTCCGCTCCACCCTTGTCGGCCCAGTCTTTGTACGGATCATTTTTAGATTGAAGGGTATTATAGTAGATAGACTCCGGATCACATACCCAAACGCTGTCTTCCTTAATTATTTTAGAGTACAACATCGTATTTTTTTCTTTAGTTGAGAAGGCAAAGCAGATTGGGAAGGTTCCTTCCGGGGTCATATGGTCGCCTTCCGTTTTATCAGTCGTAAGTCCATTTGCACCAATTGCTGCTGTAGTGCTTAGGTCTTTTCCCATTGACCATCCCGGTACGACCAAAGGGTTAAAGTTGCATTACTACCTGTGGCCTCTACAAGGATTTTCTGCCATGTGCCGTCTTTCTCACAACCAGAAACGTCGGGCGGGATAGCGTCAGATTGAATAGATGCCGCCGTATTACCGTTTTCAGCAGTTGCCGTCTGCGTCGTATTTGCACTGGTATCGGAATCATCCACGGCAAACAATTCTTCCAAGGAAATCTTATCTGATGCCAGCAACGATGCCGTTGCAAGATTTGAATAGATCAACTCCTCATCAGGTGCTTCATTGTCAAACGTTCCCTTTTTCCGTATTGTACCATCCTGATTATAAAGGATTCCCTTTCCGTTATATTTATCCTTCTTCCACTCACCATCATAGGCAAGCCATCCATCTGATGCATACAACTTTCCTTTTCCTTCTATAGAACCTTTCTTCATTTTCCCTTCGTATTTGATGTGCGGAATCAAAACTCTCTGGTTAAAATCTACCGTTGTATTGGGGGATTCATATAGATTTACGGTCACAATTAATTTGAGCACTCTTTTTTGGGGAAGAAGAAGATCAATTTGCCTTACCAATTCATCTTCGCTCCATTTTTCGCTCATCTCATCGATGTAATCCCAAAATTTATACAGAAAGAAATTACCAACAGCCTGACAGTCATTGTCGTAATAGGTCGTCATTTTTCCTGTAGCCATATTTTTTTCATAGTTTCCAGCATGGGCTAGGTAATGAACTAAACCGTCGTATGTAAACGAAATTCCCTTTCCGTCAATCTTTCCATCCTTAAATTTTCCAACATATTCCAGCGACAGTCCGTTCCGAGCACTGTATGCGAACAACGCTCCGTTTCCATTCGGTTTATTATCTTTCATTCCCCCATAATAAAATGAGATCTCTTCATAATCGCCAATACGATCCTTGGGCAGCGAAGACACTTCCATGTACTGACGTTCCGACTCCATAGTGAGCAGTGTCTTCACAATTCCAGAGTCAGTTTTCACATCCATCCGATAAAAATCACTGTCGCTCATCACATCCTCGCCTTGCAATTTCAGCAGCTTTTCAACAAAAAGCCGTGAAACGTCAGAATCTTTGAGCGCTTGTTCCAACGTCATTTCCGTCACTGTCTGCGAAGTGTTTTCACCATAAATTATATTGATAGCTTCCGCATATTGTGCTACAGAATCTTTATAATAAGGATTTTCCGACTTGCTGTATGTACTGCTTGGCTTTTTTAAGGTTTTCCAATGTGTAAACAAGCTCTTCCTCCGGTTTCACTTCTTCTGCTTCCGAAGACGCAACGCTCATTTCCGATGTAGCGGTTACAGATGCCGCATCAGACGAGGACGGTTTCTTATCTGAATCGCTGTCAGACGAAGAGCCTCCAAACAAACCAATCAGGATGAAAAGTACAACAAATACAACCAGACATCCGCAACCTGTCTTTGCACATCCTTTTCCACTTGATGTCTTTTCTTTATCTTCAGGGGTCGGATCAACTGGCGCAGCACTTGTTTGTTCACCTTTCGACTGCGCAGAATATGTTTGAGCACTCTTGGGCGGTTCTGGTGCTGAATAAGAAGTCTTCTGCTCTGTCTTTCCTGACGATAGTAAATTTGGTCATACTGCCAGCGCTTGTCTTTATCAGACAATATCTCGTATGCCTCATTGACATCTTTCATCTTTTCCTGTGCAGCTTCTTCCTGTCCAGGATTCAGATCTGGATGATATTTCTTTGCCAGTGCCTTATATGCCATTTGAATCACTTCTGTTGATGCATCTGGCGCTACCTGCAATATTTTATAGTAGTCCTTCATAATTTCCTCCGCACTGTTTTTAATATCATGTTTATTTGCTGCGATCATCAGCGCAATAACCGCCGCGACCATGATTTTATTCCGTAGAATACATTTTTTACAAGTTGTTCTCTTATAGCAAAAAAGGCTTCCATCTTCTTTTTCATAGAAAGTGGAAGCTCTTTTCACCAATTATTGCACCATCCCAATTGCGATTCTTGGATTGTAGTTGGATTCTAAATACAGTAGGTGTTTTGTCATATTTCTATCGAAAATCCAAGTATCATCATACTTATTTTCGTTTTCTCCGACTCAATCAATAAAGAATATAGCGCTATTACGAGCTAGCACACTATGTTCCCAATACTAGACACTTCGTATTGGGACTACGCATCTAGTGCCAAACGCCGCTTACCTTTATTTATTAGCTTTGCTTTTTATTATAAATATTTCATCGTTTCGTTCTGAAGATCATTCAATGCTCTAATCATTCTGTTTAAATCATTTCCTAGATTAAACTCATAGTCACCAAACCTCAGATATCCAATCCATCTGGATATCTTTACATCTACAAATTCATCTAAAAAGAAACTGCCCTTCTTTCTATGATCATCATTAAAAAACACACCATGCGATGTAACCGCAAAGCCTTTCATTCTTTCGTCTACACCACTCATGAAATTTCCGCTGACAATAAGAAAAACTTTATCGTTTACAGGAATATCAAAAGCGATCTTTGCGGCCGCAACTTTTCTTTCATCGGAGATAGGATTTCCAGATTCACAATATACTCCGACGCTATTAAGCGGATTACGCGAAAAAGTCTTTTTAATAATTTTTTCTGCTATTGCAACATACTGTGCATCTGCATCTGCAGCATTATCCTCTTCAACTGTATAATTCCCTTTCCTCTGTGATTCTGTATTCACTACATATGGATTATCCTCAATTGGACACCCGCATTTGCTACATACGGTCTTGCCTGATCGAAGCATTACCTCTCCGCATTCTGGGCATATATAAATTTCACTCATTGGCAATCCACATTTTACGCAACTAACGGCACGTGTACTAATTTCAGCACCGCACTCTGGACATTTAATCATTGCCATATTAATCCCACCTTATCTCAATTCATTAATTAGTTCGTTTTGCAGATCAAGCAACATCTTGAAAACAACCCTTTTATTCGTCGTGTTGAATTCGTGTCCGTCAATACAAATGTAATTTTTGATTCTAAGGTCCGCATCCATAAAATCATCAATGTCTATTAGCCCTCTATTCTTTTTATCATCAGTATAATAAATTCCTTCTGGCGTAATTGCAAATCCTTTTCCTCCTATATTAATTCCGCCAAACATATTGGCGCTCGTCACAAAATACACATTTACATCAGCTGGAATTCTAAAAACATTTCTCGCATTTTCCTCATTTTTCTCTGAGATAGGGTTTCCGCCACCACTAATAAAGTAATGCTCAAAATTATCCTCAGCGCAAATTTGAGAAACAACCCTACTTAAAACATTCAGAATCACTTCTTTTCTGGATATCATTGAAGTTTGCGTTTCTCTTGTAGTAGCTCGTATCGTTCTCTGCATTTTTCAATATAAGCCATCACCTCGTCACGTCGACTCTGCACTTTTCCATTAAATGGGCAACCACATTTTGAGCAAACTCCATTATCAACAAATCCTGCTGTACCACATTCCTCACATATAGCAACCCTGCTCATAGGAAGGCCGCAACAAATACATTTCTCAGCTCTTGAACTAATTTCAGTCCCACATTCTGGACATTTGATTATCGCCATATTAAAACCTCCTATTTGTTTTATCTTTTTATGAATAATACGCCAAAACCTTTTTTATTTAATTATTTCTGTTCTACACTGTTATGGTATAGTGCTTTATTCAAAAATCGCTTCCTCACCTTCCAATCACTCAACGATTCACCAAACAGTTAGATTTATCTCGTTAAAATTATACGATTTATACAATTACATGTCAAGCTATCCACCCTTAAAATCGTAAGTAACACTACGATTTATCCAAGGAGGTCTATGACATGGAACGCGAGAAACCAAACTTTGACATTCTGGGAAGGATCGACCGGGAGCGGTTGGCTCGTGGATGGTCTGAATACACCTTGCCGAGAACTCCGGTCTAACGCAATCCACCTTATCAACGTGGCGCAGACGAAACCTTCAGCCTAATGTGACCTCAATTGAAAAAATATGTCACGGCCTTGGCATCACACTCTCGCAATTTTTTGAAGAGGACACTGCCGTTCACCATTTAACAGAGGAGCAGAAATCCCTTTTGACCATCTGGGATAGCTTTCGCCCTCGCAAAGAATCGCTATTTTGGATTTGATTCGGGCATTTCTGCCTGAATAAAGCAAACCCTTACAAAAAAGAAGGATGCCGGCGACCATTGCGTCACCTGGCATCCTTCTTCATTAGATAAAGGATTTCAGAACTTTTTTCAGTGCTTCACGCTGTTCCGGGGTTATGCGATTCAACAAATTCAAAAATTCCTGTTGTTCCTCTTTTGTAAATTCGCTATGGGGTTCATCTTTTACACATTTTTCGTTTTGCATAACAACTCTTCCTTTTTAGGTTTTCCCTCGTCAGTCAAATCAGCCCGAATCTGCCGCTTATATTTATAATAGGTATTCCGGGCAAGTCCAGTCAATTTCATGCACTCCATGTCATCCAATGTACCGCCAAACGCCTTACAATGGATACGGATCTTCTCCTTGGCTGCTTTGGACTTTTTGGTTTCAAATCCAATGCCTTTCTTACGGCCAACCTGCTTGCCGTTCAGCCGGGCGGTCAAAAGGCCCTCACGGGTACGCTGGTGCAGATCGGCAACTCTTTTTCGGATTGCTCAAAGGCCAGCTTGATCTGCTCCTTTGCCAAGGCCATCAAATATTCGTTGATACCCTTCAAGATGAAGTCCACATTTGTCCCTGTCATGGCAATGCTGCCGGACAGGGCTTTTTTGTAGGTCTCGGTGTCGATGTGGTGCTCTTTCAAGAACACCAGCCGGATGCCCTTGTGGTAGAGGTCTTCGTACAGAGCAAAACCCTCTTCTGCATTTCTGGACATCCGGGACACCGAATCGAACACTACCACATCTCCGGCTCTCAGAATCCGGTAGAGCTTCAGCCATTCCGGGCGAAAAATAGATGTCCCGGTGTAGGCTTCCTGTGTAATGTGGGCAGTTGGTTATTCGACCTGATGTTGCGAATCTGGCGGTCGATATTCTGTTTTGCAGTGGAAATTCTGCAATAGCCATAAATACTCATAACTCTTTTCTTTCTGTATCAAAAATGCCGTAGGTGCAGAAAAGTATCAATTACAGCGAAATTGGACAATTTATCTTAGCAGATTGATAACGCTAAAATGACGAACGGCATTTTTAATACCTTTCCGGTACAAGTTTTCTGTCATTCCTGCTTCACATAGGTCTTTATAAATTCTTCACTGTGACGCATGGCTTTTGATTTTTCTCTGCTCCTCCAAATGGTCATAGTTCCAGTCCGTCTCTTCGTCGCGACTAT
>ENA-OQIW01000241-OQIW01000241.1-human-gut-metagenome-genome-assembly--contig:-NODE-241-length-11004-cov-1.186724_pt1 | contig 11004 bp, 15 predicted proteins | sample MGYA00242586_ERZ504751 | MGnify/ENA primary metagenome ERZ504751 (study PRJEB26092, sample SAMD00036349) | human gut metagenome | host: Homo sapiens | study: EMG produced TPA metagenomics assembly of...
AAGGAGATGCGCACCGTTTCCATGGCACTGCCTCCCGTCCGGCCGCCGATGAGGCCTGCCAGATACATGATGATGCCGCCGATGACATGCCCCAAAATGATGGCTTCCAGGGCCCGGACAAAGCCCAAGGGAGCCAAGAGCCATGCCGGTCAAAATTTCTGCAATGGAAATCCCCGCGCCAAACCACAACAAGCCGTTGGAAAAGGCCGAGGTCTTTCGTTCATTTACCATATAGTATCAAACCTTTCTATTATAAAGACTGGTATAAATAATAACCTATCTCAGTATACCATATTCTTTCCGAAAACCCTATGGCGAAGGGAAGATTTATCACAGTTTTAACTCACTTTACAATAACTGAGGGCTTTTCCTTTATCCTTGGACCTTGACCATGCTATACTTGTACTGATTATAAGCTTAACATTACTATTGGCAGCAGATTTCAAGTATTATACGTTTGGAGTGATATCATGAGAATAGACAAGCGCCTGAAAATTGCCATTGCCGCTGTCGTCATCGCCGCCTGTGCCTTTGGCGGGTACACGTACTACCAAAGCCAGCAGAAGGCAAAACAAGCAGCCGCCGTAGAAACGGCAGAAGTCGTCCGCAAGGATTTGAAGTCGACCGTATCGGCGACAGGGACCATCAGCCCCGTCGATTCTGTCGAAGTATCGCCGAAGATCACGGCTCGTATCAGCCAGGTTACTGGTCAAGGAAAATGACCACGTCACGGCCGGCCAGACCGTCGCCATCCTCGACGGCAAAGATTTCGAAGCCCAGCGTGATCAGGCTCAGTACAAGGTCACCAATACCAAGGTGGAATACGAACGAGCCGAACAGCTCTACAATCTCGGCGCCGGGACCAAGCAGGACCTGGACACGGCTAAGTTTAATTACGATTACGGCCCTCAGTACCTTATCAGAAGCCGAATCAGACGTAGCCGAAACAGTCATTACAGCCCCGATGGACGGCGTCGTCGTCGGCGAACCGAAGACGGTCGGCACCATGGCCGTTCAGGGCAACAGCAACCCGACAGTCATCATGCGTATCGCCGATACGGCAAATAAACAGATTTTAGCCCAAGTCGACGAAACGGATATCGGCAAGGTCCAAGTCGGTCAGGAAGCTACCTTTACGGTAGACGCCTATACGGACCGCACCTTTACGGCCAGAGTCACAAAAATCTCCCAGACCGACACCAGCAACACCTGGGATACGAACAGCTCCACGTCGTCCTCTTCGTCGAGTTCATCCAGTTCTTCAGCCAGCGTCATCTACTATTACGTCACCCTCGACGTCAATGACCCTGACGACGTCTTAAAACTGGGCATGACGGCCCGCGTCGACATTACGACGTCGGAAAAACAAGACGCCTTAGTCGTCCCCATTGCCGCCTTGAAGACCAATGACTCTGGTTCCTACGTCGTCCGCGTCAACGACGACGGCACGACAGAACAAGTTCCGGTCAAGACCGGTATCTACAGCAGTGACTACGTCGAAATCCTGTCGGGCCTCACCGAAGGCGACAAGGTTTCCATTACCTATACGGCCACCAAGTCCTCTTCGTCATCATCCTCCTCGAAGAGCAGCAGCCGCCAAGGGCCACCGCCCATGTAAGGGAGGTCCTTACCATGAATCCAATCATTGAACTCCAAGGTATCGAAAAGATATACCACATCGGCGGTGAAGATTTCGCCGCCTTAGCCGGCATCACCCTCAACATCGAAGAAGGGGCAATTTGACCGCCCTCATGGGGCCGTCCGGTTCCGGGAAGTCGACGCTGATGAACATCCTCCGGCTGCCTCGACCGACCGACAGCCGGCTCCTACCAGCTTGGCGGCAAGGAAGTCGCTCACCTCAATGACGATGAATTAGCCGTCGTCCGCAACCAGCACATCGGCTTCGTCTTCCAGAACTTCAACCTCTTGTCGCGAATCACAGCCCTCGACAACGTCGCCCTGCCCTTGGTATACGCCGGCGTCGGCCGCAAAGAGCGGACTGAACGGGCCATGGATAAACTGAAATCCGTCGGCCTTGAAACCTGGGCCCACCATAAACCAAACGAGCTCTCCGGCGGCCAGCGCCAGCGCGTGGCCATCGCCCGGGCCCTGGTCAACAATCCGCACATCATCATGGCCGACGAACCGACGGGCAACCTCGATACGAAGTCGACCAAAGACATCATGCGCCTCTTTGAAGAGCTCCACGAAGACCATAAGACGATCATCCTGGTCACACACGAACCGGAAATCGCCGCCTGCGCCACCCGTCAGCTCCTCTTGTCAGACGGTAAGATTACCAAAGATGCCGGAAAGGGGGTCGTTATGGATGTTATTTAGTGAAAGCGTCCAAATCGCCATTACGGCACTGTTATCCAACAAGCTGCGCTCCATCCTGACCATGCTGGGCATCATCATCGGTGTCGGCGCCGTCATCGCCATGATCTCCATCGGCATGGGCGTCCGGCAGAACGTCACTAACTCCATTGCCAGCCTCGGCAGCAACATGCTCATCGTCATGCCGGGCTCGGCCAACAGCGGCGGCGTCCGCTCGGCAGCCGGCTCCAATAAAAAATTAAAATACGACGAATGCCGATAGCGATTAAAAATAAAATCAAAAATATCGACTACGTGTCGCCGACGGTCAACAGCTCGTACCAGGTCGTCAACGGCAACCAGAACTGGAATACATCGGTCTACGGCGTTACGCCGGAATACCTTCATATCCGGTCCCTTACCGTCCAGTCGGGCTCCTTCATCACCCAATCTGATTTAAACTCGCGAAACCGCGTCGCCGTCATCGGGACGACGGTCGCCACCAACCTCTTTGAAGAAGCCAACCCGGTCGGCAAGACGATCCGTATCAACAATCAGCCCTACAAAGTCATCGGTGTCCTCGAAAGCAAGGGGCAATCATCGGTCGGCCAGGACCAGGACGACGTGGTCATCGTCCCCTTGACGACGGCCCAGGAACGACTGATGGGCATTACCTATATCAAGGCCATCAACATCCAGGTCTCGAGTGCCGATAAAATCGAACAGGTACAGTCGGAAGTCGAAACGCTCCTGCGCCAGCGTCATCACATTACCAACGGCAAGGAAGACGACTTCAACGTCCGCAACCTGACCAGCCTCATGGAAACGATGACCCAGACGACGACCATGCTGACCTTATTCTTAGGCAGCATCGCTGCCATCTCCCTCGTCGTCGGCGGGATTGGCATCATGAACATCATGATGGTCTCGGTCACCGAACGAACCCGTGAAATCGGCATCCGCAAGGCCCTGGGAGCTACCTTCCAGAATATCATGATGCAGTTTCTCATCGAGTCCGTCGTCATCGGCGTCATCGGCGGTCTCCTCGGCGTCGCCTGCGGCGTCGGCATCGCCTTGGCCATAGCCGAGTCAGGCCTCTTCGAGACGGTCATCACGGCAGCGCCAATCATCATTTCCTTTAGCTTCTCCGTCGGCATCGGCTCTTCTTCGGCATCTACCCTGCCCGAAAAGCAGCCAAGCTCGACCCGATCGAAGCCCTTCGCTATGAATAAAAAAGAAGCACTGTTCCTTATGGAGCAGTGCTTTTTGCATGTCAAAAATTATCCGTTCAGCCAGCGGCGCACATCGCTTTCAGCATCTTGAACGGTCGAACCCAGGATGACCAGACTCGTTCCCAAAGTGGCTTTCGGGCAAAGGGCGTGGATATCTTCCAGCTGCGGCCGATGCCGCTTCCTTCGTGAGTACAGAAGGATAGATGGTCTTGCCGGAAAAGTCGTGATTTTCTAAAAAGGTCCACATGGCCATGGGCATGGTGCCGCACCAATTGGGATAGCCGAGAAAGACGAGGTCGTAACCGCTGATATCGTCGAGATCCCGGGCCAGTGCCGGCCGAAGCCTCTTTTCCCATTCATGGCGGGCCAGGGAGACCGTTTCTTTATACTCGTGAGGATAGACGGCTGCCGCGCGGATATGAAACAGGTCACCGCCGGTCATACGACTGATCATCTTGGCGGCCTGTTCCGTATTGCCGACCTTGAGATTGACGATCTTACCGCTGACGTAATTCATCCCGGCATGTGAAAAATAGGCGATGAGACATTTTTTCCCCTTGTAATCCATAGACAGGTCACTCCTCCCGGCTCGATGGGCCTCGAACATATTGATTATAATTTCATTATACGGCAAAAAGAAAAGCGATTCAATCACCGTCACGAATGGCAGTCATTTTATTTTCTCATGCCTGCCGCCGTCCCCTTACCTTTCCAATGTCCATAGAATGTAGTAAAATAAAGGAGCTAACAGATTTTTACTATCAACGAACATAAGGAGGTCCATTTATGGCTCACGTAAATGAAAACTACTTGAAACTCCCCGGAAACTACCTCTTTGCCACGATTGCAAAGAAAGTAGAAGCCTACTCCAAAGCACATCCGGAAGCGAATATCATCCGTCTCGGCATCGGCGACGTCACCCGTCCCCTGGCATCGGCCATCATCGACGCCATGCACAAAGCCGTCGACGAAATGGGCAAAGCCGAAACCTTCCGCGGTTACGGCCCCGAACAAGGTTATGACTTCCTCCGCCAGGCCATCATCGACGGTGACTATAAAACACGGGGCATCGACCTCGATCTTGACGAAGTCTTCGTCGGCGACGGCGCTAAGACAGACGTTGCCTGCATCCAGGAAATCTTCGGCAGCGACCTCAAATTCGCCGTAGCCGATCCGGTCTACCCGGTCTATCTCGACTCCAACGTCATGTGCGGTCACACGGGCGAATGGAACGCCGAAAAGGGCATTTACGACGGCGTCGTCTACCTTCCCTGCACACCGGAAAATGGCTTCAAAGCCGTACCGCCGACGGAAAAAGTCGACATCGTCTACCTCTGCAACCCCTCCAACCCGACGGGCACGGCCATGAGCAAAGAAGAACTGGCCAATTGGGTCTCAGCCGCTAAGAAGAACAACTTCATCATCATCTATGACTCGGCTTATGAAACGTACATCACCGAACCGGACGTTCCCCACAGCATCTTTGAAGTCGAAGGGGCAAAAGAAGTCGCCATCGAACTTCGCTCTTACTCCAAATGCGCAGGCTTCACGGGCACTCGCTGCTCCTATGTCGTCGTTCCCCACGCCTGCACGGCTTATAAAAAAGACGGCACGGCTGTCGAACTCAATCCCTTGTGGAACCGCCGCCAGTGCACCTTCTTCAACGGCACGCCGTACATCGTCCAGCGCGCTGCCGAAGCGTACTACAGCCCGGAAGGCCAGAAACAGTGCCTGGCTGACGTCAAATACTACATGGAAAATGCCCACATCATCCGCGACGGCCTAACCAAAGCAGGCTTCACCGTCTACGGCGCAACCAACTCGCCTTACGCCTGGGTACAGACGCCGAACGGCATGAAGAGCTGGGACTTCTTCGACCTTCTCCTCGAAAAAGCACACGTCGTAACGACGCCGGTTCGGGCTTTGGCCCCCACGGCGAAGGCTACCTCCGCCTGACGGCTTTCGGTACCAAAGAAAATACCATTGAAGCTGTCAACCGCATCGCTAATTTAAATTTATTCAAATAAAGGTGGTTTAACCATTGAGTACAAATTTGGAAGTAGCATCGTCGGCTTGCCGAATGTCGGTAAGAGCACCCTTTTCAATGCCATTACCAAGGCCGGCGCAGAAGCGGCAAACTATCCCTTCTGCACGATTGAACCGAACGTCGGTATCGTAGAAGTACCGGATCCGCGCATCCAGGTCCTGACCGACATGTACAACCCGAAGAAAACGATTCCCGCCGTCATGCGTTTCGTCGATATCGCCGGCCTCGTTGCCGGTGCCTCCAAGGGCGAAGGCCTGGGCAATAAGTTCCTCAGCCATATCCGCGAAACCGACGCCATCGCCGAAGTCGTCCGCTGCTTTGAAGATTCAAACATCACCCACGTCGACGGCTCCATCGATCCCATTCGTGACATCGAAACGATCAATACCGAGCTCTGCCTGGCCGACCTGGAAACAGTACAGAAACGGGCCGACCGCATCGCCAAAGTTGCCCAGTGCGGCGATAAAGAAGCCAAGGCCGAATACGACGTCCTGAAAAAAGTCCTGGCCTGCCTTGAAAACGGCGAACCGGCCCGCAAAGCCGGTCTTACCAAAGACGACCTGCCTCAGGTCAAAGACCTCAACCTCTTGACCTTAAAGCCCATCATCTACATCGCCAACGTCGCCGAAGATGAAGCCGGCGACCCCGATTCCAACCCCAACGTCAAACGCGTTGAAGAATACGCCGCTCAGGAAGGCGCCCAAGTCGTCGCCGTTTCGGCCAAGATCGAAGCGGAAATCGCCGAGCTTCCTGCCGACGAAGCCGCCGTCTTCTTAGAAGAACTGGGACTCCCCGAATCGGGCCTCGATAAGCTCATCAAAGCCAGCTATGCCCTCCTCGGCCTGATCAACTTCTTCACCGCCGGGGCCGACGAAGTCCGTGCCTGGACCATCGTCAACGGCACGAAGGCCCAGAAAGCTGCCGGCAAGATCCACACCGACATCGAACGGGGCTTCATTCGCGCTGAAATCGTCTCTTACGACGACCTCATCGCCTGCGGCAGTGAACAAGGAGCCAAAGAAAAAGGCCTGGTCCGCCTCGAAGGAAAGGATTACATCATGAAAGACGGCGATGTAACTTATTTCCGTTTCAACGTCTAACCAATCGCTAACATCTGACAACCTCTAAAATACGAAAAAAGCTCATCCCGTGACAGCAGTTTACTGCCATGGATGAGCCTTTTTCATAAGACTTGTACTTCTTCTTCACTCTTCAGATTGGGTCGAGGCGTCCGTTCATCCGTCAGCCCGGCAATGTAATCTAACGAAGTATGATACAGCTTCGCCAGTTGAATCAGTTTTTCCACGGGAATCTTCCGTTTCCCCAATTCGTACATGCCGTACCCGACTTGTGAACATTTTAAGATTTTGGCTACATCAGCTTGAGAAAGTCTCGCCTCCAATCGGAGCGTCTTCAAACGGCTGTAGTATTTCATGTCATCACCTGTTTTCATCATATCGTATTCCAGAAGTACATTAGTAATGTCCTTTATACTATTATAGTAAATATATAAAAAGACGGCAACGATTATCTGCATATAATCGTTGCCGTCTTTGCAAGTTAGGCAATCTTTTATGAAATACTTAACAAATTTGTACCAATTTACCGGGATTCATTACATTATTGGGATCTAAAGCCTTCTTAATGGCTTTGATGACATTTAGTTCTGCTTCCGGCGTGCAAAGGGCGAACTCTTCCAATTTCTTAAATCCGACGCCGTGTTCGCCGGACATCTTGCCGCCCAGAGCATAGACACGAGGGAAGAGGTCGCGGTGGAAGGCCTTGATCTTTTCAAACCATTCTTCCGGTGAGAGGCCCTTCGCATTCAAAGGCAGGACGTGGATGTTCCCATCGCCGATATGAGCAACAGTGACGCAGTAGAGATCGTACTTTTCGCGAAGTTCCGGAATCTGTTTGGTGATATCGGGAATCTTATCGAGGGGAACGACGAAATCTTCCGTCTGGAACATCTTGTCGACGTCGCGGGCCGCTTCAGCAAACTGCTTGCGCAGCTTCCAAATACGCTTATCGGCTTCAAATTCGTCGATAGACCATTTTCTTCGGCCAAATCGCAGAGCTGTTCCATCTTGCGGTCCGAATCGTCTTCACTGAAGGATTCGACGGTGACGATGACGTAGTCGCAGCCTTCGTCGACGTGGGGCATCTTCATATCCAAGAACTTGCAGGTCATGCGCAGCGCTTCATTGTCCATGAATTCAATACTCGTCGGGTCGATGCCGGCTTTCAAAATTTATTCGGCAGGGCGAAGGCTTCTTCATCGGTCTTGAATACGCAGACCATATTGAAGGTATACGGCGGCATGGGGCGGAGTTTGACCGTGACTTCCGTAATGATGCCGAGGACGCCTTCCGAGCCGGCAAAGAGCTGTTCCAGCAAAGGCCGGTAGAACATTTCTTTAAGCGGGCACCGGCATCGAGGATATCCCCCGTCGGCGTAACGACTTTCAGGCTGTAGATCTGGTTGCGCGTCGTCCCGTATTTAACGGCTTTATTGCCGCCGGCATTGTTGGCTACGTTGCCGCCGATCATGCTGCTGTCAGCGCTGGACGGATCACCGGCGTACAGGAGGCCGTGTTTAGCCGCTTCCCGCTGCAGGTCACCGGTGATGACCCCGGTCTGGCAGACGGCATACATATTGTCGGCATCAAAGGTGAGAATCTGATTCATCCGTTCCAATTCGACGACGATGCCGTGATAGACAGGGATAGCGCCGCAGGCAACACCGGAACCGGCCGAACGAGGCGTAATCGGTACCAGGTATTTATTGGCCAGTTTGACGACTTCCGCCACTTCTTCCGTCGAGCCCGGGAAGACGACGACTTCCGGTTTATGGAAATAATGAGAGTTCCCTTCTTCATCGGTCTGATATCTTTCGAGATAATCGTCATCGGTCTTAACGAACTTATCCCCCAAGACGCGACGTAATTCATCTAATAAAGCTGGTGTAACGGAATTAAATGATGCTGCCATATATAAACGCTTCCCCTCTGTCAGTCTGGATTTATGTATTCCAAAAGGCTATAGTAAATTCACTTCTTCATGGAAGTTGAACATAGTATACCATATCCCAAAGACTTGTAAAGCCACTTTTTCTTCATTTCTTAGGATTACACCCGTTTATTCTCTAATCTTGAAATGAAAGAACGTGATTTTTACATAAAGTTTTACGTTTTACGGCAGCATCACTTTTACCGGTTATATTTATTTTTTATATCTTCTATGCTTGATTAAGATTCAGCCAGTGATCCCACTCTTCATAGGCGGCATCGAGCTTGGCCTGGGCCGCTTCATAGTCCGCCGTCAGGCTCATCATAGCCTCGGCGTCGGTCTGATTTTCAGGCATATTCATCTTTACTTCATACATTTTAAGGGTCGCTTCGAGTTCAGCGATCTTCAGCTCTAACTTTTGAAGCTTCGCTTCCTGACCGTAGACCGGTGCCTTTTGAACTTTGGCGGCCGGAGCCGGTGCCGACGACTTTTTGGCCGCCGTGTCTTTTTCCGGAAGGGCTTCTATTTCATCTTCGGCAGAAAGTTCCTGGGCTTCCCGGAGTTTTTCCCGATAATAGCTGTAGTTTCCGACGTATTCCGTCAGTTTCTTGTTTTCGAGAACCAGCGTACGGCGAGTAATCTTATCGAGGAAATAACGGTCATGGGAAATGACGAGATAGGTCCCGCCAAAATCGAGGAGAGCCTGTTCAAGGACTTCTCGCGTGGGAATATCCAAATGGTTGGTCGGTTCGTCGAGGATGAGGAAATTAGGTCCCTGCAAAAAGAGTTTGAGCAGAGCCACTCGCGCCTGTTCCCCACCGCTTAAGCTGTCGATGACCTTAAAGACGTCGTCGCCGCGGAAGAGGAAGTGGCCTAAGGCCGACCGGGCTTCGTCTTCGCCGTAACTGAAGGCATTCATGATTTCATCGAGAACGGTCCAGGCCCCGTGAAGTTCCGTATGTTCCTGAGCAAAGTAGCCGATATGGACCTTGCTGCCCAGGGTAATATGGCCGTCTGTCGGCTCCTTTTCCCCCATGATCATGCGGATAAGGGTCGTCTTCCCGGCTCCGTTGGGCCGATGAGGGCCGCCGCTTCCCCGCGGCGCAGGAGAAGGGACAGATGATCAAAGAGCTGACGGTCGGCAAAACCACCACTGACCTTATCGAGGGTCAGTACCTTTTGGCCGCACTCTTCGACGGGCTTAAAATTAAAGCAAAGGGATGCTTCATCGGGCTGCCATTCGATCCGTTCCAATCGATCGAGCTGAGACTGGCGGCCCCGGGCCTGTTTTGCTTGATGCCGGCCTTGTATTTACGAATATATTCTTCCGTCTCATGAATATGTTCCTGCTGTTTCTTATAGGCCCGTTCGAGGCTTTTTGCTGCTGGTCGTGCTGTTCGACATAGCGCGTATAATTGCCCTTGTACTTGGTCACCTTGCCGTGAGACAGCTCTAAGATGCCTGTCGCTACCCGGTCGAGGAAATAACGGTCATGGGAAACGATGAGAATGCCGCCGCCGTACGACAAGAGGTAGCCTTCGAGCCATTCCAGCATGTCCATGTCGAGATGGTTCGTCGGTTCGTCGAGGAAGAGATAGTCCGGACGGCGCACTAAGGCCTTGGCCAAATTGATGCGCGTCTTCTGGCCGCCGGAAAAACTCTGGACAGGCCGATCCATGTCGCTTCCGAAAAGCCGAGACCGCGGACGATTTTGCGGGACATCGATTCGTACTCATAGCCGCCGAGCCATTCAAAGCGCTCCTGAAGGCGGGCATAGCGATTCATCAGCCCTTCGTCATCGGGGCTGGCCTGCATCTCCTTTTCAAGGACTTTCAAATCCTTTTCCATGCGCATGACGTCCTGCCAGGCCTCGGTAATCAACTGGCCGAGGGTAATGTCGTCGGCATAGGTCACATCCTGCTGCAAATAGCCGATAGACTCCCCTTCCGATACGATAAAGGCACCGGCATCGTATTCCTCTTCCCCAATCAGACACTTGAGGAGCGTCGACTTCCCGGCCCCATTGGCCCGATAAGGCCGATCCGTTCGCCGCGGCGGATTTCAAAACTGACGTCCTGGAAGACCGTGCGCACGCCAAAAGACTTACCCAATTTCTGTACCTTAATGCTGCCCATATAGCTTACCCTTACCCTCCTGCAAGAACTAAAAATCGATTCCTATCATAAGTTATAATTATATCATGAAAAGGCATCTCTCTCAACGCATGAGGGCTGTGAGGCCTATTCTCCAGACTGCCGTCGCTATGCGTATCAATCGATATTTACAAGATTCTCTTTTTTATAAATGCCCCTTATTTGCCCCCCTCGGCACTTTTATTTTTAATATAAAAATAACCACGCGGCTTATAAACCGCGTGGTTATCACATTTATTATGGTGGAG
>ENA-OQIW01000242-OQIW01000242.1-human-gut-metagenome-genome-assembly--contig:-NODE-242-length-10969-cov-0.993913_pt1 | contig 10969 bp, 15 predicted proteins | sample MGYA00242586_ERZ504751 | MGnify/ENA primary metagenome ERZ504751 (study PRJEB26092, sample SAMD00036349) | human gut metagenome | host: Homo sapiens | study: EMG produced TPA metagenomics assembly of...
CCAGGCCGGAGGCAGGTACGTATCCGCAATATTCAGGTCTATGAAAAGGACGTTCTGCGTGCAGAGCCGTCACAGCGGACGGCCCTTAATTTGCTGGGGGATTTCTGCTCGTGACATCCCCCCGTGGCTCAGTCCTCTGTACGACGCCGGATATGACGGCGACGAGCCTGATCGATGTCAAGGTGACCGTTCTTTCGGATGCGCCGCCGCTGTTTTTGTGGCAGCGCGTGCGACTTCTCATCGGTACGAGAGAAGTCATGGCCCGCATCGTGCCCTTAGGCGTGGAACAGATTGAACCGGGAGAGGCTGGCTTTTTGCAGATCCGTGTCGAAGGTACCGACATATATGCTAAAAGTGGGGAGCCTTTTATTCTTCGCTCTTTTTCTCCGATGCACACCCTAGCCGGTGGAAAGATCCTCGATGCCCATCCAGCTAAGCACCGCCGCTTTAAGGAAGACCTTTTGGCAGCCCTACGGACTCGAGACGCCGGTCTGATTGAGGAAATGGCAGCCCATTTTTTACAATGCTGTGAATCTCCCTTTTCAACGGAGGAAGCTGTGGCTGAAGGCTTGGATCTTCCTGTATCTCAGGTGCAAGATGCTTTACAACATTTGCAGGAACGAGGATTGATACAGGTCTTCCCACTGGGATATCTACATCGTGAAGCCTTCAAATCCTGGCAGTCTCGGACGCTGTCTGTTCTTCAGGAATACCATAAAAAGTGGCCCTTGCGGCTCGGCATGCCCCAGCCTGAGTGGCGGCAGCAGATGTGCCTTGGTGAAAAGGAAGGAAAGGCGCTCTTGCAGCTGTTATTATCTCGAAAGGTTTGCCGTTTGTCACGGAGGTTTATTGCGGCTAAAGGGTTTCGCCGCGTTTTTTCGCCGATTCAACGCCAATACCAGTCGGAGATTGAAAAGCGATTGGCAAAAAGCGGCTATCGTCCGGTAGCGGTCGCCGAATTCATTTCTTTGGGGCCGGATATAGCTCCTGTTCTCGATGCGCTGCAGGGAAAGAGTCTCCTCTTTCTCTCTTCAGAATTTGTCATTTTTAAGCCGTGTCTTCACCAGGCGGCTGACCGAATTATTCGATATTTTAAAAGCCATGAGATTTTGACGATTAGGACTTTTCGCGACCTCTTGATGATTAACCGTCAAGAAGCCCTCTTACTTTTAAAATAATTTTGATGACTGCGGCCTTACCGTAAGAGACGGTGAGGGACGGGCCGTGGGACCGAAGGCGGCTGACTATGAATCGAAAGGAGGGCCCCTTATGAATGAAGCCCAAAAAGAGCTGCTCCGTCAGCTTCCCGATGTCGATACTCTCTTGCAGCGTTCGGCCTTTCAATCGTTACAAAAGTCGCGAAACGTTGTGCGTGACGCCATTCGCACCGTCTTGGAACATCGACGTCGTGCCATTCTTGAAGGTCGGTGGGAGATGCCGTTTTCACCGGAACTTTTTGACCAGGCCGTTATGTCTCATATTCAGGATGCTGATCGGGGGCACTTGCGTCGGGTCATCAATGGGACGGGGACCGTCCTTCATACCAATCTAGGGCGTGCCGTGCTCGCCCCTGAACTGGCTCAGAACATAGCTGACCTTGTCAGTCATTATAATAATTTAGAATATGATCTGACTTTGAGGAAACGGGGCCGTCGTGATGACCACGTCCGAGAACTCCTTTGCCGCTTGACCGAAGCCGAAGATGCTCTGGTCGTCAATAATAATGCCGCGGCTGTGCTACTCGTATTGACTAGCCTGGTTTCGGGAAAGAAGTCGTCATTTCCCGCGGTGAACTGGTTGAAATCGGCGGCTCCTTCCGCATCCCCGACGTCATCGAACAGAGCGGCTGCTTCATCCGTGAAGTGGGAACGACCAATAAGACTCATTTGGCTGATTATGAACGGGTCATCGGTGAGGCGACAGGGGCATTGATGAAGGTCCATACCAGTAACTACCGCATCGTCGCTTACGGAAGCGTCGATGCGGCTGACTTAGCAGGCTTGGCTCATTCAAAGCATCTGCCTTGTATCCAAGATCTGGGAAGCGGTCTCTTTATTGATCTGGAAACCTTGGGACTTCCCCATGAACCGACGGTCCGCGAAGCAATTAGCGCCGGCTGCGACGTCGTTACCTTTAGCGGGGACAAGCTCCTCGGCGGACCTCAGGCCGCATCATCGTCGGCAAGGCCAACTATATCGCCGCCATGAGACGCCATCCGCTGATTCGGGCCCTGCGGGTCGATAAGATGACCTTAGCTGGCCTCGAAGGAACCCTTCGCCTGTATCGAGACGAAGAAGCACTTCAAAAGATTCCAACCCTGGCGGCACTGGCCCAGTCTTCTGATCTTTGCCATAAACGAGGTGCGGCCCTGGCAGCGGCCTTAGCCGCGGCGGGACTTCCGGCTGACATAGCGCTTATCGAAGTCGATGATTCCGTGGGCGGCGGAGCTGCCCGGGCGTCGTCATGCCCGGTTGGGGCGTCGCGATCCGGCCCATGAGCGGATCGGCAGTGGAATTGGAAGCCGGCCTTCGCAAGGCCGACTGCCCCATTATTGCCCGCATCCAGCACGATGCCCTGGTCCTTTCCGTTCGGACCGTGCTGATGACGAATTTTCCGATATCGTAAGGGCGATGAAAGCCTTTTTCCAAGCCTGATCCTAGGTGTAAATGACAAACAGACGGGCCATAAAGATGAGATCTTTATGGGCCGTCTGTTTTGATAAATAGGGAGGGAAAGGAATAGATCGCTTATTCTGCCGGAGAGGATTGTCCGATAATTTCCCGGCCTTCGACGAATTGAACCGTCGGATTTTCTGTTTTCTTTTCGATGAGATCGACCATGAGATGCAGGCAGTGCTGACCGATTTCACCCATGGGGATATCGACACGAGACAAGGAGGGGATGGCGTAGTCGTTGAGCTGGGCCATATTGATGCCGATGGTGAAAACTTCTACTTCCTCCGGAATGGCGATACCCAGGGAATGGCAGGCATAAAGCATACCGTGGGCCAGGACGTCTGATTCACAGAACATAGCCCGGGGCATGCGTTTTTCTTCATAGAGTTTTTTCGTAGCGGCGACAGCACTGGCAGAAGCCGTGTCGCAGAGGACGATGTTTTCTTCCGGTACGGGGTGACCGTTTTGGGCAAAGGTATCGAGGAATCCCTGCATCCATGTACGCATGATGGGGAAGGTCGTATCATGGTCAGGACGCCGGCGTCGAAGATACCTTGTCGAGGAAATGACGGGCAACATTGCAGCCAATTTGATAGTTGTCCATGGTGACGCTGCTGTATTTATCCGATTCTCTATTGAACAGGACCACCGGGCAGGGAATATGGATGGAATTGAGATAATCCATGTCCTTGTTGGACATATTAGCGATGATGATGCCGTTGAAGAATTCATTCTGCATGGCTTCGAGCTGTTTTTGGAGCTGGTCAACTTTATACGGGACGACAGTTAAATGAATTGTTTTATTCTGTTTCATGATTTCTTCTTGGATACCGAGGGTGATACGGGCCAAGTAGTTGATACGAAAGTCTGTTGCCCAGTAGAAAGCAATGGCGTAGCTGTCCTTTTGTGCTGACCGAAGCTTCTTTGCCGATTGGTTTGGAACGTAGTTTAAATCTTGTGCAATTTTGTATATTCGCTGTTGAGTTTCTTGTGAAATTTTTCGTTCCCGTCCTTTTCCGTTCAGGACGATGGAGACGGTAGCAATAGAAACGCCGGCAGCTTTTGCAATATCTTTAATTGTGGACACGATGGCCACCTCCACTCTTAAGCCTATTTTGACATAAATTAAACGTTTTTTCAAGGAAATATATGCTACAGAATGGACAAATATTCACTGACGTCTATGGCAGTATTTTTAAAATGCAAATTATTGTATTAAAGACGCCGTCGTAGCGAATCGGGGCCAATCATGGTACAATAAAAAGAATGTTATCGAGACCCTTCGAGACGAAGGGCTGAGGGCAGGAAAAAAGCGAAAAATGGTAAAAGAGGAACGATATGACCGAAGACAAGTATATGAAACAGGCTATCCATCAAGTAGACAATTTGGCGAAACCCCCCGGCAGCTTAGGCCTTTTAGAAAAGCAAGCTAAAAAGGTGCTCTTGGCTTGGGGACAGTTTCATAAAGACCTTCGGCCGAAGCACCTTATTTTTGCGGCCGATAATGGCGTCGTTCATTCTGGCGTCGTCGCACAACTCGCTGATATTACGTATATGCAGAGCCGGCACATGGTAGAAGCACATCGGCCGTGACCTGTTTTTGCCGTAGTCAGCATATTCCCTACGCCGTCATCGACGTCGGTATCGATAGTGAAGATGCCGTCGGCATCGACCGCAAGATAGCCCGGGGAACGCGGGACTTTGCCAAGGAACCGGCCATGAGTGAAGAGCAGTTTCAACAGGCCTTGGCTGCCGGTCGAGAACAGGTGGAGGCGGCAAAGGCCGAAGGCATCAATCTCTTGTCCTTCGGAGAAATGGGCATCGGCAATACGACGACGTCGGCAGCGGTGCTCACGGCCTTATCGCCGAAAAAGATGACCTGGCTTTCGGGCTTTGGTTCCGCCAAGGGAAATTATAAACTGCTGTTTCATAAGCGCCGTGTCATTGCCGACGCATGAAGCGCTATGAAGGGCAGCTGACATCTCCGGAAGCGATTCTTCGCTGTGTCGGGGATTCGACCTGGCCGCTCTGTGTGGCGCTATGCTGGCCTGTGCCGATGAGCGGATCCCTTTTTATATCGACGGCTTTATTACGGCGACGGCCTTGGCCTGCGCCGTTGCCATAGATCCTGGCGTTGGGGATTATGCCCTGCCTTCTCATATTTCAAGAGAACCCGGTATGGCCCAGGCCCTGCGCCTGTGCGGCATCGACGAATATGATGTGCCCATTACGGCCGGCCTTTCGCTGGGAGAAGGGACGGGGGCCGTCCTGGGGGTCATCCTGCTCAAGACGATGATGTACGCCGTCTGGCATATGGCTACCTTAGACGGTATCAATCAGGAAGCCCAAAATCGCTATGATAAACGCCAAGGAGATGCACAGCATGGATGACGTAACGAGAGAAAAGGCCCGGGCTGTCTTTGCCCGCTTAGGCCTGACAGAAGAACAAGCCATAGAGCTTTTTTATAAGCGGACCATTGAGGCCGGACGGATGCCCTTTGCGGCAGCGGAGGAAAAAACTCGGAAGATAAAGAAAAAGCGGATGAACGAACGCTTTGCTGAATGGGATGCTTTCTAATTTGTTTACTTAAATATTACCCGTATATATTGCAAAATAGCTATTTCATCGTATCCTATTAGTAGGTAATTTTTAAATATCTAGAAAGGTAGATGTATACAGATGGATAAGAAGCAGTTCATGGAAATGTGCAAGGCATTGTCCAATGAAACGCGGGTAAATATCCTGATCTGGCTTAAAGATCCGGAAAAGCATTTTCCTGGTAAAAAGCTTCATCTGTCTCCAGATACAGCCGACTGCCTGGTGGCATCTGCGTTGGTTCTATTCAGGATAAAGCTGGGATTTCGCAATCGACGATTTCTCATTATTTGGATATGCTGCAGCGTGCCGGCTTATTGTCGACAGAACGCGTTGGCCGATGGACTTACTATCGGCGCAATGAACAAGCATTACAGGAACTATCCCGTTTTATTGGTCAAGAATTATAGACCGCCATTTCTCATAAAAAAGAGCGTCTGCTCACGGAGTCATTGAGCCTCGGTGAGCAGGCGCTTTTATTTTGTAACCATATTTTCGGCGGCAAAGCCTGTTTATTGGCATAGTCGCCTTCTAATATCTGGACCTTAATGAATCCTTCATAAGGCGTATCGTCGACAATCGGGATTCGCGTCGGTTTGGCGAAAATCAGGATTTTATCGGAGCGGACGAGGGCCCGTATCGTTTCCATATCGCGGTTGCGGCTGGCTTTTAGAAAGACGGGGATCGTTTCTTTATCGGGGATGACATAGGTCCCGCGCATCATGAGGTAGCGGCCGCTGCTGGACGGAAGGCGATGCTCTTTAGGCTGAGCTTCTTTTTCGGCATCGCTCATCGTCGGGACGCCGTCTTGGGAATATTGGGAGAAGTTGACGTTTGACTGATTGGCTTCTCGCTGGCGATGGATGTAGTAAATGGTGAGGAACAGGCAGAGTATGACGAAGGGCAAGAGGAGTATCTTCGTATAATGATCCCATTTGCTGTAGGTCTTCGTCTCTTGTTCGCCATCTTCTTCTGCCTGTTCTGCTTGATCGATGTCCTCTCTGCGGGGCGCAGGGCTCCGCTCAGACCGATGACAAGGGAATGCCATACGTTGAAATGGGTAGCGTTCCTCAAGCCAGCTCAAGCCGCAGATACAGGCCATGGCTCGGCTGATGGCGCTGTCCATGTCGACGGCGATGTCCATGCGGTGGAGGATCGACGTCAGGGAGTCATTGGCCAGGTTGGGAATGTAGGTCGCAGCCAGAAATTGAAGGTCCCGGATGTAGACGTCATGGATGGGCCATTTCCGTCCCGACGCTTCGTAGCTGGCCTGGATGGCCGTGAATAATTCCTCGGAATGGTAGGCCGATAGGAAGGAATCTTCAATGAGAACCGATATGTCTTCATCCCAGACGACGTCGAAAGGCTTGCTGTCGGCCAGCATGGCTTCGGTTACATGACGGGTTTCAATGGGGCCTCGCGGGGCTTGATGAGATACGAAATGCCATGGACGTTGCCGTCACTAATCCAGGCCAGGGCCAGCCGGCAAATGCTATTTGGATTGTCGTTTGCCAGATCTGCGGCTACGGCGATCGACGAATTGATCTCTCGATGCCGCAGGGATTCCAGCGCCTTTTGGGTATTGCTGTTCATGACGGGCAACCTCCGTGAATGAATCCTTCTCAGTGGCCGCGTTGTTTGTAGTACGGGCGGAAGGTGCGGCGCTGCCGCTTCGGTGTCTGTTTAAGCTTGAAGTAGTTGTGTTTTACCGTACGGTTTTTTCGTCCGTAAAGGTATTGACTTCAAAGAGATTCAACGATTCGATGAAAGGGACGAATTTTTTATACCCAAAGTTACGGACATCGAAGTCGGAGAACTGTTTGCTCAGGAGATTGCCCAAGGTGCCGGAGAAAATCCAGCCGTTGTCGTCGGAGTTTTCTTCGGTAAGTTTAATGAGGCCTGACGGATCGTCGAGAAATCCTTTCCGGGCGTCTTGCCGGAAGACGGATCCTGTTCCGATGCTGCCGGGAGGTGTTCACTTTCGGTTTCGTTGGGATGTACTTCTGTCGGATGGGTTTCGGCTTCTACTTCAGGTTTTTCCGGTTTGGCAGTATCTGTTTCCGGTTCCGCAGCGGTTTCTTCATGTTCGGCCGGTTCCATATCGTCGGCATCATGTTCTTCGGCTTCTTCCCAAAGGACGTCGAGGTAGAGGAACTTATTGCAGGCCGAGATAAAGGAGCGGGGCGTCTTGCTTTCTCCCATGCCTAATACGTACTTTTGCGATTCGCGGAGGCGCGATGCCAAACGGGTGAAGTCACTGTCTGACGATACGATGCAGAATCCGTCGAGATTGCTCTTGTACAATAAATCCATGGCGTCGATGATGAGGGCCGAGTCCGATGAATTTTTGCGGATCGTATTGCTGTACTGCTGGATAGGCTGGATGGCATTGTCGAGGATCGTATTGCGCCATGAAGCCATCTGTGGCGTCGTCCAGTTGCCGTATATCCGTTTGTAGACGACGTCGCCAAGGTTATTGGCTTCCGAAAGGATGACGTCGATGTATTTACTGGAAATATTTTCGGCGTCGATGAGGACGGCGAGTTTCATTTCTTGATTCATAGTTGTGTACCTCTGTTTTCATTACGTTTCATCAATACATTTTTCGAAGGCGTTAGCGGATTAATTCAAAGCGGAATTTCCGGCCCGGCGTAATGGTGTCGATGAGAAATTCTTCTTCAGGCAGGATCTTCGCAGCTATATTGGTCCGTGCTTCCGGTTCCAGTTCCCGCTTTACGATTTGTACTTCGCCCATGTAGCGGAGAAAATCGGCGTTGTCAATGGTGATATCGCCGCGGCGGAGACTGCGGAATCCGGCACTGTCCGGTTCGATGATGCGGCCGTCTAAAAGGCTTCGGCTGCTGCCGGCCCGGACGACGTCTCGTGACGGATCAGGACGAGACGTAAATGTATGAGACAGGAGATCTTGGACATAAGGCTCGCGGATCAATAAACGGGCTTTCAGGACGACGACACCCGTTTCTTCCTGACCAACGCGGGCTAATTGGTGAAGTTCTTCCATGGACGGTCTGTCGTCGCCGATAAAGACCGACTGCAGCCCTAAGGCGGCCAAGTGACGGGCGGCCAAGCTGACGGATAGCCGGCGGTGTTCTTCCAGGGTCGGCAGCCCTTCCGATAAGGGGCCGCGCCGGCCTTTACTGCTTGCGACGAAGGCGCCGACGGAGAGTCCGTAATCTTGGAGCCGCTTGGTCTGCTCGATAACATACGTCCTGTCGAGTCCCGTATGCGGGCGGGGATAAAAGTTGTGGAGGCCGTCGAGGGCTTCCATGCGAGCGCCTCTTTTTTGGAGGTCTTTGAGGTTATCTTCGGTCAAGGTCGAGGCGTTGAGCTGGACCTGGATGACCTGACTGTATAAGGCGATTTTTTCGGCATCGAAACCGTCGTCAATACGAATCGTCGTAATGCCGAGGTTTGCAAGTTTTACCGGTTCGAAACGGTCCATTCCCAAGAGAGCGGCCGAGGCCGGCGATATGTCGGCGACGACGTCGAAGCCGTGGCTGCGGGCCGTCGATAAGACGGCATCCAGCTCTTTGTGAAAGGCGGAGGCATCCGTTTCAGGGATGTGAAAGGACGTAAACAGACGACGGATGCCTAAGGCGGAGGCCGCGTCGATTCGGTCTGTTTTTTCGGTTATACTGCCGCCGAGACCGGGGTAGATCGAAATGCCTGTATCCATTTAGTCCTCCTCCTTGGGATCATCAAAACCCAATAGATATGTGGCTATGAAGCCGGCGACATAGGCGGCAGCCAGGCCCAGGAGATACATGGGGATGTTGTCCGTTCCGGCAGCCAGTGGCAGGCCGGAAATGCCGATCGTCGCAGCGCCGACCATATAGGCTGCCTGGACAGCCCCGCCGACAGCGCCGCCGATGCAGGCCCGATAAAGGGCGTCCTAAGGGCAGGGTAACACCGTAAATGAGGGGTTCACCGATGCCCATGAGTCCGACCGGAAGGGCCGAGGCAATGGTCTTCTTCAAGCCCTTGTTTTTTGTTTTCAGGTAAACGGCTAAGGAAGCGCCGACCTGGCCGCCGCCGGCCATGGCCAAAATCGGCAGCAGGATGGTCACGCCGTACCGGGACAGGAGCTCGGCATGAATCGGGGTCAAGCCTGGTGGATTCCGACCATGACCATGGGCAGAAAGGTCCCACCTAAAATGAAGCCCGTCAAGGCCCCGCCGCTTCCGATGGACTTTGTGGCGGCATAGCCGATGACTTCGGATAAGTAACCGCCTAAGGGCTGACAGATGAAGAGGGCGATAAAGGTCGAGATGACGACGACGGCTAAGGGCGTGACGAAGAGGTCGACCATGTCCGGTACGATGCGGTGGAGTTTCTTTTCAAGCCAGGACGAAAAGAAGACCACCAAGAGGACGGCGATGATGCCGCCCCGGCCGGGAACGAGCGGGTCGCCAAAGAGGGTAATGTTTGCCAGACCGGGATGGCTCAAGACGGCGGCCATGACGCGCCCAACATAGGAGAGCCTCCGAATTCTTTGGCGGCGTTGATGCCGACGAAGATGTTCAATCCGAAAAAGGCGGCGTTGCCGGCGATGGCTAGCATTTGAAACACGGGCTGGGCGGCCAGCGTCGGATCGACCTTTACGGCGATGTTGAGCAGGCCCGTAATCAGCCGCAGGCGATAAAGGCAGGGATGATGGGGACGAAGATATGAGCGATTTTCTTCAAGGCCTGCTTGGCCGGCGTCGCATTTTTGCGGCGGATTTCTTCGTGCAGGGCCTGTCCGCAAAGGACTTTGGGGCGTCTTGCCGTCATCGTCTTGAGGCGACGATTCAGCCCTTTTACTGTCGGCCATGACCGTTTCAAAGGCCTGATACAGTTTGGTGGCCTTGCCGGGGCCGACGATGATTTGCCATTCGTCGCCTGAGCGGTTGACGCCCATGACGCCGGGGAGTTTTTCCAGGTCTTCTTTGGTGAAATGCTCGTCCGTTACGGAAAGGCGCAGGCGGGTCATACAGTTGTAGGCTTTTTGGATATTTTCGGCGGGACCGGTGATGGCGTAGATATCCCTGGCTAGTTTATCGTAATCCATGGGATGCCTCCCCGATTACGGCGGTGACGTAGCCTTTGGCTGCCGTTAATTTAGCTTCCGCTTCGGCGGCGGATACGCCGAGGAGTACCATGACGATGGCCGTTTTGGCATGGCCCTTGCTGTCCGCCAAGGCGTCGATAGCTTCCTTGCGGCTGCAGCGGTGGCGGTCATGACGATGCGCCGGGCTCTTTCTTCGAGCTTCTTATTGGACGACTTCACGTCGACCATGAGATTGCCGTAGACTTTGCCCAAGCGGATCATGGCCCCGGTGGACAACATATTGGCAATCATTTTTTGGGCCGTACCGGCCTTCATCCGCGTCGAGCCGGTAACGACTTCCGGACCGACGACGGCGCAGAGATCGATATCGGCGCAGGCTCCGATGGGGGAGTTTGGCGAGCAGTCGATGGCAATGGTGGCGGCGCCGACCTTTTTGGCATAGGTCAGGGCACCGACGACATACGGCGTCCGGCCGGAGGCGCTGAGGCCGACGACGACGTCGCGAGTCGGTAAGGTCTTTTTCCATCAAATCGGCCTGACCGAGGTCGTGGTTGAATCCTTCGGCGCCTTCTTTGACGCCCGGGAATATGGCGTCATAAGCCTCCGGCGATAAGGCCTTGGGACTCTG
>ENA-OQIW01000243-OQIW01000243.1-human-gut-metagenome-genome-assembly--contig:-NODE-243-length-10964-cov-1.899142_pt1 | contig 10964 bp, 14 predicted proteins | sample MGYA00242586_ERZ504751 | MGnify/ENA primary metagenome ERZ504751 (study PRJEB26092, sample SAMD00036349) | human gut metagenome | host: Homo sapiens | study: EMG produced TPA metagenomics assembly of...
CCACGTCACGATGTTCCCGATACTGGCCAACAACACGCTGGGGGCGAGCACGTCGATGTCCGTGCCCAGGAAATCGTTCAACGAACCCACCAGGCCGTACTTCGCGCCATACACGAAACCCCAGATCAACGTCGACACCACCGCCGGCACCGCGTAGGGCAGGAACGTCGAGATACGGAAGAACCTCGTGCCATGCAGCTTCATCGAATCCAACGCCAGGGCCATCAAAGCCGACAGGCACAGCATGATCGGCACCTGCACGCACGTGAACAGGGCCACACGACCAACACTGCTCCAGAACTGGCCATCACCCAACAGGCGCGCGTAGTTCTCGAAGCCGACGAACTTGGTGCCGCCGATCATCTGCTTCTTGAAGAACGAAATATAAACGGCGTACACGATCGGCACGATGAACACGAACACGAACACCACCGCAAAAGGCCACATGAATTTCCATCCACGCCAATCGGCCTTGTGCTTATTCACACGAGCCTTGCCCGAATGCACGGGCGCAGCTGCGATATCGGCTGAAGCCATTCCCAACCCCTCTCCTTCGAAGGTTGACCAAAATGTTTGCGTTATCATCATAACACCATTTGTAACATTGTCCAATCGTGTTGAGTACCGTGTTGAATTAAGGGTTTCTCAGTCACTCTGCTACAATGGTCACGAAGACAACGATGTTATCGTTACCGTAAGCGGCCCTAAGATAAGCGCTGCAAACGAAACACCGACATTAATGAGTCAAGCGAGGGTGAAATGTCGAGGCCAACACAGGTGTCCATGCAAGACATAGCGAAAGCCGCCGGCGTTTCGCCACAGACAGTGTCCCGCGTGGCGAATGGCAGCGATGCGGTGAAACCCGAAACACGCCAGCGTGTCGAAGCCGCAATGGAACGCCTTGGGTATCGTCCGAATTATGCGGCCCGAGCCCTAAAGCACGGCCGCTTCCAGGATATCGGCGTGGCGATGTTCAACACCGCCACGTTCGGCAACGCCGCATCCTTGATTCTATTGTGGCCAACGCGGCCGATGACGATTATTCAGTCACCATCCAGACCATGCGCCACGGTGCGGAACGCACGCTTTCCGCCGCCATCGATCGCATGCAGCGTCAGCCGGTGGATGGTGTCATCGTAGTGCTGGAGGAACGCATCTCCGATTTCGTCGGATACAAGCCTCCGCGAGAATTTCCAGTCGTGCTCATCTGCGAATCCGCCGCCGACCACTGCCCCACCGTTGACGCCGACCAGTATGGCTGCTCGACCGCTATCGTCGATTACCTGATGAGCAAGGGGCACAAGACCGTCTACCACATTGCCGGACCGTCCACCTCGCGCGCCGCCGAAAGCCGCGCCCGCGGTTGGCGAGAAGCGTTGGAACAAATGGGAGCACGCGTACCGAGCATGTACATCGGCGATTGGTGCGCGGATTCAGGCTACCAGGCCGGCGTGGCGTTGGCCCACGACCCCGACTGCACGGCCATCTACGCCGCCAACGACCAAATGGCATACGGCGCAATGCTCGGGTTGCAGTCAGCGGGCAAGCGCGTGCCCGAGGATGTCAGCATCGTGGGCGTCGATGATTCGCTGGTCGATATGGTCCCGCGCTTGAACCTGACGACCATGAAGCTGCGCTTTGACGACATTGGCGCCACCGCCTTCTCCATGGTCCGCCGTCAATGCGAAGGCGAGAAGATACCGGTCGGCGTCAAAACCGTAATCCCGCCGGAACTGATTGAACGCGGTTCCGTGCTCGACATCAGCTGACGAGCGGCATGCGCTGGCATCCACTGGTACCTGCCAGTGATCCACCTGCCAGTGATTCATAGGCAATTCCGCACCGACCAATCGACTCGGTTGTGCAATATTCTGCACATTTCCAACTATGTGCAGAATATTGCACACTTTACTATACTGTGATATATTTTGCACATGATTGTCATGGATATCGCCGAATACGCGCGGCTTATCAAGGATGAAAGGCAACGCCAGGGCATCAGTCAGACCGACATGGCCCAACGGCTGGGCGTGTCACGTCGCTGGCTGATCGAATTTGAACACGCCCGAGTCCCCAATCCCGGATTCTCCACCATTCTCAGCGCTCTGACTGAGCTTGGCTTGTCGCTGGATGTCCGCAAAACCCCGCAGCCCGCCGAACTCTATGAATGGTGACACCATGAGCGAAAACACTCTCAATGCATTTCTCGGCGAAACACCCATCGGCCAGTTTCGAAGAACAAACGATGGCAGCATTATTTTCCAATATCACGATTCCTATCGTTGGTCGCAATCACCCACACCAATATCGCTTTCCATGCCCATTACCGCAGCCGAATATTCAGGCGACATCCCGCGTAATTTCCTTGAGGCCCTGGTCCCGGAATCCCCTCAGGCCCGAGATGAAGCCATGCGATTGCATCATGCCCGATCGACAAGCGCATTTGATCTGTTGCAAGCCATCGGATTCGATGCCACCGGCGCATTACGGCTGTCCGCCGACCCGCACTTGCCCATAGATGACGATTCGCTTATTCCAATCAGCGATTCGCAGATCGCGAATCGACTACGCGCAGCCGCCCCCACAGGCATCCAGTCCGCAAGCGTAGACGAGCATTGGTCGGTCGCGGGACAGCAGGGCAAGATCGCACTGAGGAACCGCAATGGATCATGGTTCTCCACCACTGGAATCGCGCGGACGACTCATATCATCAAGCCCGGCATACCGACCCTTCCACACCAAGCATTCAACGAACACATCACCATGCGCATTGTGGAGGCGATGGGAATACCCGTGGCCCACACCTCTTTTCACATCTTTGATGGGGTCCCAGCCATCATCAGCGAGCGGTATGACCGTATAGTGTCCGCCAATGGTACGGTGACGGCCCTGCACCAAGAAGACTTTACCCAAGCGCTGGCATTCCCTCATCGCTGAAATACGAGGAACACAACGGCCCAACGTCCAATGCATATGCGGAAATGTTGCGCAAGCACGGTCTGCCCGGTCAGGCCGAAAGCAATATCCGAGCCTTCACCGACGGCATCCTCGCCAGTTATCTCGTCGGGGCAACAGACAGCCACGCCAAGAACTACTCGCTATTGCTCGATGGCGCGTCCGTGCGGCTTGCCCCGCTCTATGACCTTGCTTCGGTGTTCCCTTATTTGGGGCATGGCAAGCAGATCATAAATGCCACTTTGGCGATGAACATCGGCGGACGCCGAGATCTTCTTCAATTGCGCCGCAAACATCTGGAACGATTCGCACAGCGGATGGGATTAGATGAGGAATCCGTGATTTTACGATTCCACACCTTGGTGGATAGGCTGCCGGAGGCATTCGACAGCACCGTGCAACCCGCTCACGACGTTATCGCGAGCATTGGTGCGCAGGAATTCATCGATAGCTATCGCAAGCGCATCATGATGGTGTACGACGATGCAATGAGCTGGATGGCCAGTCGAAAGGGACAGTGATTCGGACGGGCGGGGATTGGTCTCGCCATCCCCCCCCCTAAGAAATCAGATCTTAAGCGGCACACGGGAAACGAATTCGCGCTTCTCGCCTGTTATTGGATCGGTGAATCGCAGCATGCGTGCTACCAACTGCAATGGTTGGCTGAAATCGTCGTAGGGGCGCGTCTGGATGCGCGGGTAGAAGTCGTCGCCCACGATGGGCAGGCCGAGCGAATTCATGTGGACGCGCAATTGGTGGGTTTTGCCGGTGCGCGGGTGGAGTGTGTAGCGGCGAGATGGGGTGATTCCCCGGATGGGGACCACCCTCCGGCGCTTCGCGCCACCTCCCGTCAGCGGGAGGGAAACAGAGGTCGCCGCGCTCGATGAGGGTTTCGGCGTTGGCCAAACCCGGTTCCTCGAATGCGGCCATCGTGCCGTGTTCCTTGGTGATGTGCGATCGGCGCAGCAATGGGAACGGGCGTGGCGGCTCGACCTGCATGATCGTGCCGAATCGCGGGCGGCTGATCGGCCGGCAGGGCGCCAGGCATTCATAGACCTTGACGGCCTGCCGGTTCTGGAACAGCATCTGATACGCGCCGCGGCAGGCCGGATCCCGCACGAACACCAATACGCCGGCGGTCATGCGGTCCAATCGGTGCGCTGGCGTGATGTCCGGCTCCCCCAGCCGCTCACGCAATCGGATCAGCGCGGTCTGCCGATACCACATGCCGCGCGGCATGGTGGCCAGAAAATGCGGCTTGTCCACCACGATGATCCGCTCGTCCTCATACAGCACGTCCATCTCAAACGGAATATGAGGCTCGTCAATCACATACCGATGTGGCTTACTCAACGGTCACGGACTTGGCGAGGTTGCGGGGCTTGTCCACGTCGTAGCCCTTGAGCTTTGCCATGTCCATGGCGAACAGCTGCAGCGGCACCACGTCAACCAGCGGGCTCATCAGCGTTGGGCAGGCGGGGCGCCAGAACACCACGTCAGCGTACCGTTCCACATCCGGGTCGCCTGCTCGGCCACGGCGATGATGTACGCGCCACGAGCCTTGACCTCCTCGATACCAGAGATCACCTTGGCGTGCAACACATTGCGGCCGCGCTGCGGCGGCACGATGAACACCACGGGCTCACCCTCGTCCACCAGCGCGATCGGTCCATGCTTGAGCTCGCCGGCCGCGAAGCCCTCGGTGAACGTGTAGGCGATCTCCTTGAGCTTCAGTGCACCCTCAAGCGCCACCGGGTAGCCCACGTGACGGCCGAGGAACAAGAAGGAGTTGGCGTTCACCATGCGCTCGGCGGCCGCCTGGATGGTCTTGGGCTGGGTGTCGAGCACCCACTGAATCTTGCGCGGCATGTCTTTCAGGGAGTCAAGCACCTGATGAATCTCATCGCGGAACATCGCGCCCTTGACCTGCGCCAGATACAGGCCCAGCAGGTAGGCGGCGGTGATCTGCGCCACAAACGCTTGGTGGATGCCACGGCAACTTCCGGGCCGGCGTGTGTGTAGAGCACGGCGTCGGATTCGCGCGGAATGGAGGCACCCTGCGTGTTGCAGATGGCCAGCACCTTGGACCCCTGTTCGCGCGCGTGGCGCAGGGCCATCAGAGTATCCATGGTTTCGCCGGACTGAGAAATGGCCACCACGAGCGTACGCGGGGTCAGAATCGGGTCACGGTAACGGAATTCGTGCGCGAGTTCGATTTCCACGGGGATACGCACCCAGTGTTCGATGGCGTACTTGGCTACCTGGCCGGCGTAGCTGGCGGTGCCGCAGGCCACGACGATGATTTTGTCGATGGCCTTGAAGTCGTGTTCGTCGATACGCACTTCATCAAGGGTGATGCCGCCATTCGCATCGAAGCGGCCAAGCAGGGTGCGCTGCACTGCGGCAGGGTCTTCGTGGATCTCCTTGTCCATAAAGGAATCCCAGCCGCCCTTTTCGGCGGCCGAAGCATCCCAATCCACGGTGTAGGTCTTCGGGTTTTCGACCACGTTGCCGTCGAAATCGGTGACGATGACCTTGTCGGCGGACACGCATACGGCCTGATCCTGGTCGACTTCCATGGCGCGCTTGGTGTAGGCCACGAATGCGGCGACGTCGGAACCGAGGAAGTTCTCCCCCTCGCCAAGGCCCACGACCAGCGGCGAATCATGGCGGGCTCCGACCACGATGTCCGGCTGGCGGCAGTCGGTGGCCAGAATGGTGAACGCGCCTTCAAGCATGCGGGCCATGCGGCGCACAGCTTGAACAGGTCTGGCTTGCCTTCGTCCGCGATAATCTTGTCCACGATCTTGCCGAGCAGCTTAGCGGCCACCTCAGTGTCGGTGGCGGAGGCGAATCGGTAGCCTTCGGCTTGCAGGTCGAGACGCAGCTGAGAGGCGTTTTCGATGATGCCGTTATGGATGATGGCCACCTTGCCGTCCATGCTGGTGTGCGGGTGGCGTTCACGTCGCTCGGCTCGCCATTGGTGGCCCAGCGCGTGTGGCCGATGCCCACCGTGGCAAGCGGCATCGGCTTACGCTCGATGTCTTCGACCAGGTTCTTCAAACGGCCGGCCTTCTTGCGCACGACCACCTTATCCATGCCGGGCGCGGTCAGCGCCACACCGGCCGAGTCATAGCCTCGGTATTCCAGACGTTCCAGCCTTGCAGGCAGACCTCCAAAGGCTTGCCGCATGCCGTTTCAATATTTCCCGCGTATCCAACGATTCCACACATGGTTCACCAGCCTAGCGGACGATTATTGCGCAAAGCGAATCCAACCCGCCGCCTTTGCAGGATTGGAACATGCCCCTTCGTGAAAACCGTACACTGACTACCACTCAGCGTACGTTCTTCAGAGATGGGGGTGCGATTAGGCGTCGCAAAAAAACGTACGCTGAGTTCATCAGCGTACGTTTTTGGAGCTGCAACAACGAGCCTTCCTACAGCACGTGCTGCAAGAAGTCCTTAAACCTAGGCTCGGTGGGGTGGTCGATGATGTCGGGGCCGCCCTTTTCTACGACTACGCCGCCGTCCATGAACACGATCTGGTCGGCGACTTCGCGGGCGAAGCCGATTTCGTGGGTCACGCACACCATGGTCATGCCTTCCTTGGCCAAGGAACGCATGACGTTGAGCACTTCGCCCACCAGTTCGGGGTCAAGGGCGGAGGTCGGCTCATCGAAGAGCATGATCTCCGGCTTCATGGCCAGAGCACGGGCAATGGCCACGCGCTGCTGCTGACCACCCGACAGCTGGGAGGGGTAATAGTCCATGCGATCGCCCAGACCGACGCGCTGAAGCTCGGCCACGGCCAGGTCACGGGCAGCTTTCTTGGACTGGTGCTGCACGTGGATCGGGGCTTCCATCACGTTCTCCAGCGCGGTCATGTGTGGGAACAGGTTGAAGCGCTGGAACACCATGCCGAGGCGAGAGCGCTGTGCGGCGATCTCCTTATCGTCCAGGGTCTGCAGCATGTCCTGGCCGTTTTTGGTCACGTGCTTGTAGCCGATGAGTTCGCCGTCCACCTCGATGGAACCGCCGGTCAGGGTTTCCAGCTGGTTGATCAGACGCAGGAACGTGGACTTGCCGGAACCGGAGGGCCCCAGAATCACGGTCACAGTACCGGGCATAACGGTTAGATCGATGCCCTTGAGCACATGCAGCGGCCCAAACGCCTTGTGCACCTGCACGGCCTTGACAGCAGGAATCACGGAACCGTCAGCCGCCTTGCGCACGACCGGGGCAACACTGGTGATGTCATTCGTAGTCATAATCGCGCTCCCGCCTTATGCATTCAATCCGACAAATGTGGTCTGGTTGAGCTTGTCCACGTCATCCTTCGGTTCACCGTCGGTCTTACCCGGCAATGGCGTCTGCTTGCCCTTGGTGCCCACCGGGCGGGCATTGAAGCCCTTGCCGAAGTGCGCCTCAAGGCGGGACTGCACAACCATCAGAATGGAGGTGATCAGCAGGTACCAGAAGCAGGCCACGAGAAGCAGCGGAATCGGCTTGTAGATACGGTTGGCGATGGCGTTGGTGGCGAACTGCAGTTCGAGGGTGAACGGCACGGCGGTGACCAGCGAGGTGGTCTTCAGCATGCCGATGGTCTCGTTGCGGTGGGCGGGATGATGATGCGCATAGCCTGCGGCAGCACGATGCGGCGCATGATGAGCGTGCGGTTCATGCCCAATGCCTTGGCCGCCTCGGTCTGGCCGGGGTCCACGGCTTCAAGGCCGGCACGCACGATTTCGGACAGGTAGGCGGCCTCGTTCAGAGCCAAACCAATCCATGCGGCGTTGAATGCGGTGACCACCACGTTGGAGTCGATGCTCCAGAACTCCACCGAGTGAACGGAATGCCGAGGCTAATCTTGGGAATCAGCACGGCGAACAGACCCCAGAAAATGAGCTGCGTGTACACAGGCGTGCCGCGGAAGAACCAGATGAAGAACCAGCTGACGCCGCGCAGCACCGGATTGATGGATTTGCGCATGATGGCGAGAATCACCGACAGGATGATCGCCACGACCATGGAGATCACGGTGAGCTCCAAGGTATAGCGAATGCCTTCAAGCACGTTCTCGTTGAACAGGTACTTCCAGACGGTGGGCCAATCCAGTCGCGGATTGGTAATCAAGCCTTGAATGAGCATCGCGGCGAGCAGCACCACGATCACTGCGGCCACAATCGGGCCGGGGCGCTTGACCGGCAGCGCCTTGATGCGGTTGGGGATGTTCACTCCCTCACCGTCGACTTCTTTCTTCGCCATAATTTGGTTCCTTGGACGTGTTGGGCAGCCTGAACTGCAAGTTGCAACTAGCGTTGAACCTTAGTGTACGAATGGGGCGACTGTGTTACAAACAGTGCGCCCCATTCGAATTTTCGCGACAGCTTGTCGGCTATTCGACGGCCGGGTTGATTTCGGCCTTGTCCAGTGCGCCGGATTCGACGCCCCAGTGCTGGAGGATCTTGGTGTAGGTGCCGTCGTCCATAAGCTTTTGCATGGCCTTCTGCACGGCTTCGGTGGTCTGGGAATCGCCCTTTTTGATGGCGATGGCGTTCGGCACTTCATCGAAGTCCTTGCCGAGCTGTTCCAGCTGACCATCGGTCTGGGCGATGGCGTAGCCGACAACCGGGGAATCGGCGAAGAAGACGTCGGCCTTGCCGGTCACCACAGCGGTGGTGGCGTCGGTCTGCTGCTTGGAGGACTGGATGGTGATGTCTTTCTTGCCGTCCGCCTTGCACTGCTTGGCGGTCTTGTTGATGGCCTCTTCCTCGACGGTGCCGGTCTCGACGGCAACGTTCAGACCGCACAGGTCGTTCTCATCGACGTTCTTGGGGTTGCCTGTGGCCACTGCATAGCCCATGCCTGCGGTGAAGTAGGAGACGAAGTCGACGGATTCCATGCGCTCCTTGGTGATGGTGAAGGCGGCGATGCCAGATCGTACTTGGAGCCGATGGCCGGAATGATCGTATCGAAGTTGGAGGAGACGATTTCGGTCTCGAGACCGAAGATGTTGCCCATGGCGCGGGCGAGATCCATGTCGTAGCCGATCTGGGTCTTGCCGTCGGCGTCGAGGAATTCGGCCGGGGCGTAGGAGGGGTTGGTGCCGATGGTGAGCTTGCCGTCCTTGGTCACGGATTCAGGCAGCAGTGCGGCGATGGTGTCATCCTTCTCCACGGAGCTGACATCGTAGCTGGTGATGGTGGCGGCATCGGAGCCCTTGGCGGAATCCGTACCGGCATCGGCCTTGTCGGAGGTGCCGCAAGCGGCGTTGGCGAACAGCATGGCCGAGCTCAGTGCAATGGCCATAATGGACTTCAGTTTGGTGGACTGCATAATCGTTTCTTCTTCTCTCTTACGCCGCTTCAACGGCAACGATCAACGGTTAAGCATATTTATACACTACAGTGCATACATATACAAAAAGACTCCCGCCGCAGGGCAACGGGAGTCTTCATAGTAACCGAAACTACTCGACGGACGGGTTGATCTCGGCCTTGTCGACGGCGCCGGAAGAGACGCCCCACGTGTCGAGGATCTTCTTGTACGTGCCATCATCCATCAGCTTCTGGATGGCCTTCTGTACGGCCTCGGCGGTCTTGGAATCGCCCTTCTTGACGGCCACGGCCTCAGGGGTCACACCAACGTCCTCGCCGAGGGCCTCGAGCGTATCACCGGTCTGCTTGATGGCGTAGCCGGCAACCGGCGTATCGGCGTAGAAGATATCAGCCTTACCGGAAGCCACGGCGGTAGTCACATCGGTCTGCAGCTTGGAGGACTGGATGTCGATGGCATCCTTACCGTCCGCCTTGCACTGCTCGTTGGCCTTGTTGACTTCCTCTTCCTGAGTGGTACCGGTCTGCACAGCCACCTTCACGCCGCACAGGTTCGAGGAGTCGACCTTGTTCGGGTTGCCCTTCTGCACCACGAACGTGGAACCGGCCTTGAAGTAGGTCACGAAGTCCACAGCCTCCATGCGTTCCTTGGTCACGGTGAAGGAGGAGATGCCGATGTCGTACTTGGAGCCGACGGACGGGATAATCGAATCGAACGTGGAGGAGACGGTGTTTTCCTTCAGTCCGAACACTGCGGCCAGCGCCTTGGACAGGTCGACATCAAAGCCGACCGGGGTCTTGCCGTCCTCGGCCAGGAACTCGGCCGGGGCATAGGAAGTATCGGTGCCGACGGTCAGCGTGCCGTCGCCGGCCACGGAATCGGGCAGCAGTGCGGCAATCTCGTCGTCCTTCTGGATGCTGCTGGTGTCGAAGCCTTGAATCGAAGTGCTGGACGAGTCCTTGGATGAATCGCCGCTCTTGGATGCGGTGTCGGTGCCGTCAGTCGTGCCACAGGCCGCCACGGCGATCAGCATGGCCGCGCTCAGGGCGGCGGCCGCAGCGGATTGTATTCCCTTGCTTAGAGACATTGGATTTCCTCTCTCCGGATAGTCAGCTGGGCGGGTATGTTTCCCAGATGGTTCCAGAGCGTAGGAGTGCAATGCTACGGAAGCGTTAATCGTGGGCGAAATGGCCCACAACGTGGACATCCTACTCTTGCTCCCTCCGGAGGGGAGCCAAGGAGTTATAGCCTGCTAGATTGATTATCTGCTTTAGTTTGTTTTCGTATGATATACTTGAGTCATGCGTGTCAGGGAATGGGCGAGGCGTGAGGGCTTCAACGAGCAGACGGTATGGCAGTGGTGTCGCGAGAACCGCATGCCCGTCCCGTTCGAGCGCATGAGCACGGGCACGATTATCATCCACGACCCGAAATACGAGAGCCAGCCCGTCGCCCCCACGGCGAACGGCAGGACGGTGTGTTACGCGCGTGTCAGCTCGTCCGACCAAAAGGACGATTTGCAACGTCAGGCCGACCGGTTGAAGGCGTTCGCCATCAACATGGGCGTCAAGAGCCCCGAGGTGGTCATGGAGACCGGTTCGGGCATGAACGACAAGCGGCGCAAGCTCAACCGGCTATTGTCCGACCCGACCGTGGGCACGCTGATCGTGG
>ENA-OQIW01000244-OQIW01000244.1-human-gut-metagenome-genome-assembly--contig:-NODE-244-length-10918-cov-1.743583_pt1 | contig 10918 bp, 11 predicted proteins | sample MGYA00242586_ERZ504751 | MGnify/ENA primary metagenome ERZ504751 (study PRJEB26092, sample SAMD00036349) | human gut metagenome | host: Homo sapiens | study: EMG produced TPA metagenomics assembly of...
CCAGTTTTTCCATTATTTTGAAGGTAGTATTGGAGAGCATGAAAAAATTAATTTTCGTTTAGCAGCCGCTGCTATTTTGGGGAGTGCCTTACTATTGGCCGGTTGCGGCAGCGACAACAACACATCCGCCGGTACATCCGGTAAAACAGTGATTACGGTTGGTGCATCACCGGTTCCACATGGTGAAATTTTGGAACAAGCTAAACCGTTATTGGAAAAAGAAGGTATTGAACTTAAAGTTGTAGAATTCACCGATTATGTAAAACCTAATATGGCTCTTAACGACAAAGAGTTGGATGCCAACTTCTTCCAGCACGTGCCATATCTTGAAAAATTCATCAGCGAACATAAAATGGATTTAGTATCCGCCGGTAAAGTTCATGTTGAACCAATGGGCGTTTACTCCAAAACGATTACCGATAAAGACTTAAATGCAGCTTTACCTAACGGCTCTAAAGTAGCAATTCCGAATGACCCAAGTAATGGCGGCCGTGCCTTATCTTATTACAAAAAGCCGGTCTCATCACTTTGAAAGATCCTAACAACATTTATGCTACCAAAGCTGATATCGCTTCCAACCCTAAGAATCTTGAATTCGTAGAACTCGAAGCCGCTCAATTGCCACGCAGCTTGGATGACGTAGCTATTGCCGTTATCAACACTAACTACGCTTTGGAAGCCGGTCTTGATCCTCTTAAAGGTGCTTTATACTTAGAAGATAAAGATTCCCCATATGCTAACATCGTAGCGGTACGTAAAGGCGACGAAAATCGTCCTGAAATCCAGAAATTAATGAAAGCCTTACAATCTCCTGAAGTTAAAAATTCATCGAAGATAAATACAAAGGCGCTATCTTACCTGCTTTCTAAGTCGTAAGATAATTTAAAAACAACAACAAATACAACTAACAACTAAAAGCCCGCTGAAGTGCTTCTCATCTGAACACTTCAGCGGGCTTTTTTTAAGTAGTGAACCATGTTTAAAGGAGCGTAAGCGACGCATAAACATGTGTGAATCTCTTAGTTCGCGGCGTAAAATTTTACGAAGTAAAATTCACAGCCGCCGAACAGGACGCATTTACAAAGTACTTAGTGCTCACCACATCACTCCAAATCTTTCGGTCCGAAGCTATGTGGTAACATTTCGTCCATGGTATAGCTTATAATCTGTCCTGCTTCATCTTCCAGCAAAATCTGCGGAATATCGAACTCTAACATCACCTGACGACAGGCGCCGCAAGGCATGCACGGATTACTTTTCAGACCTACAATGGCAATAGCTTAAATGTCGTATAGCCTTTGGCAATTGCCGTCTGAATGGCGCCTCGTTCAGCGCACATGGTAAGGCCGTACGACGCATTCTCTACATTACAGCCGCTTATAATGGTCCCGTCTTCACTGAGTAAAGCTGCCCCCACCGCAAAATTGGAATACGGACTATACGAATGGAGCGCCGCTTCTTTCGCCGCCTCAATTAATGTTTGTTGCCAAGTGGCCATGATTGCCTCCCCTATAATCAGACGATTATTATTTCACTCGCAAATTATGTCAAAACCAATAATTCACCGAATTAGCCAACTATACATACCGTTCCGTACCGTCCGCTGTAACTCTGGCAAATACCAACGGTCGTTTGGCCGGTGGTGCGGCTTTAATCGTCAAAGCGTTTAAATAGCCCGTTTCGCCTTCCACCAAGGTGTTTTCAGAACTGCTCTGTAAATACGCAATAGTATCACCCGCTTCAACCGCATCACCGGTCTTTTTAAGCATCCAAATGCCCGCCTTGTAATCGAGTGTATCCGTCTTCGTATAACGGCCGGCCCCCAAGGCTAAGGCCGCTCGACCGCAAGCTTCCGCATCCATGTGTGTAATATACCCCGATTTAGGCGCAATAACCGCTTTTTTATAAGCCGCTTCCGCAAACGTCGCATCCGTCAATACCGATGCATCACCACCCTGAGCTTTAACCATTTCGACGAATTTTTCAAAACCGCGACCACTCTTTAATGTGTCTTCCGCCAAAGTTACGCAGTCTTCATAGGTTCCTTTGCCCCCAAGATATAGCATATTGGCGGCGAGGGTTATGGACTCGTGAATTAAATCTTCAGGACCTTTACCGCGCAGAACTTCCACCACTTCCGCAATTTCGGTGGCGTTGCCGATGGCCTGACCCAAAGGCCTATCCATGTCGGTAATCAGCGCCACTGTTTGACGCCCGTTATGATTACCGATAGCACCATCGTTTCCGCCAGTCGCACCGCATCACCCAGCGTTTTCATAAAAGCCCCACTGCCCACTTTAACATCCAAGAGAATCGCGTCGCTGCCGGCGGCTAGCTTCTTACTCATCACGGACGATGCAATGAGGGGTATGCTGTCCACCGTGCCCGTCACATCACGAAGGGCATACATGAGTTTATCGGCGGGCGCCAAATTACCGGATTGTCCCGTAACGCTACGCCTACTTTTTTGACAATATTAAAGAAGTTTTCTTTATCTAGCGCCACATTCACGTGCGGAATAGATTCCAATTTATCGATGGTACGCCTGTGTGACCGAGACCACGGCCCGACATTTTAGCGACGGGCACACCGCAAGCGGCCACGATTGAGGCAATAATAAACGTCGTTTTATCCCCCACACCGCCGGTGCTGTGCTTGTCCACCTTAATGCCCGGAATAGGACTCAAGTCAATCTGTTCCCCCGACTCAGCCATAATCATGGTCAAATCCGCCGTTTCCATATCGGTCATGCCTTGGAAATACACCGCCATGAGCACGCACTCATCTGATAATCGGGAATATCGCCTTTTACATAATTATCGATAATATATTTCAACTCTGCCTTTGTATGAGCCAGGCCGTTACGTTTTTGATAATCAATTCATTCATATGCATAGTATCACCTGTTTTCGTGAAAACCATAGTAGCTGTCTCATGTTATCAACTGTTATACATGGCAGCTACTAATGCCGAAATGCTGCATCTGCTTAAAATGTTTCGTCTAAACGATTGGCCAAAAGCCCTACGGCCGCACTGGCGCCAATACGGTCACAACCGGCCGCCAAATAGGTATCATATCCTCGATGGAACGAATGCCGCCGGCTGCTTTTATCTTAACATTCGGTCCGATATGTTTTTAAATAACAGCACGTCATCAAGCGTAGCCCCGGCTGTGCCAAAACCGGTGGAGGTTTTAATATAATCGGCACCGCCATCCGTTACCGCTTGGCAAAGAGCGATTTTCTCAGCCTCCGTCAAATAACAGGTTTCAATGATAACCTTAAGCACCTTGTCGCCGCAGGCCTCTTTAACGGTCTTAATTTCTTCCACTACATTGGCGTAATGACCGTTTTTAACCATGCCAAGGTTGATAACCATATCCACTTCGGACGCACCGTCTGCTATGGCCGCTTTTGCTTCAGCCACTTTGACAGCGGTTGTCATGTAACCGAGAGGAAACCCGATAACCGTGCAGATAGTCACTTCTTCGCCGTATTTTTCAAACACGGGCTTCACATAGGATGGAGGAATGCAAATGGAGGCAGTTTCAAACTCCACTGCCTCTTCCACTAACTGCTGAATGGATGCCCAATCGGCCGTCGCTTTCAATAAAGTATGGTCCACATGTTTTAAAATTTTTCGTCCCGTATATTTCATTACTGCCGCTTTGCCGCTCATACGCCACCCCGCATCATATTAACTTTATATTGTAAAAAATTGACTATTCTTAGAAGAACGACATCTGCTCGCCAGATGCTTCTTCTTTTACTTTTTCACGACGATCATCCGTAATAAAGGATTCCTTAGCGAGACCGATGTTCGCCAATAATTGGTCCATAGATTGAACCCCACGCTTTTTAGCGGCTGCAATGGCTACCTGCGCACAAATTTCCGCATCATCCAACGCATAGTGATGTTTGAATTCATAGCCTAAGTAAGCAGCTAGCGTATTCAATTTATGGTTCTGCAAATCAGGCCAAACCCGTTTGGAGATTTTTACCGTACAGGTGTAATCAAGTTCCGGCCATTCAATATTATAGTGATCGAGGGTAGCACGTAACACACCGATATCAAACTTCGCATTATGAGCGATAACTAATTTGCCTTTCAAGTGATTTTCGTAAATAGCAGGCCATAATTTATCAAACGTCGGTTTATCCATTACATCTTTTGGCAAAATCTCATGAATGGCAATACATTCTTCATCAAACTGCATGAACGGCGGCTTGATAAGACTGTAGCCGCGTTTAGTAATCTGACCATTTTCAACAGTCACTACAGCCAACGAACAGGCACTGTTGGCGTATTTATTGGCTGTTTCAAAGTCAATGGCAACAAAATTTAACATATATAAACTCCTTTTATTGTGAATCAAATAATCAATGTACTTTTATTTCCAGGCATTAATAAGACCGCTCGTCACAATATGGACGGATAAAAAAAGCCTTTTCTATGCCGCTACTATATCGAAACATCTACCTTTTATTATACTCCATATGATAGGTTTTATCATCTGTTTATACATAAAAAGTTTTTTTACAATCGAATAGACAGGGTCCGGCTTACTGCCGCCGGAATACAAAAACACCGCAAGTGACGCGCATGGCCTCTCACCCATACGCGCCGTCTTACGGTGTATTGTGCAATATTAAATCGTAAACAGATTTTGATGTATATAAACTTCCCTCTCAGGGAAGGTACCATATTATATTAACAGATTATCTATGTAAAAGCCGAAGGCTGTCTTTATTTTCAATGCAACGTTGTGCCTGTTTTGACAATAAATTATATTGTCTTATTTAATGAGTAAATGTGGGGTCTTCATTTCCATGAAGGCATAAGTCCCCGGAGCAATCATGAGCAAATCGCGATCTTGTTGATTCAAGGTGCGACGAATTTCGCTGTCACGGTTAGCCAAAATTTTGTGGAACCATTTAGGATCAATCAATACGCCGGTGCCGATGGCGGCAATGTCGGAGTATTTAAGGGCCGCTTCCACGTCTTCACGAGTGTGAATATCGCCTACGGAAATGAGCGGTAAACGACCGTTGATTTTTTCATACACATACTGCAACATAGATTTGTCGGCATATTTTGCTATATCAGTAGCACGATCATAGCGCGTTAAGGAAATGTGGAGATAATCCAGTTCTTTGTCGGCCAATTTATCAACGAGCCACAAGGTTTCTTCCAAGTTGAAGCCCGGATCGGTTTCTTCACGCGGGGAGAAACGATAGCCTACGATGAAGTCTTTATGACCCGATTCTTTTACCACTTGAAGGACACCGTCTACAACACGTTCAATGAAGGTGTAGCGTTTTTCCATGGAGCCGCCCCATTTATCGGTACGACGATTGGAATGTGGTGAAAAGAACTGATGCAACAAGTAATGGTTAGCCCCGTGAAGTTCAACGCCGTCAAAACCGGCTTTCATGGCACGAACCGTAGCGGCTTTGAAGTTTTCAATGATTTCTTCAATTTCATCGTTAGTAAGTTCACGAGGCACTTCGGAGCCTGCGCGGCCTGCCGCATAAGCACTCGGCGCTACCGGTTGTTCACCGCCCAATGTCTTATGATCAGACATACGGCCTGCATGGAAAATCTGAAGAATAGCTTTCGTTCCGTTTTCTTTCATGGTAGCCGCTAATTTCGAAAGCCCCGGAAGGAATTTATCATCATACACACCGAGTTCACCGGTCCAGCCGAGACCATTTTCTTGGATGTTCGCTACGCCCGTAATGAATAGGCCCGCACCACCGGTACGCATGCCGTAGTAGGCAATTTCATCACCCGTTACCGAGCCGTCGTAATAACTCATACGCGTCGTCATCGGTGGAATCGCCAAACGATTCTTTAATACGACACCATTTCTTAATTTTACTTGTTCCGTTAACTGTTTCATCGGTCAATCTCCTTTTTGCTGACTATGACGGCTTTTAAACGTCATTATCTCTTCTCTATCTGAACAATAGTGTTGCCTATTGGAATTTTCACCACAAGCATGCCTTTATCAATATGCATGCTCAATGCATGTATCTATGTAAAAAAAATATATGTAAACAACCTAAGCAGTAATCACGTCTCATTACTGCTTAGATTGGAATTACTGACAGCTACTTAACTTCATAGCCCGCCGTTTATCGGTCGGTTGTACTCATACAGCCTTACTTATAATAACGCTGCAGTACTTCTTCTATCCACTGTTTTCGTCTTCTGTCAGTCTCTTCAAACCACAATCCGTAATGGCAATATAAACGCCTCGTTTATCACAATCGCAATCGACTCGTCGAATCGAGCCGCAATTGCTACCTTCCATGCGAACGATCATACGCGACATAGCACTTTGGCTAAGCCCCATATATTCTTGCAATATATTCAAACGCATTTTCTTTTCTTTCGCTGTGCGCCAAAAAGTATAATACGTTAATACCCGTTTAATGTTAATGATGTTCTCGCTTCCAACTCTTTGCTTCAAAGCATCGGTTATATCTTTAACTCGTCTTATATCGGCTAACCATTGATCCATGAAAGCCATCGACTCACCTCCTCTAAATGCATGCACATGCATTTACTTTGTTTAGTATAAAGCATGTTCTGAAAAAATGCAACCCCTAAATTTAAATTTTTCTATCTTTTAAACTTAGGGGCGCTTCTCTTATTTATTCAGCTGTATTGAGTATTCAGTTTTCTTAAAAATCCGTATACTGCGTCGATTTTGCTTATTTTAAAATCGGCACGGTGTACGAGCCATGAGGCATAAGCAAGATTTCCGCATCGTTACCGAGCTTTGCCTCAGCGAGCTTCAAAGCTTCCTCTAAAGAGTGAACCGGTGTGAAAAAGGCTTTACGAGCATAATCGTCATCGAGGCTCGACATCAGGTAGAAGTCGGCTTTTTTCATTAAACGAGTAACGGCATAGGCTTTATGACGACCGATTTGGAAATCGTGACGCACCGAATCTTCGATGGCCTGAATAGAATGAAAATCATTCACGGTTTGGTCAAAAATCGGCGAACCGGAACCTTCGCGGCATTCAGCCAATAAGATTACCACACCGCCCGGTGCCACGGCACGAACCGCATTATCCATGGTCTTTTGGGACTGATAAATATTAATATCCTTCGGATAACCACCGGTTGAGGCAATAACAATCGGCGCCTGACGTTCAATGACAACGCCGTTTTGCGAATTCACAAAGTCACAGGCTGCTTTATGAGCGGAAATATAGTGCCCCGCAAATACACCGGTAAATTCTTTTTCACCATTCAATACTACGTTCAGTAAGAAGGTAGGTGGGCACATGGCCACGCCTTCCATTTGATCATCATAGATAGGGTTCCCTTCCAAATGACCAAGTGTTGCTTTATCATCGAGCATTAAGCTGTGGTTTTGACGAATCGTTTCATAAGAGCTACGCCCGGCAAAATGCTTTACGCCCGCCGCCGAAACCGGCAAAGAAGTGATGGACCACGGAACCGGTACAGATAATATGGTCTGCTTCGACTACATGACGATTGAGCCAAACGTCGGTACCAAAAGACGTCGTACCAACATGAACGAAATCTTCCTTTTTCTTAGCGCTGGAGTTGTACATAGCCACACGACCGGCTGCTTCCATCCCCACTTCACTAATCATTTCAGCCTCTGTCATATCACGATGTGTCCCTAAAGCGAAAACTATCTTAATATTTTCATCAGGAATCCCCACTTCGTTCAATTCATCCAGAATAATTGGCATGAAAACATGGGTATTGGCAATACGGGTCGTATCATTGGCGATGATAGCCACCGTTTCACCGGCTTTAAAAAGCTCTTTGAACGGTTTGGAATCAATGGGATGGGCCAAAGCCTCTTTGATGGCCGCTTCCGGATCTTCAATGACCGGCGTTTCCGCCATATGTAATTCCCCAATAATACGTTTTCATCCAAACGGCAGTCAATCATTTGATCGCATAGTGAAATGAGTAAGTTTTCATGCGTAAGCCCTCCATTTAACGCTTATAGTATTACACCAGTAATGTATATGTCTCCGTATCTTGATAACGGCCCTGTTTGATGCCTACTTCAGGCACGGTTCCGGAGAAAGTAAAGTTAAATTTATTATGTAATGATACACTCGCCTCATTGCCCGCCGTAATTACGGATACAACGAGATGTATGGATTCATCGTCTTTGGCCATTTGCAAAATATCCCCCATCAAGCGACTTGCTACCCTTTACCGCGGTAATTCGGGTCGATGTAGATAGATAATTCGACCGTGCTGGCATAAGCTTCTTTGCTGCGATATTCGGACAGTGTTGCATAGCCGCAAACCTTACCGTCAATTTCAGCCACCAAAAGCGGATGGTTTTTAATGTTATGGTTTTCAAACCAAGTAGTCCATTCATCAATGGTACGAGGCTCAAGGTCTAAGGTTGCTACGCCGTGTACCACTTCATAGTTATAAATGTCTAATAATTCCGGAATGTCTTTACGTTCGCCACGGCGAACTGTAATCTCTGCTTTCATGTAAAACACCTCTTCTTCTCAAATTTGTTATAAACAATTATAGCACATGGGGAGATAATTGGGGTAAAAAGGTATAACTCTATAAATATAAAAAGGACACGGCCAAGATTCGGTCGTGTCCTAAATTATATAACTGTTATATATTCAATTATTCTTAAGCTTATTTAGCAATAGCTGCTTCCAATTTAGCCAAACGTGCTTTCAATTCGTCGTTGTCGGCTTGTAAAGAAGCAATATTCTTATCTTGCGCTTCTAATTTATTAGCCATTTCAGTTTTGCTCATATTGTTATATGGGGAAGATTCACCGAATTTGAAGGAAACACCGGCATTTATACATGTTGTCGTTGTTACCTACAGTGGTAGCAAAGTTAAACATGATGTCGTTGTTCGGACGATAGAACGCACCGATAGCCGCAGCTGTTTCACTCTTATAGGCACCCATACCAACGGCAAAGGTTAATTTTTCATTAGAATCAAAGTCTAATGGATGTAAAGCGGCTAACGCAGCAGCACCGGCAGCGACTTTATTGACTTCCGTTCCCAAACGGGAAATCTGTTGGCTGTTATTCATGGTTTCAGAAGCCACGTTATCGATAGATTTTTGTAATTCATCACGAACTGTAACAACCTGATTAACGGTGGCTGCATTATGAGAACCGGAAACTAAATCAGATTCGCCAACGTTTTGAATAACTTGATTATTGGCATTGATGCCTTCGTTGGTAATGTAAGTGTTGCCACCAACGGAAATGCTGTTTTCTACTTTAAGCTCTTTGTTCAAAGAAAGGCTGAAATCATTTTTACCGTTTTCTTTAACTTGAATGTTGCCATCGCCGGTGATTTTAGTTGGAGTAACTAAACCGTTAACTTGTCCTAAAGCGTCTTTCAATTGACCTTCGGTAGCAGCACGGTCGGCTTGAACTTTAGTAGGATCCCAAGTTGTATTAGTAAGACCGGTAATAGTGCTGGCACCGTCTTTAGTACCAATGGAAACATCACCAGCCTTAATGGTGTCACCGAGGCTTACTTTAAGACCTTTGCTTGCATCTTTAGGGTCCACTTGTTCTACTACTACACCAGTGGTATCATCTCCGACAATATTTAAAGTGCCATTACCGTTAACAATGTTATCTACACGAGTATTAAGATTATTAATCTTAGTTGTGTTTTCAGCAATATTTTTAGTATTATTATCGATTTGAACAATTGTATCTTTATTTAAATCTACAACTACAGCATTTTTATCTGCATTGTAGGTAACAGCAGTTTTAGTACCATCGGCAAAGTTTACAATACCATTTTTACCGATAACGTTTGCTTTATTGCCATTAACTTTTAGTTCCCAAGCACCGGCTTTGCTTAAATCTTCATCGGTAATACCTAATACTGTTTTCCATTTGTTAATATTAGTGTCACCTGTCAAGTTGCTGGCATCGACTTTTACAAAGGTATCACCTAATGTATTAGTAATGCCGTCTTTGTTGAGAGAGTACGTGATTGTATTACCGTCAATAGTTGCATTAACATTGGCATCACCGGCAAACGTAATGGTTGGTGCGGTATCACCACCAAGTGCAATCTTAGTAGTCTTATCGCCTACAGCCACATTAAAACCGGCTTGTAATTTAGTGATATTGTCACCATTAGTTGTAGTTGCGGTGTCAATCGTGCTTACTTTATTGGCAACAGTTTTTAACTGTGCTACGTTAACAGCATCTGTGTCTTCTGTTCCGGCAGCAACATTAATAATTTGACGAGTGTTGCCATTTGAACCTACACTAACAGCACTATAGGTGGATTTATAGGTGGATAAGAGAGAATCCTTGACGGTTACATCAGATTCTGAAATGTTATTTGCCTTTTCATAAGCTCGTAAATCTGTAATAGCTGTGTCTTTAGCACTTTCTAATTTTTTAAGGGTATTAAAATCCTCTTGACGATCAGCTTCAGTCGCATAGGTTTTTGCTGTCATTGTAGCTACTTGATCATCATAAGCCTTTAATTTTGTAACATAATCCTGACGTAAATTTTGCCAATCAGTATATGTATCCTTGTATTTATCATAAAATGCAATTACACCATCAATAACAGTCTGATTACCGGTTGCGTTTGCCAAGCTATATCAGAAGCCATAGAATTAGGATTTGTAGATAATTTTGTGTTCAATTCATCATTTAATGGAACATAGCCATAAGAGCTATTCCCACGATTTGCATTCGAAAATTGTCCTAACGCCACACCGCCACCACGAATGGATCATAGGCTGCACTACCCGTAGTAGCACCGCTACCTAAAGCCGTACCACCATACAATGCATTAGAAAAATCACCTACAGCCGTACCAATTCGATAAGACTGAGCATTGTACCCCATCGCTATACCATCAATAGCCGAAGCTCCATTCCCGATG
>ENA-OQIW01000245-OQIW01000245.1-human-gut-metagenome-genome-assembly--contig:-NODE-245-length-10845-cov-1.226535_pt1 | contig 10845 bp, 16 predicted proteins | sample MGYA00242586_ERZ504751 | MGnify/ENA primary metagenome ERZ504751 (study PRJEB26092, sample SAMD00036349) | human gut metagenome | host: Homo sapiens | study: EMG produced TPA metagenomics assembly of...
CTTTTTCACCGTCCGGTCATTCGGTAGACGGATATTTTTTTCTTTCTCCGTCAAGTCTTTAAGGGCACGTCGGTGCGGACTCCCATAGCCCGGCAGACGTCGGTCATGAGGGACCACATGAGGCTGTTCCAGGGAGCGACGGCGCGTCGTCGATGGTGAGCGACTCATCGGGGACGAGGGTGGCCATGTCAACGGTGCGGACCATGCCTGTGCCGCTGCAGTCGGGGCAGCGCCTTGGGAATTAAAGGCCAGTTCCTCTGCCGAAGGCGGCGTAACATGGGCGCCGCACTGGGGGCAGATGAGGTCTTTTTCCGCGGCCACGTTTAAGGACGGCGGGACGTAATGACCGTTGGGGCAGCGGTGGCTGGCCAGGCGGGAATAGATGAGGCGCAGGCTGTTTAGGAGTTCCGTTCCCTGCCGAAGGTACTGCGGATTCCGGGAATGCCTGGCCGTTGGTGAAGGGCCAGAGCGCCGCACATAGCGGACTTCATCGACGGCAGCCTGCGATGCTGGGTCATGCGGCGGCGGGTATAGTCGATAGAGATTCTAAGTAACGGCGGGATCCTTCGGCACTAGAGGACGCCAAGGGCCAGGGACGATTTTCCCGATCCGGAGACGCCGGCAATGCCGACGATTTATGGAGGGGGATATCGACGTCGATATTTTGAGGTTATGGACTTTGGCTCCGCGAATGAGCATCTTATCAATCATGGCTTTCACTCCAATCCTAAATTTATTTTTTTACAGCGGTAGGGGTATCGAGGCGGGGACCAGGGTCAGGGACTCTTGTCAACCGGGGTAACCGGGCCGTATTCTCCCATCTGGGTGAGAATCTGATAGCGTATCGTCGATAGAAATTCTTTGACCTGAGAAGGCGCATTTTTGGCAGCCAGGATGCCGTAGTCGACGGTGATATCTGTTTGTAAAGGGATACTGACCAGCCCGGGATGGATGTCTTCCCACGGCGTCAGATTGATGAGGGCCGCATTTTTGTCGATGGCGGCATTGAAGGTATCGAGGCTGTAGCGGCCCGGCGTTTCGAGATCTGACAATGGATAATTCTTTTCCATCCGGTCGCGGAGCAGATCGTTTTTGTGACTAATGCCCCGGGGCACCATGAGCAGGTGCTGGGATTCCAAATCTTTGATGGCAAGGCTTTCTTTTTCGGCCAGTGGGTTGTCGGACCGGACGGCAATGCTGAAGCGATAAGACCCTAAGGGAATGGCGTCGACCAAGGTGTGGGTCGTCGCCTGGTCAAAGGTGCCGATGAGGATGTCGCAGCTCTTTCCCAGGGCTTCGTACTCCCGGTTCTGGGTGACGAGGTCGCTCGGAAGCGGGACGATGGTCAGACTGTATTGGGGCAGGTGGCCTTGATGCGGTTCCAAATCGATAAGAAGGGCCGGCTGGGATGGAGAAGGGACGTCCCAGGCGCAGGTGAATACGTGGTTCGTCGTCGCGTGGCAGGCAAATAGGCTGATGGGCCAGCTCGATGAGCTGCTGGGCATAGGTGAGAAAGACTTCTCCTTCCGGTTTTAGACGGATGCCCGCTGACGACCGTTCCAAGAGGGTGCAGCCGAGTTCACTTTCGAGTTTATTGATTTGCTTCATGACGGCTGTGGCAGAGATGAAGTTCTGCTCGGCCGCCTTGGTAAACTTCCCAGCTTGGCGACAGCCAGGAAGGTTTGCAGGTTTTGAATATCCATCGTGGCCTCCGTTAACTTTTGGTTAATACCATACTAACGGATTGACGATTCTCAGTCAAGGCCGGACGTGGCATAATAACCTTGTCGATGAAGGAGGGATAGTCATGAAGCATACGATATTAATCGCTTATTTTTCACACAGCGGAAACACCCGCGCCGTTGCCAGGAAATTGCCCGCCAGACCGGAGGCGACTTGTTTGAGATACGAACCGACCGGCCTTATCCTGAGGCTCACGACCCTTGTTCGCGTCAAGCCCATCAAGAGTTGATCGACGATATCCGGCCGTCTTTGACGAATCGGGTGGCCAATATGGATGACTACGACGTGGTATTCATTGGCCATCCGATTTGGTGGTACTGCGAACCCATGGTCGTTCGGTCCTTTTATGAAGCCTATGATTTTTCGGGAAAGACGGTCATTCCCTTTGCTACCTCCGGCGGCAGCGATTTGCAGGATACGATGGCCGATATGAAACGGTATCTGCCGGCGTCGGTCATCGGTCGGGGGCTCTGCATCGGAAGTTACGACGTGAACCATTGTCAGCAAAAAATCCAAAAATGGATTCATCAGTTAGGAGTGACTCAATCAAATGAATAACGCAAAGGTAAAAGTAACCGTCAACGGCTCGACCGTTTTGTCGGCCCAATGGGAAGACAACGCGACAGCCAAGGCCTTATTAAAAAAGATGCCCTTTACGATCAAGATGTCTAATCTCTACGGTCGGGAAATGTGCCATCGCTTCGGCGGCGGCAGCCTGCCCGTCAAGGCATCACAAAATAAAGACTACGCCGTCGGCGACATTTCCTATTGGCCGCCCTTAGGGAGTCTGGTCATCTTATACGGCCAAAACGGAGAAGTCTTTGAACAGGTGTCCATCGGTCATATCGAGGACGATATCCGATTCTTTTCGGGGATGCCGGAAGCAACGATTTTATTTGAAACGGTAAAGGAGTCATGATGATGAAACTGTCGAAAAAAATCACTGCCATTTTAATGATTGGCCTGTTCTCGGCTTTTCTGGCCGGCTGCAGCCAAGACGGTCAAAGTGCCGATGCTGCTAAGCCGGACACCGGTGCAGTACAAGCTTCGACGGCCGATGCATCTTCATCGGCCAGTAAAAAAGGAACGATCGAAGATAAGGATATCGTCGGCGTATGGATCAACCATATCGATACCGATATCAACCAAAAGATTACCTTTCATGCCGACCATACATGGACCGAAATCAGCATAACGTGGATAACATCTATTCCGGGACCTGGTCGATTAAGGGGGACCACAGCATCTACTTAGAACCCTACGGGGAAACGATTGAAATCAATCCTGACAATCTAAAAGAAATGAACGTCGTCCGCTATAACCACCGGCTGACGAAGGAAGATTAATTGCTAAGAAAGGAGAATGAACATGTCCATTCAAGATAAGGTCGTCGTCATCACCGGGGCCTCGTCCGGTATCGGGGCGGCGACAGCCGTCATGCTGGCCAAACACGGGGCAAAAGTTATGCTCGGCGCCCGCCGGACAGAGCGGCTGGAAGCCTTGGTCCGGAATATTCAGCACTTAGGCGGAAAAGGCGCTTATTATTCCGTCGATGTGACCCGACTCGACCAGGTCCAAGGTTTGGTACAAGCCGCCATGGATGAGTTCGGACGGGTCGACGCCATCTTCAATAATGCCGGCATCATGCCCAATTCGTCCATGAGTGACCTTCGCATCGATGAGTGGAATGCCATGATCGACGTCAACCTCAAAGGCGTCCTCCACGGCATCGTCGCCGTCATGCCGATCTTTAAGGCCCAAAAGAGCGGCCATATTATCACTACCTCGTCGGTAGCCGGCCTTAAGCATTACGTCGGCTCCGGCGTCTATGGGCTACGAAGTTTGCCGTCCGCAACGCCATGGAAGTCGTCCGCATGGAGTCGGCTCAGGAAGGGACGAATATTCGCACGACGACGCTGTTTCCTGCGGCCATTGATACGGAACTCATACATCATATCGGTGAAGCGGCGACGGCAGATCGGATGAAGACTTTTTATAAAGCCCACAGCATTTCTCCCGATCGCTGTTGCCGCTGTGTCCGCTTTGCCCTGGAACAGCCGGAAGACGTCGATATCAGTGAAATGACGATTTATCCGACGAGTCAGGCTTAGGAATAAGCGTTTTTGAAGCAAATAGAGGATAGGGTCACTATAAAGGGTGCTGCAGCTTTTTGAGAGCTGGGCGCTCTTTTTTAGTTTCAAAACTACCAAAACATGATACACTGATAACATATAGCTATAATTTGCGGCAGACGATCCCCTTTTTCGTGACGGTCGTTTTTTCTGATTTTCCGGAAAGGACGTACAGGGCGATTACTGCAACCGTTCAGAGATGGAGAGAGGGCTATGGGAAAAGATGAATCTACGCTTATTTGACGGCCAAGGGCATTTCCTATGAAGTGACGAATCATGACGCCGTTTTCAATATGGAAGAATTAGGGCCGTGGAACTGCCGTATCCCAAATGGGATGCTAAAAATCTCTTTGTCCGCGATGACAAGAAAAGGAACTACTATTTGATTTCCGTCAAGGGTGATAAGCGGGTCGACTTGAAGGCGTTTCGCAAACGCCAAGGGCTGCGGCCCCTTTCCTTTGCCTCGGCCGACGACTTGCTGGCCATCTTGGGCCTGACGCCGGGAGCCGTGACGCCTTTGGGCCTCCTCAATGATAAGGCCGGAAAAGTCTATTTTTACCTCGATGTCGATTTTAAAGGCCATCTCATCGGCGTCCACCCCAATGACAATACGGCGACGGTATGGCTTTTGGCCGATGACTTGATGAAGCTCCTTAGGGAAGAAGGTCATGACGGGGAGTTTGTCGACATCTGAATGCTTCTGCACAGCGTCGATAAGGTTTTCTAGACAGAATCGAAAAAATGAACCTCTTTACCAATTTAGATAAAAAAGGTATCATTAACCTAATGACAGCGTTTTAGCGCAGTCGGATTCTGAATGAGAAAGGCGTGATACGGTGCAGAAATTAGGACTTATCGGCGGGACTGGTCCTGAATCGACGATTGAGTACTATCGGGCCCTTGAATATGGCGTACAGCAGCGGTCGGGACGGAATTTTTTTCCGAATTTGACCATTGAAAGTCTGAGTGTCTTTGATGTCTTGGCCTTCTGTGAGGCAAAGGATTATGCGGGTTTGACGGCCTACTTAGCAAAGGGCTTTCAGAACTTGGCCGCTGCCGGCGCACAGTACGGGGCTTTGACCGGGATTACGCCTCATATCGTCTATGATGAACTTTCAAAAGCTTCGCCCATTCCCATCATCAGTATGGTGGATACGGCCTGTAGTCATGCGCTTTCGAAAGGCTATGATCGAGTCGGTCTTTTGGGAACGCTGCCGACGATGAATGGATCCTTCTTTCAGCGTCATTTTTCGGATCACGGCGTCACCGTTGTGACCCCCAATGAGGCGGAAAAAGCGTATATGGGGATGAAAATCGAGACCGAACTGGAATTGGGCAAAATCGTGCCCGATACGCAGGACGCTTTCCGGCAAACGGCCATGCGATTGATTGAAGAAGAAAAGGTACAAGCCATCGTCCTCGGTTGTACGGAGCTGCCACTGATCTTTGGCGATATCAATCTGCCCGTCCCCTATATCGACGTCATGAAGGTCCATATTGAGGCCTTGATCGATGTCATCTTGAAGGATTGACAGCAAATTATTTTTTTGGAAATGTGTATATGGAAAGGGAGGAAACGTATGGAACGGATAATTGTAAAGCGCGTGAAAGGTTCTAAAGCTATCGACGGAGCCGGTGTCCACTTGACCCGCGTCTTGGGAAACGCTACGGTAGAAACCTTTGACCCGATTCTGATGCTCGATTCTTTTGACAGTACCAATCCCGATGACTACACGGCGGGATTTCCCATGCATCCTCACCGGGGGATTGAAACGGTAACCTACCTCTATAAAGGCAAGATGGTCACAAGGATACCCTGGGGAATGAAGATAGTATTTCTGACGGCGAAGTCCAGTGGATGAATTCCGGATCCGGCATCCTTCACGAAGAACAGGTTCCGGCATCGCCGCGGATTTTAGGCGTCCAGCTGTGGCTCAACCTGCCCCAGAAGGAAAAGATGAGCCAGCCGACGTATCGCCATATCGGCAACGATGAAATCGAAGACATCCAAATCGAAGGCGGCTTTATTCGCCTCTTGGCCGGTACCTATAAGGATTATAAAGCCCATCAGGGCGATCATCTGCCCCTTAATTACTACGACATCCATTTAGACGCCGGTGCTGAATTTGTCCTCGATACCAAGGCCGACGATTCGGTCATGGCCTTCACCCTCTTGGGCGATGCTGTCGTTGCCGGTGAAACCGTCGAAGCCAAGACGGCCGTTAAACTTTCTGACGGCGATACACTGGTGCTGCAAGGCGCTGAAGGCGGGTCGCAGATTTTGGTCATGCAGTCCAAGGCCCTTCATGAACCCGTCGTCTGGGGCGGCCCGATTGTCATGAATACCAATGAAGAATTACGGCAGGCCTTTGAAGAACTGCAAAATAATACTTTCATAAAAGACCGCCTCGACTTTGACCCTCATAAAGGCTAACCTTGATTCCTCCGGTTGCGGATATCCGTCCGGGAGGATTTTTTTGTCCCTTGAAGCGAAAAACGGTGATTTCAATCTTTGGCAAAGTTTTTGAAGGAATTTTTTAAAGAATGTCGAAATATATACAGTAAGCGTCAATTTGACCACCTATAAGGAGGGTTGACTATGAATGGATTGAAACGATGTGTGCTGGCCGGGATGGCGGTCCTGCCTGCTGATGATGCCTGGCTTTTCCTTGGCAGAAGGTGCTCCCGGCAGTGATGTGACGACTCAGGCAGCGGCCGCGGAAGCGACATCGGCCTTGCCAGAAGCCAATCAGGACAGCGGCGTCTCTCAGGCAGTTCAGAATAAAGACTATGAACAAGCTTTGCAGATCGTGAACCGCCGGATTGAAGACAATCCGAACAACGCCGATCTGTATGCCTGCCGGGGCTTGATTTACTTGATGATGGACCGCACAGACGAATCGCTGGCTGACAATGACAAGGCCGTTTCTTTGGAACCGGATAATGCCTCACTGTACCTCAACCGCGGTACGGTTTACGAAAAGCGCCGGGACTATAAGTTGGCCATCAAGGACTATACCCAGGCTTTGACCCTGTCGAAACCGGGCGAACCTTATCAGGTCATGGCCTATTTCAATCGGGCTCGGACCTACACCAAGAGTGACTCCTACGATCTGGCCTTGGCCGATATCCGTCAAGGTGAAAAAATCATGCCTTATTTCTCCCAAAATTATTTCTTGGAAAGTCAGATTTACCAAAAACAGGGGAAGAAGCAGCTGGCCAAGCAGCGCATGGACATCGGCACGGCGTATGAGCTCATGCACCAAGGTCATTATTTATTAGCCAGCGTCACGGTCGGAAAGATCGGCATGAACGAAATGGCCCTGAACCTCGTGAATAAAGCCGTTGAACAGGATCCGGGAAATTGGGAGGTCTACTCCGTGCGGGGCTTAATCTATGCCAACTTATTGCAGCATGAAAAGGGGATTGCCGATTTAACCAAGTCCTTGTCTATGCATGAAACGTCCATCGACTATAATAACCGCGGCGAATGCTACCGCCACCTCAAACAGTATAATAAGGCTCGGAAGGACTATGCCAACGCCCTGCGTCTGGCAGAAACTGATGCCGACTACCATGCCGTCTACGACAGTATCGGTCAACTGGCCTTAGATCAAGGTGATTACAAGAAAGCCGTCGAATACCTTACCAAGTCCATTGCCATCGAACCCTACGCAGAGGGCTATAAATTGCGCAGCCAAGCCTTCCGTAAGCTGGGAGACAATCAGAAAGCCGATCAGGATGAGGTTTCGGCACAGGAACTGATGCAGCGCGATTTATTGGAATAATAAATTACTTTTCAAATTCCCTCGAGATGTGCTATAATTTAAACGTTATTCTTGAGTGAAACTGCCTATAATATACAACACATCGTATTGAAGGGGGAATTTGATGAAGAAGGCTGTTATCGCGGCCTTGTCCATATGCTGCCTCATGGGCGTTGTTACGGCGTCGGCAGCAGAAGTACAGGTCAAGACGGAGAAGACCGTATCTGCAGCGGTAGATGCGGCAGATGAGGCTCAGAAAGAAGGGCCGACGCAGAAACAATATGTTCCGGCAAAGAGTGGAGAACACCATGAAGGTTCGCTGAAAGATCGGGTCCAGAAAATTTTGGGTGCTAAGGAAAGTGCGCCGGCTGTGAACCTTGCAGGTGACGAAAAGTACCACTATGCCGAATCGACTCATGAAGCGACGGTCATTACGCCGTGGAACCGCCAAAAATACGAAGATCAGTACCAATACCAGTACCAGCATGATTCGTACGATGCGGCCATTGCCAATGCCTACGCCTATCGCCGCGACTTTGGCAAGAGCAATCTTCGTAAGTGGAGCAGCACGGAAGGCATGGATACGCCGTGGGACAGCAATCGCACGACCGATACGGTTCATTTCCAAAGCTCGACCATTGCCTTTTTGGATCGGTTGAATGCGGAAGCCCGTCAGGCCGGGATTTCCTTCATCATCACTGGCGGTGCCGAAGGCGGCTACCATGCCAGCGGTCTTTATTCCCATGAAAATGGCTATAAAGTCGATATCTCCGATGACGGCATCTATCAGGCAGCAAGGCATATGAAGTCCTTCTCAATGCCTTGGCTCCGTACAAGCATCAAATTACACACGAATGGGATAAGAATCATTTCGATATCACCATTTATCCGGAAAATTACCGCGGGTAAGGCGTCCTTTTCAACGGAAAAAGGGAGGCCTTCTGTGGTAAGGAAGACTGTCTGCAAGGGCAGTCTTTTTTTCATGAGTCTTATTGTTTGGACCGAAGCTATTTTTTAGGAGGTGGCCTATGAAGTTTGACGATTGGGACGCTTATTTTTCCTCCCTCATTGGCGATGATTTACTTCAAGTACCTGGCTTGGCCCTCTTGGTCTATCATGAAGGCCGGGAGGTGTACCGCTTTACGGGCGGTTTTCGCCGGTTTCAGCCCAAGTCTTTGCCGATGACGGCGGACAGCCGGTTTCGCATCGCTTCGGTGTCGAAGATGTTCACCATTTTTACACTTCTGCAGTTGGCCGAAAGGGGGCGGTTGTCTCTTGATGACGACGTCAGCCGTTACCTTGCTTTCGCCTGCGCCATCCGGCTCATGACGATATTCCTTTGACCCTGCGCATGCTGGCTTCTCATACGTCGGGTCTTCGCGACGGGAGAGTCTACAGCATCCCGCCGGCTGTTTCCGTCGAAGCTTTTTTTAAGCCCGGAAGTCCCTACTGGGAAAATGGGCAGCATTTCGCACCGCCAGAAGAAGTGCCGAGACAGTACTTTACCTACTGTAACCTTAATTACGGCCTCTTAGGGACGGTCATTGAAGCCGTGACCGGCCAGCGTTTTGATGACTATCAAAAGGCACACCTTCTAAAGGACCTCGACTGTCGGGCTGACTACGTGCCGGGAAATTTACTGCTGATGAATTTGAAAAACTGGGCACGATATATGGCAAGGATGAAGAACAAGGGCGCTGGATAGGGAGGATGGACGACTTTAAGGGCCATCAGCCTGAGAGGGATACGATTGCCCTTCAAAATCCCTACGATGAGGCTGTCTGTCAAATTTATGAACTGGCCGGATACCAACCGGGGACCAATGCTACTTTATTTTCCCCTCAAGGTGGTCTGCGGCTATCCCTCGATGAAATGGGGCAGACCCTGGAGATGATCCTCCATGACGGCGTCTATCGGGGACGGCGCATTTTACAGGCGTCGTCGCTGCGGGAGATGTTTTCTCCTCAGTGGACCTATGACGGCCACAACGGTGATACCTGCGGGCAGACGATCTTCACCTATGGCTTGGGTGAATTTGGCGTCGACGGCGATGGCCCGGCCGGCCGTGCGCGAGAAGAAATTCTCTTTGGGGCCATACGGGGCAAGCCTTCGGCTTACTATCGGGTCTCTTTGTCATACCAGGTACGAGAAGCGGTTTTGCCTACGTCATGAATGGCGAGGGGATGGCTGAAGAAGACCGGGAAGCTGCGGCTCCTTCAGCACCAATTATATCTGGGAAGAGCGGGTCTTAGACGGCTTGTGCCGTTTTATTGACGGCCTCTAGGCCCTGTGCTATGATGATACCAATACGGAAAGTTCCATAGGGGAAGGCGATATATAGATGAATGCTTATGAAAGTACCATGAATTTTACGCGGCGGGCTGTGTGGGCCCAAATTGATCTCGATGCAGCGGCCCATAATATGCGTCAGATTCGGAAACACGTCGGACCGGACGTCAAAATTGCAGCCGTCGTCAAGGCCAATGCCTATGGCCACGGCAGCGTCGAGTTGGCTCGAACCTTTGCGGAAAATGGGGCCGACTGCTTTGCCGTTTCCAGCCTCGATGAAGCCGTTGAACTGCGGCGCTATGCCCATCTCGACAAGGAAATCTTCATCCTCGGCCACACCGATGCCCGGCGGACGGAAGAACTGTTGACTTATGATATCGAAACCGGCCGTCTTCAACTTGAAGAATGCCGCTTTTTTCCGAAGAAGCACAGCGGCTGGGCAAGGTGCTGCGCGTCCATATCGCTATCGATACGGGCATGAGCCGCGTCGGCTTTCCCGTCAATGAAGCCAGTGTCGCCGATATCAAGACCCTGGCGTCCCTGCCCAATATCGAGGTCCGCGGCATTTTTACCCATTTTGCCGTATCGGACTGTAAAGATAAAACATTTACCCATGAACAGTACGGCCATTTTCGCTGGATGTGCAAGCGCATGGAAGAAGAAGGTATCGACATTGCCCTGCGTCACTGCTGCAACAGTGCGGCTGTCCTCGAGCTCCCGGACTATTACTGCGACATGGTGCGGCCGGGCATCATCATGTACGGTTGTGAACCGTCGCCGGACGCGATATTACGCCCTTTGACCTGCGGCCGGTCATGTCCCTTCGCTGCTGACTCGCCACGTCAAACTCATCGAACGCCGGGCGGTACCGTCCAGCTACGGTCCGTCGACCACTACGACGCCACGGAACGCGA
>ENA-OQIW01000246-OQIW01000246.1-human-gut-metagenome-genome-assembly--contig:-NODE-246-length-10844-cov-1.193991_pt1 | contig 10844 bp, 15 predicted proteins | sample MGYA00242586_ERZ504751 | MGnify/ENA primary metagenome ERZ504751 (study PRJEB26092, sample SAMD00036349) | human gut metagenome | host: Homo sapiens | study: EMG produced TPA metagenomics assembly of...
GATCGGCGTATAAACGAAAGCTTTGATGAAAGAATTTACCGATCCGGCGAACTGGAATGATGATGGACATCAAGCAGGCCCTCGATCCGAACAACATCTTAAATCCCGGAAAGATCTTCGACATCGACGAAAAGGCCTGAGAATCCGCGCTTTAGCCATGACTTGCAAAAATCATGACTACCGTGTATAATACAAAACAGAACTAAATAAAACGTATATCTTCAGGCAGGGTGAAATTCCCGATCGGCGGTACAGTCCGCGAACGCAGCAGCGTAGGAGCCATTGGCTCGTGATTTGGTGAAACTCCAAAACCGACAGTATAGTCTGGATGGAAGAAGATGTGGCGTGCTGCTTTGGCAGCCTGCCTTACATTGCATATAAAAGCCCTGAGCCATAATTGGCGCAGGGCTTTAGTTATAAGGAGGTCTTTATTTTGACGACAGAAAAACGAAAATTCAACACCATTGAAGAAGCTATCGAAGAACTGCAGGCCGGTCATATCGTCATCGTCACCGACGATCCGGACCGTGAAAATGAAGGAGATTTCATCTGCGCAGCCCAGTACTGCACGACAGAAAACATGAACTTCATGGCCAGCCACGGCAAGGGCCTCATCTGCATGCCCATGAGCATCGAATATGCCCATAAATTAGGACTGCCCCTATGGTCAGCGAAAATACAGACAACCATGAAACGGCTTTCACCGTTTCCATCGACCACGTCGATACGACGACGGGTATCTCGGCCGTCGAACGAGCCCTCACAGCCCGCAAATGCGCTGAAGAATCGGCACGTCCTGAAGATTTCCGCCGCCCGGGCCACAACTTCCCCCTCATCGCTAAACGAGGCGGCGTCCTGACCCGCAACGGTCATACGGAAGCCACGGTCGACCTCATGCGCCTGGCCGGACTCAAACAAGTCGGCCTGTGCTGCGAAATCATGGCCGACGACGGCACCATGATGCGTACACCGTCCCTCTGGGAAATTGCCGACAAGTACAACCTGAAATTCATCACCATCCACGATTTACAGAACTACTGCCGCCGCCATGACAAACACGTCATCCGCGAAGCCGTCGCCAAGATGCCGACCAAATACGGCGAATTCAAAATCTACGGCTACATCAATGACCTGACCGGCGAACACCACGTCGCCCTCATCAAAGGCGACATCGGTGACGGCAAGAACCTCTTGTGCCGCGTTCACTCCGAATGCCTGACCGGCGACGTCTTTGGCTCTTGCCGCTGCGACTGCGGGGAACAGCTGGCGAGCCGCCCTTAGCCAGATCAACGCCGAAGGCCGCGGCATCTTGCTCTACATGCGCCAAGAAGGTCGCGGCATCGGCCTCATCAATAAACTCAAAGCCTATGTCCTCCAGGAACAGGGCTACGATACGGTCGAAGCCAATGAAAAACTCGGCTTTGCCCCTGACCTTCGCGAATATTGGATCGGGGCTCAAATGCTGCAGGATATGGGCGCCAAGGAAATCCGCCTCCTGACCAATAACCCGGAAAAAATCTACGGCCTCGAAGGCTTTGGCGTCGAAATCGTCGAACGGGTCCCCATCGAAATGGAACCGCAGAAATTCGATGAATTCTATTTAGAAACCAAGAAAAACAAGATGGGCCACATCCTTCCCCATCTCCACTAAGAGTTGTATATCAAAACGGCAGGGATTGTCGAAAGGAACAATCCCTGCCGTTTTTTCTTCGCTTACAGCAGCGAAAATTGGTCTTTATGATAGTCGATAAGGCCGTCTTTTTTCATTTTGCTCAGTTCCGCCGACAAGGCGCTGCGGTCGACGGATAAAAAATCCGCCATCTGCTGACGGTTAAAGGGCAGGGCAAACGTCGATTTCCCCTTATCCCGCGCCAGGTTCGACAAGTAGAGCATGATCTTCTGCCGCGTCGAGCGCTGGGTCAGGTAGCGCATTTTTTCGGTAAGCAGTCGATTCTTCTCGGCCATGAGCCCCAGTATATTCCCGGTAAACTGGGCCTCGGCCGGCGTCAACATATGGCCGCCATGAAGGACGCCCTGCACATAAATCTGAAGAATGACGGCATCGGCTGAGGCCACGACGTCGACCGTCGCCGGAGCCTCGGGAAGACAGGCGAAGGCCTCGCCGAAAAAGAATCCCTGAGGAATTTGCGACAAGATATTCCGATTGCCCCAATAATCTTCCTGGATGATATGAACTGAACCTTCCAGGACCAAGCCGATATACGTGACCGGTTCACCGGAATAAAAGAGGAACTCCCCTTTTTTATAGTTTTTCTGACGGACTTTCAAATCCTGAAGCAGCGGTAAGACGTCGCCCTTGGCGACGCCGCGAAAGAGCGGGGATTTTTCGATAAGGGATAGATGTTGTTCCATAAGCAGCACCTCCTGCTGAATATAGTTGGAAAAACAACGGCAAGATCCGTGAAAATAACGTATACTAACATCATCAACGAAACTGCCGATGGAGGAAATGACTATGATACGTAAAATTATACAAATTGACCAAGAAAAATGCAATGGCTGCCGTGCCTGTGTCGACGCCTGCCATGAAGGAGCCATCGCCATGGTGGACGGTAAGGCCCATCTCATGCGCGACGATTACTGCGACGGCTTAGGCGACTGCTCCCCAACTGTCCGACCGGGGCCATTACCTTCGTCGAACGCGAAGCCGCTGACTACGACGAAGAGGCCGTCAAAAAGCACATGGCCGCTCAGGGTCGCGTCTATAAAGGCCGCTGTCCCGGAAACGAAGCCCATGTCGTAACGCCGGAAGCTAAGAAAGAAGCCCTCAGGGAGAAGGTTCACAGCTCCGTCAATGGCCGGTCCAGCTCAAGCTCGTCCCGCCGCATGCGCCCTATTTTAACGGGGCCCGGCTGCTCATTGCCGCCGACTGCACGGCCTATGCCTACGCCCGATTCCACGACGATTTCATCAAAGGCCATATCACCCTCATCGGCTGTCCCAAACTCGATGACATCGACTATTCCGAAAAGCTGACCGAAATCATCCGGCAGAACGCCATTCAGGACGTCACCATCGTCCGCATGGAAGTCCCCTGCTGCCGCGGCCTTGAAATGGCCGTAAAAAAAGCCCTCGACCAGAGCGGCAAATCTCTCAGCCTTCAGGTCCGGGTCATCCGTCCCGACGGAAAGATAACGGCCTAACCAACCCTCTTATCCATAGATAAAAAGATGCTGCCGCAACTGCGACAGCATCTTTTTTGTTATACGTTCCATTCTTCTTTCAGTGTGGATAAACACATGAACGTCTGCGAAGAAGCGACCGTCGGAATTTCATTCAATACCTGCATGAGGAAATGTTCCAAATCATCCGGTGTCTTTACGAGCACTTTTAATAAGTAGTCGAAGGCGCCGACGAGTGATGGCATTCCAGCACTTCAGAATACTGAACGATTTTCGCACGAAAATCTTCGTCATCGCCAGACCGTTCCAAGTTGACCATGATGAAGGCGGTCACGTTGTATCCCGTCTTACGGCGGTTTATCTTCGCGCCATAGCCTTCGATGATGCCGTTGTGTTCCATCTTGCGGATACGTTCGGCAACAGCCGGAATGGACAAGCCGACAACCTTACTGATTTCCGTTGCCGAAGCTTTCCCATTTCGTTTCAAAATCATTAAAATCTTATCATCAATGTGATCCATCTGCCAATACTACCCTCCATAGCTTTAAAAATCTATTATACCTATATTATCTTACAAAGATCGCAAAAAGTAAATAGACTTAAAGTTATTAATTATTTATTCACTATACTTTTTACTTCTATGGAAGTTATTTTATTCTGAAATATGAAAGTCAGCATTTAGATCAGAGAAGCGGTCACGGAAACCGGGCGTCATGTAAATAGCATTGTCCGTTCCCGTAATTTCGCAGTCCACACCTTCCATACTGTGAACCAAATCGAGGCCTTTCTGCGGCCCTAACACAAAGACGATGGTCGTCAGCATATCACTGAGCATGCCGGCATGGGGCACGGATCCATCGATGATGACGGAGTCGCTCATGACGCCGGACTGAGCCGGATAGCCCGTGCGGGGGTCAAAGATATGATGATAGCGGACACCGTCTTGGATGAAGTAGCGTTCATAGTCGCCGGACGTCGACAAGGCCTGGTTTTCAATGGAGACGATGCCCAGGAAATCCTGGTTATTGTCCGATCGGGGATGTTTGATCCCGATGTTCCAAGGTTTGCCCTTGGTCGTCTTACCGACGGCATACATCGAGCTGGCGCCGAGGTTGATGAGCCCGCTTTCAATGTGGTGCTTTTCGTAAATCTTGCGGATTTCATCGACGGCATAGCCCTTGGCGACACCGCCTAAATCGATGGCCATACCCGGTTTAGCCAACATGACACTGTTGGTCTTCCGGCCGCAGGAGGATATCCTTGTAATTGAACTTTCATCAAGGCTGGGAAACCTCTTCCGGCGACGGCACATGCTGGTCGGCATTGCGATATGCCACAAGTTGGTCATGACCCCAATGGTGATATCCCATTCGCCCTGGCTCTTCGCCGAGTAGTCTTTAGCGTATTCAATCATTTCATAAATGGCCGGATCGACCTTGACATAGTCCTTACCGGCAGCGGCGTTGATGCGACTGACATCGCTGTCTTCATTTTGGCCGGCCAGTTTATCTAAGACGGCCAATCGTTCAAAGCCTTCGTCGACGGCTTCTTTTGCTTCCTGCCCGGTCGCCCGGAGAGAAACCGACGTGTCCATGGCGACGCCGCTCCTATCAAAAGAAGACTCCGGATGCAAGGTGCATCCGGAGCTGCTTAATACGATGAGGAACGCCATGGTGAGAAGAACCCATACATACCGTTTCTTACCCATCTATTAACCTACTTTTTCTTCTTTCTTGAAAGAACCTTTGATCATTTCATTGATAGCGCCTGTCGGACACTTGGTCATGCAGGTAGCATTGTCGCAGTTGTGGCAGACAGCCTGATTGACGACGGCCAAATGGTCGACGATCTTGATAGCGCCTTCTTCCTGATGGGAGCAGTTACGCATGCAGGAACCGCAGCCGATGCACATTGCTTTGCAGTTCTTCATAGCAGCGGCACCAAAATCTTTGGAGCTGCAGCTGATGGCAACTTTAGCACTGATCGGAAGCAATTCGATGACGTGGTTCGGGCAAATGGAAGCGCATTTGCCGCAGCCCGTGCAGAGACGTTTGTCGATAACCGGCAGTCCGTCTTCGCCCATGTGCATAGCACCGAAGGGGCAGGAACGGGTGCAGTTACCAAAACCTAAACAACCGAACTTACAGAATTTCGGACCCTGCTGAATGATCTTTGCAGCAGCACAGTCATGAACACCTTTGTATTCATAAGCCAATTTTGCGATGCCATTGCCGCCGCGGCATTTGACATGAGCAAATTTCGGTTCCGTAGCTTCGGCAATCTTACCGGTCAATTTAGCAACGATTTCAGCAACTTCAGCCTTGCCGGGAACACAGAGGTTCGGAGCAACATCGGGGTCAAGTACAACAGCTTCCGCATATTTTGCACAGCCGGCAAATCCACAAGCACCGCACTGGCCCTGAGGCAGTGCTTCTTTTACTTCGCCGATGAGCGGATTTTCTTCCATAGCGAATTTCTTGTCAGCACTTGCAAGGATAAAACCGAATACAAGGCCGATACAAACCATGACAACGACGGCCATGATCGCAATAAATGAGTAATCCATAATCAGTTTTCAACTCCTTTTGCCTTAAATCATGCCGGAGAAGCCAAGGAATGCCAAGGACATCATGCCTGCAAGGACAAAGGCGATCGGTGTCCCCTTCATAGCATGCGGGATATCGGCAAAATCCATTTTTTCACGGCAGCTTGCCATCAGGATAAGAGCAATGGCGAAACCAATGCCGGCACCGACAGCAAAGATGATGTTTTCGAGGAAATTATAGCCACTGGTAACACTGATGACCGGAACGGACAGAACGATACAGTTCGTCGCGATCAGCATGAGGTAAATCCCCCACATGTTATACAGTGTCGGAGACTGTTTCTTGATGATGATTTCCAACAGCTGTACGAAACTTGCAATCAGGATAACGAAGGAAATCGTCCGTAAGAAGGTCAGGTTAAGCGGAACGAGGACCCAGTTGTACAGGCTCCAAGCTAAGATGGTACTCAAGGTGATAACGGCCGTAACAGCAAAACCCATGCCGACCGAAGCGTTCAAGTTTTTCGAAACGCCGAAGAAGATACACAAGCCGAGGAACTTGGTCAATACGAAGTTGTTAATCAAGACAGCCCGATAAACAGCGTAAAGTATTCCATTATCCTTCACTCCCTTTCAGTTGTCTCTGTCTTTCAACACGTTCATTCCAAATCTTGAATCCAGCCATGATGAAACCGATCAGCATGAAAGCTCCGGGCGGCAGTGCCATGATCAGAGCCGGCTGGTAAGACGGACCGAATACTTCGAGACCAAAGAAGGTGCCGTTGCCGATGACTTCACGGATGCAGGAAATGATGAACATAGCAATGGTGAAGCCCATGCCCATGCCCATGCCATCGAGGAAGGAAACGACGACGCCGTTTTTCGATGCGACCGATTCAGCACGAGCCAGGATGATAGCAAATACGACGACCAGGTCGAGGTATACGCCGAGGGCTTTGTACAGATCAGGAGCATAAGCCTGTAAGAACAACTGTACACAGGTTACGATTGTTGCGATACATGTAATATAAACCGGAATACGTACTTTTTTGTTGATCAATTTGTGAATGATCGAAACGACGACGTTGTTGGCGGTAATAACGAACCATACCGTAAAGCCCATGGTCAAACCGTTGACGATGCTCGTCGTTACAGCAAGGCCCGGGCACAGGCTCAAGGCCAAGACGAAGTACGGGTTTTCTTCAATAATGCCTCTAGTAAAGATTTTCCAAAGATTCATTATTATTTACCCCCCATCTGTGCTGCTTTTTCAACAGCCTCTTTAACGCCCAAGGTGAAGGCACGGGAAGAAATCGTTGCACCAGTCAATGCCTGGATCTTATCTTTTGCACTTCTGTCCTTTGTGACTTCAAGACCGGCAATTTTCTTGCCTTTGAACTGATCTTTAAACGGAGATTTTGCGCCTTTATCACCGAGGCCCGGCGTTTCATTGGCTTCGAGGACCGTGTAGTCCATAACCGTGCCGTCCATGGATACAGCCGTCAACAATTTGATCGGGCCGCCGTAACCTTTCGGAGCCGTCGGGATGATATAAGCGACTTTCTGGCCGCCTTTTTCAGCAATAAACGTATCTTCTTCGCCCTGTACAGGAACGAATTTGTCAGCATCGGGAACGAGGGTCTTCATCGAATCCTGTTTCATCTGTTCTGCTTTTGCCGTAGCGATCGGGCCGGTGATGAAGAAAACGACACCGATAATGCAACCGGAAACAAGGCAGGTGAGGATAAGGTTCATCGCGACCTTAAAGATCCCGCTTTCGTTTTTGTCTGCCATTTTATTTAGCCCCCTTTGTCTTTACCGCACCAAAGACAGTCGGTTTTACCAAACGGTCGATGAGCGGAGTCAAGGTATTCATGAGCAAGATGGAGTAGCAAACCCCTTCAGGATAACCGCCGAGTACACGGATCAAAACCGTAATGAGGCCGCAGCCTAATGCGAAGATGACCTGACCTTTAACGGTAATCGGAGCCGTGACCATATCGGTTGCCATGAAGAAAGCACCAATGATAAGGCCGCCTGCCATCATCTGGAAGAGGGCAACGTTTGCACTGCCGTATACGGCACCGGTGAGGATACCGACCGTTGCGATCATAACGACCGGGACCTGCCAGTTAACATAGCCTTTGTAGATCAGCCATAAACCGCCGAGGATGAGGAGTACCGTAGAGGTTTCGCCGAGGGAACCGTTACGGAATCCGAAGAACAGGCTCTGATAGATGCTGCTCCAATCGTTCGTGCCGAAGAGCTGGAACAGGGCATCGGAACCGCCGTGTTTGAAAACGTTCAAAGGAGTTGCACCGGCGACGCCGTCGATGACCGTACCGTTGAGCTGGGTCCAGGTGGTCATAGCGACCGGCCAGGAAACCATCAGCCTGCACGGCCGACGTGAGCCGGGTTGAAGATATTGTAGCCAAGGCCGCCCATCGCTTGTTTACAGACGACGATAGCCAGGAAGGAACCGACGATGCTCATCCACCAAGGAAGGCTCGGAGGACAGGTCATAGCCAACAGAAGGCCGGTGATGACAGCGGAGCCGTCGGTAATGGTGATGCGTTTGTGCATCGCCTTTTCCCATAAGAATTCAAAGATAACAGCCGAGACAATTGCGACGATGATATTGACGAGAGCATTGACACCGAAATAGTAAACGCCGAACGCAGCAGCCGGTACGAGAGCGGCAACAACATTCCACATGATCTTAGGAATGGTTTCGTTACAGCGAACATGCGGTGAAGATGCTACGGTAAGTTTAATTTCCTGCATGTCTTTAGCATCCTTTCCATTTGTTTGTCCTTTAGCTTCTGGACTCATGATATCCCTTCTTCCAATTAGTTATTGGCTTTCTGTGCTTCTGCTTTCGCCTGCGCTTCGCGCTGAATAGCTTTGCACTGACCTTTTGCATTGCGGATATACTGGACAATATTGCGTTTTGCCGGGCAGGTATAGACACAGCTGCCGCATTCGACACAGTTCATGACGCCGTATTCCATGCATTTATCCAAGCCTGGCAGGACGAGAAGATGCTGAGCTGACTCGGAACGAGGCCCATCGGACATGCTTCTAGCACGGCCGCAGCGGATGCAAGGAGATTCTTCGCCGGCCTGGCATTTTTCCGGAGAGAGAGCCAGGATACCGGAAGCACCTTTGGTAACAGGTACGTCGAGCTGATACTGGGCCAGCCCCATCATCGGCCGCCGGCGATCAGGCGATCCGGTTTTTCCGTAAAGCCGCCACAGTAGTCAATAACTTCCTGGAAGGTAGTACCAATGCGAAGACGGAGGTTTTTCGGTTCTTTGATGCAGTCACCCGTAACGGTCGTGAGGCGTTCGATGAAAGGAATACCCTGACAGACAGCATCGGTGATAGCGATGACCGTGCCGACGTTGCTGACGACGCAGCCGACGTTCATCGGGAGTCCGCCCGGTTCGACCTGACGGCCCGTGCAGGCTTCGATCATCATTTTTTCAGCACCCTGAGGATACTTGGTCTTGCAGGCAACAACCGTAACTTCGGGAATATCTTTGAAAGCTTCGGTCAGGTTCTGGATGGCTTCCGGTTTGTTGTCTTCGATTCCGATGAAAGCAGTTTTAATTCCGAGCACTTTCATGCAGATCTGGACGCCCGTTACGAGTTTATCCGTCGTTTCCTTTTCTACCATCGCACGGTAGTCACAGGTCAGATACGGTTCGCATTCGGCGCCATTGACGATGAAGGTATCAACCGGTTTGTTCGGAGCCAGTTTGACATGAGCCGGGAAGGTAGCACCGCCGCAGCCGACGACGCCAGCTTTTTTGATGAGTTCCAGGATTTCTTTGCTGTCGAGCTGTTTCCAGTCGTGAGCTTCGGGAAGTCCTTCAACCCATTCATCCTTACCATCTGCTTCGATGACGACAGCCATGCACTGAACCATCATGTTGTGCGGCATCGGCGCAACTTTGATGACTTTGCCGGACGTAGATGCATGAATGTCGGCATGCAAGAATGCGTCACTGGTCCCGATAAGCTGTCCCTTTTTAACCATATCGCCAACTTTGACGGTCGGTGTACAGGGGGCACCAAAGTGCTGGCTCATGGGAATGACGACTTGAGCCGGTACTGCCGGGGTTTCTATGGCTTTGTCTTTTGCATAGATCTTGCCATCGTCAGGATGGACCCCACCTCGTTTAAAGGTATTCAACATCAAAAATCACCTCATTATTATATAATGAAAAATAATAAAAACATGAATCATGCTTCCAATCGCTTACATTATATCATTATGTAGCGTATTATTCAATGTGAAAATCGGAGCAAAGTTTCACATTTAACTTATTTTTATGATATGCAATGCGAAAGAAAAATAAGCCCAACGTCGTCCGAATTTAAAAAGATATTTTGGTTTACATTTCTTCATACGACACCTATTTTGTATAGTATAAATGGCCATTTTATGGGATTTTCAAGGAAACGGAATAACAAATAAATAGTTTACAAACCCATTTTCAGATATCTGAATTTATCACATTTTTAAAGAAAATAACGTTTTGATATATGTTCCACCAGGCACATATATTATGTATATTATATTCAGATATGACATGATGCACCATGTCCAATGTATCTTTATACCTTGCATCCCGAAATTAGAATGGCCGCGCAGAATTTATACGATATTTGCAAGATTCACGAAAATATACAGCACGTAAAAAAGGACGCCCCCGAAAAGGGGACGTCCTTTTTTACATTGATAAGCGCTTCGCTTTATTATTTTTCAAATCGAGGGCCGCTTTGATGAGGCCGTTGAACAAGGGATGGGCCTTGGTCAGGCGGGATTTAAATTCCGGATGGAACTGGCAGCCGACGAACCAGGGGTGATCCTTGATTTCGATGATTTCGACCAAGCGGTCATCGGGCGACGTACCGGACAGGATCAGGCCGGCGTTGACCATTTCCGTGCGATACTTGTTGTTGAATTCCCAGCGATGGCGATGGCGTTCATAGATGAGGTTGGCATCGTAGACAGCCTGAGCCTTGGTCCCGTCGACCAACTTGCAGGGATAGAGGCCAAGGCGCATGGTGCCGCCCTTTTCCGAGATATCAACCTGGTCCGGCATGAGGTCGATGACCGGGAATTTTGCGTCTTCATGGAATTCGAC
>ENA-OQIW01000247-OQIW01000247.1-human-gut-metagenome-genome-assembly--contig:-NODE-247-length-10834-cov-2.216681_pt1 | contig 10834 bp, 14 predicted proteins | sample MGYA00242586_ERZ504751 | MGnify/ENA primary metagenome ERZ504751 (study PRJEB26092, sample SAMD00036349) | human gut metagenome | host: Homo sapiens | study: EMG produced TPA metagenomics assembly of...
CGCAGGCGGCATTCGGACGTCAGGGCGGCAAGTCCTCAAAGGCCCGTAAGAACCGTCTGGCAAAGCGCCATGAGTATGAGGAGCTGAAAGCACCGACCATCGGCGGCGTTCGCATCCCCAACGGCAACGGCCAGACCATCCGTCTGCGTCAGGGCGCGTCCCTGGCCGATCTTGCGGAGAAGATCAACGTCAACCAGGCCGCGCTGGTCACCGTGCTCTTCCACCTGGGTCAGATGCTACCGCCACCCAGTCCTTGGATGAGGAGACCTTCCAGATTCTGGGCGAAGAGATCGGCTGGAACATCCAGCTCGTCTCCGCAGAAGAGGAAGACAAGGAACTGCTCCAGCAGTTCGACATCAACCTTGACGAGGAAGAACTGCAGGATGACGAGGATCTCAAGCCTCGCCCGCCGGTCGTTACCGTCATGGGCCACGTCGACCACGGTAAGACACGACTGCTGGATACCATCCGCAAGACCAACGTCATCGCACGTGAGGCCGGCGGCATTACCCAGCGCATCGGTGCCTACCAGGTCACCGTGAACCTTGAAGGCGAACCGCGCAAGATCACCTTCCTCGATACCCCTGGCCACGAGGCGTTCACCGCCATGCGTGCCCGTGGTGCCGAGCTCACTGACGTCGCGATCCTCGTGGTCGCCGCCGACGATGGTGTGATGCCCCAGACCGTTGAGGCCATCAACCACGCTCAGGCCGCCAAGGTGCCGATCGTCGTGGCCGTCAACAAGATCGATGTGCCGGTGCCAACCCGGAGAAGGTCCGCGGCCAGCTCACCGAGTTCGGCTTGGTCCCTGAAGAGTATGGTGGCGACACCATGTTCGTCGACATCTCCGCCAAGCAGAACCTGCACGTCGACAAGCTGCTCGAAGCCGTGCTGCTCACGGCTGACGCTGAGCTGGACCTCCGCGCCAACCCCGACATGGACGCCCGTGGTGCCACCGTCGAAGCCGACTCGACAAGGGTCGTGGTGCCGTGGCACTGTGCTGGTTCAGCAGGGTACGCTCCACGTGGCGTGCCATCGTGGCCGGCACTTCGTACGGCCGCGTGCGTGCCATGCTCGACGAGAACGGTCAGCCGATGGAAGCGGCCGGTCCGTCCACACCTGTTCAGGTGCTGGGCTTGACCTCCGTGCCCACCGCCGGTGACCTCTTCCTGGTCGCCTCCGATGATCGTGCCGCTCGCCAGATTGCCGAGAAGCGTCAGGCCACCGAGCGTGCCGCCCAGCTGGCCAAGCGTCGCAAGGTCGTCTCCCTCGAGGACTTCAAGAAGAAGTTCGCCGAGTCCGAGATCGACATGCTCAATATTGTCATCAAGGGCGATTCGTCCGGTTCGGTCGAGGCGCTCGAGGATTCCTTGATGAAGATCGAGGTATCCGACGAGGTCGGCATCCAGGTCATCCACCGCGCGTCGGTGCAATCACCCAGAATGATGTCAACCTGGCCACGGTCGACAAGGCCGTTATCATCGGTTTCAACGTGCGTCCGAACCGTCAGGTCGCGGACCTCGCCGAGCGCGAGGCGTGGAGATCAAGTACTACTCGGTCATCTACCGTGCGATCGAAGACATCGAGGCATCCCTCAAGGGCATGCTCAAGCCGGAATACGAAGAGGTCGTCACCTCTCACTCCGAGATCCGCGAGATCTTCCGCTCCTCCAAGTTCGGCAACATCGCCGGCGTTATGGTGCAGGACGGCGAGGTCAAGCGTGGTACGAAGTGCCGTATCCTGCGCAACGGCGTGGCCACGGTCAACGACCTCGAGATCTCCTCGCTGCGTCGCTTCAAGGACGACGTTCAGTCCGTCAAGGAAGGCTACGAGGCTGGTATCAACCTCGGCACCTTCAACGACATTGAACTCGGCGACATCATCGAGACCTTCGAGATGCGGGAAGTCGAGCGCAAGTAGTCATTGTTAAGCCCCCTCTGACGAGGGGCCTGTCAGCCGGCGAGACCTGACTGGGGAGAGACATGGTAGTCCATGATTTTCTCTCCCCAGCCTCACTGCGTTCGGCAGCCCCTCGTCAGAGGGGGCTCAAGTCTAGAAAAGGAAATTCCTATGGCAGGAACCAACCCGCGCGCCGCACGTATTGCGGCCTTGATTCAGCGTGTCGTCGCCTCCTCCATTGAGCGCGAACTGCATGACAAGCGACTCGCCAGCATCACCGTCACCGAAGTTCGTGTGACCAACGATTTGCAGATCGCCAAGGTCTACTGGACCCAGCTCGGCCACGAAGGCCACGAGGAAGGCGAACGCAAGCGCGCCCAGCAGGCACTCGATCAGCCAAGGGCCACCTGCGTTCTCTGGTGGGCCACAAGGCTGGCCTGCGCCTGACTCCGCAGCTCCAATTCGTGTTCGATGAAGTGCCCGGCGAGGCTCACGAGATCGAAGACATACTCGCCGTGGCCAAGAAGCGTGATGAAGAACTCGCCCGTGCTCGCGCCACCGCCCAGTACGCCGGCGACGCCGATCCGTACAAGCATGACGACGAGCCCAGCGACGACTTCGAAGACGACTCTGACGAGGAGTAGTGTGCTTCATACAACACCCAGCGGTCTGCTCATCATCGACAAGCCGCAAGGCGTGACCAGCTTCGACGCCGTCGCCGCCGTGCGCGGCGCGTTGCACATCAAGAAGGTCGGTCACGCCGGCACCCTTGACCCCATGGCCACTGGCACGCTGGTCATCGCCTTCGGCCACGCCACACGACTGCTCAACGCCATCGTGGCGCATGACAAAACCTACGAGGCCACCATACGCCTCGGCCTGCGCACCACTACCGACGATGCCGAAGGCGAGGTGCTTGTCGATGGTGAAGCCCGTTCCCGCTGGCAAACGCTATCAGCGCAGCTGACTGAGGGTGGCCAGAGCGGCGAACCAACGGCGTTACCAACTGCCTCATGGCAAGACCTGCTCACACGCACCATCGCCACCAATTTCACCGGCGATATCGAACAAGTCCCCAATACGTTCTCCGCCATCAAAATCAACGGCCAGCGTGCCTACGACTTGGCTCGCGAAGGCAAGGATGTGGAACTCAAACCCCGCCCGGTCACCATCAGCGAATTCACCGTGCTGGATATCCGCAGCGGATTCGTAGCAGGGGAGCAGGCCGCTGAACCATTGCGGGAAGACGCGAACACGGGAGCGATTCCCGCACTTGATGTTGACGTGCGGATCAGCTGTTCATCGGGCACCTATATCCGCGCGCTCGCCCGCGATCTCGGCAAAGAACTTGGCGTCGGCGGATACCTGACCCGTTTGCGCCGTACGCGAGTCGGCCGATTCGCGTTGCCGGACGATGCCAGCGGACTTATCGCTCCTGAGGCGATGCTTGACACGCGAACCCATACCGTCACCGCACATACCGATCAGAAGACGTTCACTAATCGGGAAGGGCAAACCGTCACGCGCAACAAGTGCGTATTGGACACTCCTGAAGGTCTTGCCGGTGACGAGCGCCGCAACTGGCTGCTTGACCATGCCCTTACCATGGAACAGGCCGCTCGAGGTGCGATGCCGGCGCTTGACATCACTCCTGAGGAGGCCAGCGAATTACGCTTCGGCCGCCGTATTGAGCGTACAATCAGCGAGCCCACTGCCGCCATTGTGCCGCAAACGCATGATGTGGCGGCGATTATCGAGCGTGCAAACGCTCATCAGGCCAAGCCGGTCACCGTATTCCCCCTCGCGTAAAGTAGACGCGGTGAAAAGTGCAGCTTGATACAGGCCGCGCACAACAACGTCTATATTGCATGAATAACATCGCACGGATAAAAGGAACAGCACACTGATGGATATCACGCACCTGACCCCTGACGCCGAAGGTTCGATTGAATGGCCCTCGTTCAGTAACGATAAGAAGGCCGTGGTGACATTGGGCGCATTTGATGGCATGCACTTGGGTCATCAGGCGGTGATCAAGCGTGTGGTGGAACTCGCGCACCAGCATGATGCTTTTTCCGTGGTGATTCTGTTTGACCCGCGCCCCGCATTCGTGCACGGCTGGGTCATCTCGCACCATGGCGAAGAGCCCGCGGTTCAGAACGTGGATGCCGAAGCCTTGACCAGTGTGGATGATCGACTGCACCGCATGGAACAGTTCGGCGTGGACCACGTGCTGGTGGTGCACTACACGCTGGCCTTCGCAGCTATGTCATACATTTTCTTCCTTGGCCGACTCACCGGCAAGCTGGGTATGCGCACGTTGGTCCTTGGGCAGGATGCCGCCATGGGCAAGGTCGAGAAGGTGATGTGAAGCATATCGCCAATCTTGCCGCCGCCACCGGTGTATTCGAACTTGATGTGGTCGATGACCGTGGCCCGGGTGAAGTGCGTATTCCGCGCGATTTCAAGCCGGAAGCCCCGAGCGAATGGGGAGAGCCCGTCGACCCGCTGACCAATGCCACCAAGGCCGAGCGCCGCGCATGGAGCAAGAAGAACCAGGCCAAGGCAATGCGCGCATGGAGCTCCACCAATGTGCGCTACCTGCTGGCTCATGGCCGAATCCAGGACGCCAACGCCATTCTGGGTGCTCCGCACTCCATCGAGGGCGAAGTGGTGCACGGTGAGGAGCGTGGCCGCACCATCGGATTCCCCACCGCCAATCTTGGCTCCGACATTGCAGGCTACATTCCGGTCGACGGCGTCTATGCCGGTTGGCTGGTAGATGGTGAGAACCGTTGGCCCGCCGCCATCTCCATTGGCACCAAACCCACCTTCAGCGAGAAAACAGGGCTCAACGAACGCGTGGTGGAGGCCTACTGCATCACTGACGAATGGATCGACCTGTACGACCACAAGGTTCGCGTCGAATTCGTCGGCTTCCTGCGCCCGCAGGTCAAGTTTGATGGCCCCGACCAACTCGTCGACGAACTCAAGCGCAACGTCGAGGAGACCAAGCGTCTTACCGCCTGAGGCATATCTCAGGGCTATTTACGCACTCCCAAGCGTCTAATGCGTCGGACAATGTGTTGGACTCCACCAGCCGAAGTCCCTCGACATGCACCGGCTTGCGCAGCGGAGGAATGACCGCCGTCGTGAAACCAAGGCGCGCGGCCTCGCGAAGGCGATATTCCATACGCGGTACCGGGCGAACCTGGCCGGTCAGGGAAATCTCACCAATGGCGCACGTGCTCGCGCAATGGGTTTTGACGTGGCGGCGCTCGTCAGTGCCGCCACTATCGCCAAGTCGGAACCAGGCTCCTTGGCCTGGCCCCCGGCAATAGTGGAGATATACAGGTCGTTGGACAGCAGGTTGAGCTTGCTGTGACGGTAGAGCACCGCGACCAGCATGGCGATACGGCTGGGGTCCACGCCATTGACCGCACGACGGGGTGTGGGCAGCACCGACGTGGTGACCAGAGCCTGTACTTCGATAGGCAGACTGCGATGCCCATCCAATGTGAACGTCACGCAGGTGCCTTCACGGGTGCCGCGTTGGCCGCATCAGGCCGTCTCCAGACAGGAACAATCCGGCGGGATCGGTGACCTCTTCGATGCCCTCACCGCTCATGTCGAAACAGCCGACTTCATCGGTCGGGCCAAAACGATTCTTCACCGCTCGCAGCATTCTCAGCGCAGTCTCGCTGTCGCCTTCGAATTGGCAGACCACATCGACCAGATGCTCCAATGTGCGCGGGCCTGCAATCGAACCGTCCTTGGTCACATGACCAACCAGAAATACTGGAATGTCAAGTGTCTTAGCGGTATCTATCAGCGCGCTTGCCACTTCGCGCACCTGAGTCGAACCGCCGGAAATGCCATCGACCTCCTGCGAGACGATGGTCTGCGCCGAATCCACAATGGCCAAGGCCGGCTTGTTCTGTTCGATCAGCCCCAATACTGTGGACAGGTCGGTGGTGGAGGCCAGTAACAAGTTCGGCTCCACCGCATTGATGCGGGAAGCGCGCAAACGAACCTGCGCCTGTGATTCCTCGCCGGAAATGTACAGCACGGTGTTGGCGTGTGTTGATGATGCGTTGCCCCGCATCGGCACCGTGTTTGATGTGCCGCCCTGCGCTCGGCCCGACTGTTGGGCAGACCGCTGACCTGCCCCTCGGAACGTACTGTCTCCCGCCACAACGCGCGCGATATTGCCGGCCGTCTGCAACAGCAATGTCGACTTGCCGATACCCGGTTCGCCCGCTATCAGCGTTACTGAACCCGGCACCACGCCACCGCCGAGCACACGGTCGAATTCGGAAAACCCGGTACCGAGCCGCTCGACGCTTTCCGTGCCCACTTCGGTAATCGGACGGGCTGCAGATCTGGCGTTGTTGGCAACCGTAACCGACTGCGTGCGTGATGTTCGGCCGGGAGCGGCCGTGCGAGAGCCTGCCGCCGGCCGAGCTCGTGAAATTCCTCGACCGTGCCCCACTGACCACACTCGGGGCAACGGCCGTACCACTTCGGCCCGTTCCAACCGCATTCGGAACATACATACTGCACACTTGATTTCGCCATGGTCTCACCCTAACCCAAACACCAGCGGACGGTAAATTTTTACCGTTCACAAGAGTTTCACGCGGCTTGCGCACAACGACTAAAATCACGGCCGCCTAGCGTCACGCGGCTGTGAGAGAATCGGGGCATGACTAATAGTGAGAACTCCTCGACCACGCAATCCCATGGCAAGTTGATTGCAGTGGTGGTTGCCGCAGCTGTTGTGATTATCCTGCAGTGCTTTCGGCCTTTGTGTGGCCGGGTTGGGCCATCCAGAAGAATGATGGCACCTCCACTACCACCCAAACAGCCAGCAGAAAACCGAATCATCCGAGCCGACCAAGCCGACCATCGACGCCACAGCTTTGCCGGATGATGCCAGTGAGCTGTTGAAGGCCATGCCGGGCAGCGTGCTGAATTACGCGCGTACCAAGCGGATGCCTCCACGACGTGGAATTCCGCGTCGCCGCTCGAGGAGTACACTCTGACCTACTCCACTGGTGATGCCGCCAAGGATGTCACGCTGGTCGCCGCGCAGTGGTCGTCGGCGGACAATGCCAAGACCCAGTACGATGCGTTGGTCGCTGCGCAGACCGGCGATGAGTCGGCATCCGGCAACGTCAAGGTTTCCGGCAACGTCACGGGCGCGTACGTGGTGAAGGCCGATGCCTCCAACAGCAAGAACGCCGTTGCCATCTGGCAGAACGATACCGTGGTCTTCCAAGCTACCGGCACCAAGGAAGCGGTCGATCGCTTCTACCAGAAGTTCCCGATGTAGCATCTAGTATCGGCTGTCAGCTGCTGCACAAACTTATGAACGTTGGGGCATCCACATTGCTGATGTGGATGCCCCAACTGCGTTCAGGGCATATGCGGACTATCGGCAACATACTGGTTCCCTCTGTCTGGCAACACGTGTATTATGGTGCGAGTTGCAACTTTTACGATTAATCGAAATGGAGGCTTCAGATGGGTTCTGTCATCAAGAAGCGCCGCAAGCGGATGAGCAAGAAGAAGCACCGCAAACTGCTGCGTAAGACCCGCCACCAGCGTAAGTAGTCTTACCTGCAATCAAGGCATTAGAAACCCCGTGATCGTTATGGTCGCGGGGTTTCTCTTTTGCTTGGCTCTTTGCCTTGTTCGGGCAACAGTAAAGCCCGCACCTGCGATGTGCAGATGCGGGCTTGGAAAAGCTTAGTGATGTGAGACGATCACTTGTTGGCGTTGGTCATCACGCGCGGGCCGTTCGGGTCGCCGACGATGACCTTGTCGACCATGTTGAGGAACAGGCCGTGCTCCACCACGCCGACCGTGTTGATGAGGTCTTCGGCCAGCTCCTGCGGGTGATCGATGCGCTCCAGGTGCAGGTCCACCACGAAGTTGTTCTCGTCGGTGCGCACTTCCTTGCCGTCGGCGTCAAGACGAAGCACCGGCTTGTAGCCGCGGGCCTCGAACTTCTTGATGACTTGGCCGGCACCGAACGGAATGACCTCGACCGGCAGCGGGAACTTGCCGATGGTGTCCACAACCTTGGACTCGTCCACGATCCACACGATCTGGTTGGAGTTGGTGGCCACGATCTTCTCCCACAGCAGAGCAGCGCCGCCGCCCTTGATGCCGTTGAAGTTCTTGTCGACTTCGTCGGCGCCGTCAATGGTCACGTCGATGTGGTCCACGTCGTCGATGTCCACGATCTTGATGCCGTAGCTCTCGGCCTGGGCCTGCGTGCGGCGAGACGTGGTCACGCCAGTGAACTCAAGACCTTCCTCCTGATGACGGCGGCCGAGCTCGTCCACCAGGAACTTCACGGTCGAACCAGTGCCGAGGCCTGCGATCATGCCGTTTTCAACGAGCTTGGCGGCTTCGATGCCGGCCGCCTTCTTCAGCGCATCCTGCTGTGCCTTATCCATGGTTTCTCCTTTGCCATCCTTGCCTCCGCCGCACGGATCAACGGCGTGAAGCCTTATCTCCTATCCTAACGCGAATGAGCGATTTTGTGTCATCGTGTCCGATTGCGGTACATATTCGTGTGTTTGGGTGTCAGTGTCGTACGAATGGTGCGTTGGTGATGGTCAGGTTGCCGTCGCCGTCCACATAGCCTTCGATTTCGATGCTGCCTTTGATCGGCATCGGCTGCCCGTTGAAATACGGGCTCGTTTTCGGCGCGGGGGAGAAGGTCAGCGTACCGGATACCGTCAGCCGCTGGGCTTTGCGGGGGGTACAGGTTGCGTTGATTGTGCCGCTAAGGGTGACGAAGACTTGGTCTCCGGCCTTGCGGCATCCGTCTGATCCGTCGCCGCAGCCGGCTTGCGCAAACTTGCCGCATCCGCTTTGCCGTCCAATACCAATTGCACGTCTGGAGGCACATCGGTGCCATGTGCGTATTCGGAGCCCAGCAGCGACTGCCAGCCTTCAATCGGTAGATAGCCGTCGCGCGCACCCGAACGGCAATCGCCCGCATAGGTGCGTGCCAGTTCATCGACCAGCTCATTGCCTTCGTTGCCGGCGTGACCTTTGACCCATCGGAAATCCACCGGGCCAGGGCGTTGCGAGATTTCACGGTCGATCGCCTGAATAAGCTCTTTGTTCTTCACGGGTTTTTTCTGTGAATTTTTCCAGCCATTCTTCTTCCAGCCTTTGACCCACTTGGTCGAGCAATTGATGGCGTACTGCGAATCCGATTCGATGAGCAATGGCTCAGGGCCCGGATGCGCTCGCAAAGCTTCCAACACTGCGCACAGTTCGCCAATCTGGTTGGTGCCGTTGGTCGCGCCGCCCGCATCATAACCATGGTCGTCGTGCTTATGGCCGGCTTGCCGCCGGCGTCTGCTCATGATCGGCCCAGGCCCAGCCCATTGGCCCGTTTGGATTCCCTAATGCGGAACCGTCTGTGGATACTGTGATAGTCATGTTCTCCACCCTAACGCAAGCTGTGCAATCTCTTGCTGAAGTGGGGTTGCCCAGTGCGAGGCAAAACAACGTAGTGAAGAGTGTGAATAACATCACACCTATTGACTTTGCTTGAAAAACATGCCATCGCGCGTGAATAGGTGAGCGCTCACAAGAAAAACAAGACATTTCCTCTCTGTGGGTGAGGCCGGCAACAATGGCGCATCCGGTATCTGGAATGAGAATAAGGGACTGTACAAAACCAGTGACGGCAACATCGAAATCCTCAAACCAGAGGCGGACAGCGATGGTTCGACCTCCACGGCCGCATCCAAGGGCACCATGCTTATCGCAGGCAACTCCAAAACCGTGGCACTCGGTCCAGGCGGCATGGCCTTGGCTCCCGGCCTGCCGCTCGGTCTTGGCTGGTTCATCCGACGCCGCTTAGGATTGGATGCCTCCGACATTCTGGACCGTAAGCTCGGCTTGAAGTAACGGCTGGTTCGGACGTGATTGCTGTCACGTCCGGATCATGACGACAGCGCGAAGGTCCTCATCGGTTTACGTCGATGAGGACCTTCGCGCGCATTAGGGGAGTCTGTTGCGGGCTGCGCTACGCGGGTCATGCTGCGCGGGCGTGCTATGCGAACAAACTACGCGAACAAGTCGTTCAGTGCCTCGCAATCGTCGGATGCGTGAACACCATATCGCGCAACGTGCTGGCCGGCGCGTCAAGATCCATCGCCAACTTGACGATATTGATCACCTCGTGCGACTCGACGGAAAGCAGCATCGCACCCAGAATGCGGCCAGTATTGCGTTCCACAATCGCCTTCATCAGACCATCCGGTCGCCGCATTACCTGGGCCTTCGGCACAGCGGCCACCGGCAATCGCTTGACCACATAATCCAATCCAGCCGCCTTCGCCTCGCGCTCATTCAATCCCACGCGCGAGTAAGGCGTGGCGAGGAATGTGCTTGACGGCACATGCTTGCGGTCCTTCACCGTGTACGGACGGTCGGAACCATTGAGCTGCGACCACACCACGCGATAGTCATCCAGCGAAATGTACGTGTGCTGCGGGCCGCCGTTCACATCGCCCAGAGCCCAAATGTCGGCTGCTGTGGTGCGCAGAAGCTCGTCGACTTTCACGGCACCGCGTTCGGTGAGCTCCACGCCAGCTGCCTCAAGATGCAGTCCCTCGACGTTCGGCGTACGTCCGGTGGCCACCAGTACCGCGTCGGTGGTCAGGCAGAATCGGGCTTCAGCCGGCTCGGCGAACCGCGGCTCGCCATCGTTCTGATGGTTTCGTTTGAACGTGTGACATCGTGGCGTGATCGGTCGGGTTGCTAGTGGGCTGGTGGTTGTTGTAGTGTCGGTGGCGCCGGTGATATCGGTATGAGCGTTCCCGGTGCGGCGGGGGTGGAATCGCAAGCTTGCGATGCGCCGCGAGTCATACCCTTCACCGCAACGGACAACCTGACGCCG
>ENA-OQIW01000248-OQIW01000248.1-human-gut-metagenome-genome-assembly--contig:-NODE-248-length-10834-cov-1.508919_pt1 | contig 10834 bp, 13 predicted proteins | sample MGYA00242586_ERZ504751 | MGnify/ENA primary metagenome ERZ504751 (study PRJEB26092, sample SAMD00036349) | human gut metagenome | host: Homo sapiens | study: EMG produced TPA metagenomics assembly of...
CTTGCCCGGTTCACTTTCGATCGCGATGGTGCCGCCCATCATATCCACAATGTTCTTGGTGATGGACATGCCCAGGCCGGTACCTGAATGCCGCTGACGGTGGAGCTTTCCTCCCGCTGAACGCCTCAAAGATGTGCTTCTGGAACGCTTCGCTCATACCAATGCCATTGTCCTTGATGCGGAACTCATAGCAGCCACGGCCCATGGGCGCACCGTTCTTCTGGGCAATGCGGATGCTGATCGTACCGCCTGTGGGAGTGAACTTGATGGCGTTGGACAAAATGTTCAGCAGGATCTGGTTCAGCCGCAGCGGGTCGGTGATGATGTCCTCGTTCTCCACGTCCATGGTATCGATGAAAAGCGACAGCCGCTTTGCCGAAACATCGGGTTGGATGATGGAGCGCACATCGTGGACGAGGTCCGGCAGATGCACCGCTTTCTCTTCAATTTTTACCTTTCCGCTCTCGATGCGGCTCATATCAAGCACATCATTGATGAGGGAGAGCAGATGCTGGCTGGAGGTAGAGATCTTTTTCAGGTAGTCCAGCACCTGTTCCTTATTATCAATATGGGTCGCAGCCAGCGAGGTGAAGCCGATGATGGCGTTCATGGGGGTGCGGATATCGTGGCTCATATTGAACAGGAACTCCCGCTTGGCACGGTTTGCCGCACCCTCGTGCTGGAGTGCGATCTCAGTTTGCGGTTCTGTTCCTCCAGCTGAGCCTGATACTTCTTCTCCTGCTCTTTCTTCTGCTGCTCCATCTCCTGCACGGAGCGTCTGCGCAGCACCCGAAGGACCATTACAAGCAGGATGTAGCCGGCCAGCGCCATCAAAATCAACGGAAACGATTCACGGAAGACGGATCGTTCATCCGTATACGCATAGAGATCGAAAGACCTTCCGTGGCAGTACATTCCAACATAGCAGCCGGAGCCGTTCCAATCGTGGGTATGGGTCAGCGTTTCGGCAGCCCCGGCTTTGCGGATCTCCCGCACCGGCAGACTGTCCGCAGCATCCTGCCCGATGAGCTCCGGGCGGTTGGAGGCAATGACCTGATTGTTCTGCACGATGAACAATGTGCCGCTGGTCTCAACCGAGTAGCCGTCCAGTACGCTCTGGATGGACAAGGCCGTTCCCTCTACAAATTCTGCCGGGGTATAGCGGTAGGCAAGCAGGATGACCTCTTTGCTTTCTGCCGGTGTGCCGCAACATCCACGGCAGACCCATCCTCCAGCAGGATCCGCTTCAGATAGGTCTTTTGCGGATAAGAGAAAACGTCCAGAACGGCATCATTCTTGAGCGGTTCTCCAAACCGGGCATAGCCGATGCCGTTGGTTGTGGATTCGCACAGGAGCGTACCGTCCGGGGCCAGAACCGAAATACCTGTGAGCCAGAGCAGCTCTGCCTGCCTGCTCAGGCACTGCGGGTCGGAAAGGTCGAGCGCAGGGTCCTGTGCCAGCTGATGCACCGATACCGCCGTGCGGCGGAGCGCTTTGGCCACGACCGTATCGTTGTGCTTTTCAAAGCTGGTGGACTGGGATTTGACAAAATCAAGGATCTGGCAGAAACGAGCCTCCGTTGCGCGCAGTGCCTGCCAACTCGAGAAAAAAACGACGCCGGCCATAAAAAGCACGCCGATGACCAGATAGAGCCCCCATCTCCATGTATCTGAGATGGTTCTGTTTTTACGTGCCAATGGTGTCCACCTCCAGATACTGCGAAGGATGTTCAAGATACTTGCCAAGGATCTGCTCCAGTGTGCCGTCTGTGCGCATCTGTGCAAGAACAGCGTTCAACTGGATGTCCAGCCCGCGGTCGTCGTTTTTGGCAAAGGCGATGCCCAGCCCGGTGACCAGCAGCGGTTCTTCGAGGATGCGGAACTCCACGGAATTGTCCTTCATGTATTGCAGGATGGCCGTCTCATGGGCAGCGATGGCATCCACATAGCCGCAGGCCAGCATCGCATATTGCACGCTGCGTCTTCGGTGCTGAACACCTCGACGGTCTGCGGGATGCGCGGGTCGGAGCCGCTGAGAAAGATCTCCTCCGGCTTGCCGGTGCTCTGCACGGCGATGGTCTTTCCGGCAAGGTCGCCGAGTGTCCGGATGCTGCTGTCGGCATCCACCGCAGCCACCTGACGGCTCACCATGTAGGGTCCCGCCCAGCGGTATACCTCCTCGCGCCCATCCATGGAAAAGCAGCCCCAGATGCAGTCGATGGTACCGCTTTCCACCAGAGCTGTTTTTTGCTCCCAATCGATCGGTTCAAACCGGGCAGCATATCCCATGCGGCGGAAGGCTTCGGTGGCGATCTCCACGTCGATCCCGGCGGGAACGCCGTCATTGTTCAGATAAATATAGGGCGGATAGGTATCGCTTCCCACAATGAGCTGCGGAAGACTGCTGTCCTTCGCGTTCGTTCCGCCGCAGGAAGTCAGACTGCGACGGCAGCAGATGCCGCCAGCAGCGTGCAGCCGCGCAGAAATGCACGGCGTGAGATTCTATGTTTCATTTGGGCTTTTTGTTCTCCTGTTTTATTGCATCCATTGCTCAGTTGCGCTGCTGTAATTCTTCTTTCAGATCAGCCTGAATATCCGTCAGGCACTGCAGCAGCAGCGGGTTGAACGCTCCGCACTCGCCGTTCAGGATCATCTGCACGGCTTTTTCGTGGGAGAAGGCTTTTTTGTAGCAGCGTTCGCTGGTCAGTGTATCGTACACATCAGCCAGCGAGACCAGTTGTGCGCTGATGGGGATCTCATCGCCCTTCAGCCCATCCGGGTAGCGCGCCCATCCCAGCGTTCCGTGGTGCCAGCCGGGCCGATCTGCGTAGGGCCGTTTGCAGCAGCGGCTGCTCTGCAAAATTATCCAGATCATGCAGCATCTGGGCTCCCAGCATGCTGTGGGTCTTCATGACCTCGAATTCCTCCGGGGTCAGTCTGCCGGGCTTGTTGAGGATCTTTTCGTCAATGCCGATTTTTCCGATGTCGTGCAGGGCGGAAGCCAGCGGGATCATATCCTGCTGTTCCGCAGTGATAGAGGATCTGCTGCTGCTCTCCAACAGACGGCGGAGCAGCAGCTCGGTGATGATACGGATGTGCCGCACATGGGCGCCGCTTTCGCCGTTGCGGAATTCTACGATATGGCTCAGTACACCCACCAGCATATCCGTATTATTCTCACGGGCGCGGATCTGCTCAGAGACCATCTGCACCAGCCGCCGCTGCTTGGCGTACAGCTTGATGGTGTTGGTCACACGGCGGTACACGATACGAGCATCGAAGGGGCGATTGACATAATCACTTGCGCCCAGCTCATAGGAACGCCGGATCGTCGCATCGGAGTCCTCGCTGGAGATCATAATGACCGGGATATCCTCGATGGTGTGGTCGGCATTCATGGCTTTCAGCACTTCAAAGCCGTCCATAACGGGCATATTGATGTCCAGCAGCACCAGTGCAATGTTTCCGGCCTCTGCCTGCAATTTTTCCATGCATTCCCGTCCGTTTTCTGCTTCCAGAATGTGGTAACTATCCCCCAGGATCTCTGTCAGCATCATGCGGTTCATTGCGGAGTCATCCACAAGTAAGATCTGTGACTTGTTCTGCAAAAGTTTTTCCAAAGCCGCCAGATTATGCCCCGGAACCTCCACCATGACGGCATTCTTGCGGCACTTTGCCTGATACATCAGCCGGTCCGCCCGGCGAACCGCATTCTCCATCGGGTCGGTGATGGCCTGCATCGTTCCGCCGATGCTCAGTGAGAGGCGAAAATGCGAATAACCGGTACGAGTAGCCTGCTGCACGGCGGCTCTGATCTGCTCCAGCTTGGCTTGCAGGATGTCGCTCGGAATGCCGGACAGAACCAATAAAAACTCATCCCCGCCGTAGCGGATGAGCAGGTCCGACTTCCGGATGCAGGACTGGATAGCGTTTGCCACCGTTTTCAGTGCCATATCTCCGGCGTAATGTCCATAGGTGTCGTTGCAGATCTTGAAATCGTCCACATCCATCAGCGCGACACCCGCCGGGCCGGTGGATTTACGGACAACTTCTTCGTAATAGCGGCGGTTGTAAATTCCTGTCAGCGGATCCCGATAAAGCTCGTCTTTGAGCTGCTGCTCCCGTGCAGCGCGCTGTCGGGCTGTTTCGTCCTCCGATACTTTCTGATTTTCGGTCAGTTGTTTCAGCGCCTGCTCCGCTGCGGCAAGAGCGGTTTCCTGTTGATGAAGTTTTTTCAACAGCCGCTGCTCACGCGCTTTGTAATATTCCTCGATCTCGGAAAGTGTATTCACGTTCTGACCCTCTTCTACATCATTTACATCATTTGTGTGTTTCATCTGCGGAAACGCGCTTTTCCGCTATTTTTTAATGGGGAGGGGTAACGCGGAAGCGTTTTACGGTCTGTTCCAGTGCTGCAATGTCCACGGGTTTGGAGAGATGTTCATCCATGCCGGCTTCCTTGCTCTTTTGCATATCCTCAAGGAAGGCGTTGGCGGTCATGGCAAGGATGGGGATGATCCTGCCCAGCGGATTTTCGCCATTGCGGATGCGGCGGGTGGCCTCCAGGCCGTCCATCACCGGCATCTGCACGTCCATCAAAATCATGTCGTACTCGCCGGGCTTGACGCTGGCAAAGGCATCCACGATCTCCTGACCGTTGGAGCAGACGGTGCAGCTTGCGCCCTTGGATTCCAGCAGCATTTCCAGGATCTCGGCGTTGATGGCGTTATCCTCGGCGCAGAGGAACTTCATGCCGGACAGGGGAGAAGTTTCTTCTGCTTCCTCCGGCAGAGCCTGCACCTTCTGCGCATGATCCGACTCCGTATCAATGGGAAATTCCAGCACGACCTCAAAGCGGGTACCCTGCCGGGGGCGCTCTCCACGCTGATGGAGCCGCCCATCAGTCTACGATGCTCTTGGTGATGGCCATGCCAAGGCCGGTGCCCTGCACCTTATTGGTGCCGGATTTTTCCTCGCGGGTAAAGGGGTCAAAAAGGGTCTTTTGGAACGCCTCGCTCATGCCGATGCCGTCATCCTGTACCACAAAGCGGTACCGGGCGAAGTGCTCGTTCCGGGGCAGCTCTTCCGCCTCCAGCCGGATATGCCCGCCCTTGGCGTATATTTGACCGCGTTGGAGAGGATGTTCATCAGCACCTGATTCAGGCGGTTGGGGTCTGCCAGTACGTTTTCGTGCTGCAGATGGGTGTTTACCGTAAAGGTCTGGCGGCGCTGGCCTGCCTGCTGACGGATGATGCTGTCCAGCTGGCTGACCTGCTGGGGCAGGTTCATTTTTTCCACATTCAGGGTGGTCTTGCCGCTCTCGATGCGGCTCATATCCAGAATATCATTGATGATGCCCAGCAGCAGCTGACCGGAGCTTTCCAGCTTGCCCAGATGTTCGGCCAGCTTTTCCGGCTGGTGCAGCTCGTTTTTCATCAGGGTGGTAATGCCGATGATAGCGTTCATGGGGGTACGGATGTCGTGGCTCATGTTGGAGAGGAAGTCCGTCTTGGCCTTGCTGGCGCGCTCTGCGGACTGTAACGCCTCTGCGGCAGCATCCTGCGCCTGCCGCAGCTCATCGTTTACCTGCGTCAGATGGATGTTGTATTGTTCCAGACGGAGGTTCGCTTCTTTTTCGGCCCGCAGCTCCTGCTGCTGCTTTTGCCGCAGGAGAAACCAGCCGACGAAAACTGTTATGACCGAGAACACCATCGCAATGACGATGATGATGACCATGACGATGTTGACCAGCTTCTGCGTATTCACGGCCACATATTCTGCCGGAACAAGGAACGCCAGTGTCCACTGGGCGTTTTCCATCTGCTTCAGGGCGTAGAAATACTCAGTCCCATCCAGCACGGCGTTGGAATAGCAGGAGCCTGTGCGGGCAAGCCGCTCCTTTGCCCCCGCAAAGGAAGAGCCGTGCAGATAGGACATCCGGGAGAGGACGGTGTATACGTTGTGTCCCTTCAGCAGCTCGGTGTCATTGGCGTTGAACAGCTTGAAGCCATCGTTATCCAGCACATAGACGCTGTTGTTGTTTTCGTAGGCGTCGCAGCGGAAATAATCGTTCAGCTGGGTCATGCTCTGGGAGATGCCGAAGTAGCGCAGGGTGATCGCTTTCTCTCCGCTTTGCAGTGTGATGGGGGTGGAGAGCTGTTCCAGAAACACCATCCGGGAGTCGTCCTTGGTCAGCGAGTTGGAAACATAGTTGACCCGCTCCGGTGCGCTTTCCAGATAGTTCATTCCCCGCAGCAGCCCCATGCGGCCATACTCGGTATAATAATGTCCGGCAGTATCCACGGCTACCAGCTCGATCTGTTTTCATGGTAATTGGAAAGCTCCGACAGCTTTTTCAGATAGCGGTAGAGATCGGTATCGGTCTCCAGCGGGCTGTTGTACAAATAATTACACTGTACATCCACCTCGTCCCAGTGGGTGTCGATGACATCCTCCAGACTGCGGAACATCTGGTGGGTGACTTCCTCCATCTGGCTCAGCCGCTCATGGTAGACAAGGTTCTGGATGTAGGTCTGGCTCATGACAAAAAGGGTCAGGAGCGACACGATGATGACAAAGCCGAAGCCGCCAAACAGCCTTTTATAGATTTTGTTGTTCACATCCGGTATCTCCTGTCCGTTTTGTTTCAGGTGCACCCTAGCTCCATGCGGTATCTGCCCGGCTGATGGTGGTGTATGCGCCAAAGAAGGCTTTTGCGGCGTCCATGCCCACCACGCCGCTGTCTGTGACCGTGGTCTCCGCAGCCAGCTGGTCGCTCACACCGCAGATGGCCACCTGATAGGTCTTGCCCGCCTCCGGCTGCACCGGGCTTACCAGCACATAGGGGTAACCCTTGCCGTTGCCGTAGGCGTCGTAACCAGAAGCAAGCAGGCCGCTGATCTGCTGCCCGGTCAGGGAAACGGTCTGGATGGTGCGGTTCCAGCCGGTGGGCAGAATGACCGAAAGGTCGTAATCCGTAATATCCTTGGCGTACAGTTTGGCCGCTACGCCGTGGTGGTTCTGCTCGGTGGGGTTGCCGGGGATCCATGTGCTCAGCGAGACCAGCGCAAGGTCGCTGCCGGTGGCCTGTGCAAAGCAGCGACCCACCAGCATGGCGCAGTCCTCCTGCGAAAGCTCCTCCGTAACGGTAGTGATGACATCCGGGGTGTCGTTCACCACACTGTCCTGATCCTCGTCCAGCTGACGGATGACATCCTCCATGGTGGCGTTGCCCTTGATGAAATCCAGCATTTTAAGGCCGGTGGTCACGACGGTGTTTTCCCAGCCGGAGTAGATAAAGGGCGCGGTGCTGCCTGCGTTCAGGGCATCGGCGATGTCGGCATAGTAGGTGCCGTCCGCTTTTGCGTCCTTGAAGGGCAGCAGGCTGCTTTTCAGCGCCGTTGCGGGCTGCAGAGCGCTGGTGCCTGCAACGGTGGAAAGCACACGCATCACCTTGAGCGCATCTTCCAGCTTCTGGGGGTCCTGCTCCAGCTTTTTATTCGGGCCGTAGAAGCGGTTCACATTCAGCACAAAAACGTTCTGGGTGCCGTCCTCCGAGAGAAACGGCATCAGGCCGAATTTATCGGCGTTGCCGTCTGCCTCCACGATGCCGTTGGTGTTTCCGAGCAGAAACAGGGTGTTCCCCTCGGTCATCCTCTGCCGGGTCACATTGTCGTCAAGAGCGTCGCCGGAGTCGTTCAGCATCCCGATGTCCTTCCACTTCTGGACATAGGCCATCGCATGCATCATGCCGGGGGTATTGCTGACATTTGCCTTACCGGACAGATAATCCCGCTGCCACAGCCTGCCGTCCAGTGTGCCGAGGAAATCGGCTTCCGCAATGTTGCACAGGTACTGGAAACCGTAGCCCGGATACTGGATCTGCGGCAGACAGAGATCGACCCCGGCTTCCTTTGCCTTTGCAGCCAGTTCTTCCAGCTCAGCGAAAGAATTGGGCAGCTCCCAGCCGTATTTCTTCAGCAGGGTCTTGTTGTAGGTGATGCCGTAGCAGTTGTAGGTCGAGGGCAGCAGGTAGATGGCACCGTTGTCGAACACGTCCTGCAGACGGGACTCCACATAGTTATCCGTAAAATCGTAGCCGGAAAGGTCCAGCAGCTTGTCGGAGACCAGATCGGCTCCGGGGGTCGTAGTAGGTCAAGGTGCAGACGTCCGGCAGGTCGCCCGCCGCAAACATATTCTGCAGACAGGTGGTGGTGTTATCGCCGCTGTAGGGCACGACCTCGATGTTCACTTCCGGGTAAACGCTGTGTACCTGCTCAATAAAGGCTTCTATCTCCTTATAAGGTGCCATAAAGGTGATGGCTTCGTGAGCAGCGTCTTTTTTAGCCGTTTCGGTCTTAGTGCCGCCGCAGGCGGTCAGTGCTGCCGCTGCCGCAGTAATGCCGCAGACCTGCAAAAACGAGCGGCGGGAGATCTTTTTCATCATATAAATATACTTTCTCACATTTTCGGAAAGCAATACTGCGCAGGTGCAGTAGCGCAGTGCTGCCTTAGCTGTTCTTACACATCCCACAGGAACTCCGGCGCTTGCGGCCTGTCCGCACGGGGCTTTGCGCCGAGTTTCCATAAAATGACAGTATAATTGTACCATTGCGGCAAAGGCGTTTCAAGTTGATTTTGAACGTCTTGCAATATTTTGCATGAAAAATATGGAAAGTTCTGAATTTCGCTGGCTGGAAATAGACTGAAGTGACCCATATCACGACCAGATGGACCGAAAAGGGGGATTCGATGAAAAAAACTCCTTTTATTCTGCACGAAAAATTTCGTTCGGACAACAACGAACAGCGCAAAGAACGGTTTCAAAAGGAATTTGAGCGATATATCATCGATGGATTGCTCAATGCCGTTCCTTCAAGATCCTGCACCTGATGCGGCATCCCTGAATTGGAAGGAGGGATGCGTTATGCTGCGCATGGATGCTCGTGTACAAAAAGAAGGGGGCAGATCATGAAAGCAGCAATTTATTGCCGCCTGAGCAAAGAAGATGAAGATAAAATTGGTGAATCGGAGAGCATTCAGAATCAAAAGTCGATGCTGCTCCAGTACGCCCTGGAGAACGGATTTGAGATTTACCAGATCTATTCGGATGAGGACTATTCCGGCATCGACCGGAACCGCCCGGCATTCAATTCGATGCTGCAAGCCGCAAGCGAACATCAGTTTGATGTGGTACTGGCCAAAACGCAATCCCGTTTCACCCGCGATATGGAGCTCGTGGAAAAATATCTGCACGGAAAGTTCATGGAGTGGGGCGTCCGCTTCATTGCGTGGTAGACCATGTGGATACCAACGATACCGCGAACAAAAAATCCCGCCAGATCAACGGCTGATCAACGAGTGGTATCTGGAAGATCTGTCCACCAATGTCCGCTCGGTGCTTGACCACAAGCGGAAAGAGGGGCTGTTCATCGGCTCTTTTGCACGGTATGGATACTGCAAAGACCCAAATGCAAAAGGAAAACTCATCATCGACCCGGAAGCGGCCGACGTGGTAAGGCGGATCTTCTCCATGGCTCTTAACGGGATCGGCGCACACAAGATCGCACGCATCCTGAATGACGAAAAATTCCAAGCCCAACGGCCTATAAGCAGCTGCATGGCATCCATTACCGCAGTGCATTGAAGAATACAAATGCGGCTCTTTGGAGCAGTCCCACCGTATATCAAATATTGCATGATCAGCTTTATATCGGAAATATGGTGCAGGGAAAGCATAAAAAGATAAGTTACAAGTCTGAAAAGACGATTTGGCTTCCAAAATCGCAGTGGATCGTTGTAGAAAATACGCATGAAGCGATCATTGAGCGGGAAATGTTTGAAACGGTCCAGAGGATGATGCAGGAGCGCACCCGGAGCGGCGAGAAGGGAACGATCCATCCGCTGGCAAAAAAGGTGGTTTGTGGATGCTGTGGCAGCTGCATGGAGCAGACTGGCCGTCAGCCGAGAGCGGATGGAACACAAAGACGCTATGTTCGCTGCCGGATGCACCAGCGCGCACCGGAAGTGTGCGGCAACAAGACCTGTACCGATATGGACGCCTTGGAGAATGCGGTACTGGAACGTATCCGGGCGTATGCGGCAGACTATTTTGACCCTGAAAAAGTTACCCTTCCAGAACAGGATGACCCCATCCGGCAGCGAGAGCAGGCCAGGCGTGACGAGCTGAAACGGTTGAAGAGCGAAGCAGCACGGCGGCGCAAGGCCATGCAGGAGCTGTATCTGGATAAGGTGTCAGGCTTGATCGATGCCGTTCAGTTTTCTGAAATGAACCAGACCTTTCTGGAAGAAGTGAAAAAGGCAGAGACCCGGATCGATGCATTGGAAACGGAACTGGAACAACGGCAGGAAGAGACCGGTGGAGTCCAGACGCAGAGGCAGCGTGTCCGTGAACTGGCACAGGTTTCGCAGCTGACCCGCGAACTTGTTGTGCTGCTGGTCCATCGGGTCATCGTCAGCCCAAAGGATACGCTTACCGGAGAACAAAAAATCACGATCGAATGGAATTTCTGAGTCGGCAGGCAGTTTAGCTGCCCCGCTGGGCTGTTTTCGTCAGCCCAGGTCGGATACACCTCACTGGACGCCACGTTGGCGATATAGCTGCGGAACGAGACGGTGACGTTCCGGGCCGAGGCGGCGGGCCTGCGAGATGGACGGTGATATTTTTCGGGATGATGACCCGGTCCAGCACCCGCGGCACACAGGCGAGGAACGGGTTCGGGCCGCTGCCGCCGTCGCCGGTGAAGAGGCTGTGGGGTGGGATGACGATGGGGACGTTGGGGGTGTCCCGCATCTCCTCAGTGTCGGGTATCATC